>Ga0074198_1001321_pt1 | contig 16920 bp, 14 predicted proteins | sample EPASupsiteSAE323_FD_64527 | JGI IMG/M metagenome (GOLD analysis project Ga0074198, IMG submission 64527) | Bioremediated contaminated groundwater from EPA Superfund site, New Mexico - Sample SAE3-23 | ecosystem: Environmental > Aquatic > Deep subsurface > Groundwater > Contaminated ...
ACGGGCTGAAGGAGGACAAGATACCCATCCCAGAGCCGACTATTTCAGCCAGATGCGTCGATGTCGCGATCTAGCGGAGAAGGCATTCGGAGCGATTTTCGGTTGAAGGAGATTCACGTTTCAGCAAGCGCCTCTGCTACCTCTTGTCGGGAACAGTGAATCTCGATCCCAATAGATTTATCGGCATCCCATCCCAAGAAATTCTGCAACGAGTGATCAAAGACATCAGCCTTTTCCAGCGCTGCATTGCAAGCCATGCTTGACATGTCTCAGGTTCTGGAACCTATTTCCTTAGTGATGTCTTTCATCCAAGACTTCCGCTTTATGACAGCTTCTTTGCTAACATAGCCATACAATTCCGCCCACACATCTAAAAGCATTGATCTATTGAAGTCCATAACCATTTCATCAGGGACGAGCATACCATTGAATTGAAATATCTTTATCTGCTGGCCATTGGTTATGACATAACAAGCTGGCAATAATTCATGTGCATAGGACTTGGCCTGACCGATGTGATCAACTGTAATACCTTTATCATTATTCTTGGCTTCGATAATCAAGAGCACATCATTTTTCTCTCTGCCAGGTCCATTGAATAAGACAAAATCGGCTTCGGTTTTAGTCCTTTGCACTCCTTTAAACATCTCAACAGGATATCCAATAGCAGTATCATTATAATCATAGCCTAGTTTTTCTAAAATAGGCAAAATAAAGTAAGTCTCAACTTCTCGCTCACTCTCAAATTGTCTCGTTTTCATTTCTTGAAACCAATCAATATGTGGCAGATCTGTTGGAATTACAAGAGAAGATGGCAAAATACTTCCTTTTGGTGGCAATGTAAGAGTAAGTACGATCCAATCATCATCGCTCTCTTCACCAAATGGCTTTCCAGATTTTACTGCGACTTTTAGCCTCTGCTCAGATAGAAGATGCTCAATTCTTTCCACTACCTTTTTTTGTCGGGCTCGCACACCAAAGCGACTCCAAAATGTTGAACTCTTTAATTTCTTTTGTTTATCATCGCTCTGCTCAACCGATTGATATATCTCTAAGGCAACTTCAGCTTCACTTTTAACCATGCGATTCACCCGAAATATTTGGCACGATTTTGGGCTGCAATGTGATAACTTTGCGCCCCATTTCGATGTAGTAGCATCAAATTCATTCAAGATATATGAAGCCCATTCTGTCCTAAGTTATATATAATTTATGTTAGATAGAATTTTTTTGAATAAATTGGAAATGACAGCCCAAACCCCCCATCAAATTGCCCCATAAAAAACAATCTCAATTGACTGCGATCGGCCATACCTTTGCATCTTGTGCACAGCAGTGTGTGTTCAATCAGCTAAATATAATGCACGATCAGCGGCACCATCAGCACCCCCATCGCGTGCGTCTTGTGAATCCCGGCCACCGGCGCGATCAGTCCCACCACCGTCGACAGAAAGAATATAAAAAGCCCAAAGAGCCCCGTGAAGGCAGCCGTCATGGCCACCAGAAATGCCAGCACGACCACGCAGAGCATCCTGTAGTTCAGAGCGGAAAAGGCCCGCGCCGCCGCTCGCGCCGTGCCGATGGTGGCGAGGTAGGACGCTGCGCCCACGATTATCACAATCAGGATCATTTGCGCCAGAGCGCTCTGGTCCAGTGTTATCAGCTCTTGGATGGCCGCCGCCGCGCCGCTGCGGGCTTTGTCGATAACGTAAAGCGCCACCAGCGAGAAGAGCGCGTTGGATGTGTTCACTCCGCCGATGGAGACCAGAAACTCCTCCGGAGATGCGGGCGAGCCCAGGCGCGTGGCGATGGAAGCCACGGACGGCGAGACGCCGGGAATCCAGGCCACCAGAGAGCCGCCCAGACTGCCGGAGAGAACGGCCTTGGCCACAGTTCCGGCGGGCAGCTTGATGGCGCTCTCTTCCTGCTCCGGGATCTCCGTGTCCGTGGAGAGGCTGAGCAGCAGGGACGACGCGCCGAAGATGCCGGATAAAAGGGGCAGCAGCACCTGCGGCTCCAGGCCCATGGGCGATGAGAGCATGTCTTCATGGCCGAAGGCAAAGACTCCCAATAGGCCGCTGGTCAGGAAAAGCAGGGCGGCGATGGTTTTGTACTTCCAGTGCACGAGGCTGCCCTGCCCTTCAAAGCAAAGAAAGAAATACAGTAAAAGCTAGTTATTGGCACAATTTAGTTCTATGACATTTTTTGCTGAGGAGCAAAGTGGAATGCCTTCGACTTATTCACCACTTCAGGGTTCTTATATATTTCCCTATGAAAAACTTTTGGGATAGAAAGGGCCCAACTATTGCTTTATGTCTTGACTGTAGGCAGAGGGACGGCTGGAATGTGGTCCTGCTCAGAGGAGTGGAAAGACGCATATTTGGCAGGACAAATTGATGAGACTGCTTTGTGCTTGAAAATCATTGGGACTATGCAGAGCATTAACATCTAATCTAATTTATTATAATAAGTTCACTGATTTTCGTTTCGTGAATCGCCGATAATCATGTTATCTTCGTGGTTTGGAATCGGCAAATTGCACGAAGGGAGGCAATTTGCGCGCCAGATGCCAATAGGCGGTGCTGCTCTATTCGGCTGCAGTTGATCTATTCCAAGAGGACCTGATGCGGAATGCCGACCGAGCAATCTGCTTCGGAGAAGGGCCAAGAGCCACGTCGCGAATGGCCGCCGAGGCGCTTCCAAAGATGCAACGGGACGGAACCACGCCAGAGGCATTCTCGTGCACTACCGGACACCCAATGGCCTCAAAGACGAGAAGCCAGACGGGTCTCTCCCGCACCATCCACGAACCGGAATGTGCTGGAGCCGCAGCCCGCCAAGAAGCTCCCGGGCCAGGACTAAGGATAGCGAGAATATTATTCTAATCCGCCCGGCAGAGAGAACCTGGAGTGAAGAGCGCGAAATGGCCAGAGCATTCTCCCTGGAATGATCATGGGCAGGGTCCTTGAGGGCATGAGGCCAGGCCGCGAATAAGGCTCGCCCTGGTGGCTGAAGGCGGCCCAGGGCTCTGAAGAAGAAGGACCAGGTTTGCTGGCTGATGCTGGCGAAGTACCATACATGGTTCAGATTGGTCAGTAATTCGCGCCAAAGGTTTTTGGGCCGGTGGATCTATTTAATGAACCGTCAAAAGAAACAGAGATTGATAAGAGAGAATTAGAGGTCGAAGAAGGATGATAGATCAGATTACTTATTAAATATTTCGTCCATTGGAAATAAAGGGGTTCATCGCATGAGGTCGATTCGACTTTAGATAATTGTTTATTCGTATAAAGATATTGTGATTTGAATTGATAGCGGAGCGAAAGCGAGCTTAGGCAGGTAATCGATCAGAAGGATGGCAGCCCAATAAATACTATATCTTACTAATGATATATTTTAAACTATCATTATATATCATATCTTAAGAGCTGCAGACTATCAATGATTGCGGTATCTGAGGCCGCTCCCGATCGTCGCTTTCGCTTGGCGATTGTCGCGGTTTGTCACATCCAAAAATCATAAATATCAAAAATAATTACTTCAGATAGGATGCCAGAAGATAGAGGCAAAGCTCTGATCTTTACTCAGATTCTTAAGACTTGCATGACCGGCACGAGCACGGCCAGAATTATTTTTGTATCCAGGATGAATTTCAATGCTGTTAGACCATATCTGGCTTCACTTACTGAGACGGGTTTGATAGAGACAGTTAATGGGATCTCTTATAGGACTACTGGAAAAGGACTTGAAGCACTTGAACATCCTGGATTGCTTCAGGATTTATTCGGGAACTTGGAAGCTGGAACGGATAAGCCATTGCAATAGGGTAAAGGCATATGCCTGTCTTGGTCGCATGCCGTAGTCGAGGCTCGGACCGCCTTGCTCTAGCAGGCTAGAAGGGCGCATGCACCTTATGTGGCTGAAACTCGTATGGAGTCTCTCTTTTGCGGTTTGAGTGTGGATCGCCGGTGGCCGCATGTGGCCTCAAGTTCAGACTCTTCAGCGCTTTTGCGGCCTGTACCACGCCCATTTATTCAAACAGATCAAAACCTCCAGGAGGGGCAAGTCGCGACTCAGTTTCCCAACGATGCCTTCTACCCACGACTTTGCCCCCACTCTCCCTAAAAAGGACCCTGCATGTTAGCAGACCTGAATCCGTTTGCCGTCGCTTGTTGCGATCGCGCGTGGACATGAGATCGGACAGGATGGCCCGATCCATTACACCGAAAGGAAGAGCTTTTTGTATATAGGAACTGAGAAAAATATTTATGTATGAGTGACATTTTGTATAAATAAGAAGGGATTATAATAAAACGGACTACAGTTAAAGTGCTGGATGATAGAGATAGGAAATTTGTTGAAGCATTGCAAGGCCTGAATCTATCAAAGAGTGCTGCAGCTCTGATCACGTATCTAGCGAATGTGAAAGAAGCGACTTCCAGGGAGATCGAGATAGGAACCGGCCTGAGGCAGCCGGAGGTGAGCGTAGGAATGCGCACGCTGCATGAAAACAATTGGGTCACAGAATACGAGGTTAGGTCGGAGAGAAAAGGGCGGCCTATGAAAGTCTACAGACTGAGCACATCCCTCGATGAGATCCTAAGGCATTATGAAGAAGAGAAAAGCCACGAGTCCACCTCGGCCATGGAGGCCATCCAGAGATTGAAGGTAATGGCAGCCAGTTGAGCGAGATCAGACGGGATGCTTTTGTTTTGATCATCGAGTGGCCGCTCGTGGCCAGTGCCGGCACTGGCGATAGGAACATAGTCTGGCTGCGAGTCTCAAGGCAATGGAGCTGCAGACGGCCAATGAGATCCTGGCTGGAATCATTCGGGCCAGGCCTGAAGCATCGAAGACATGATTCAAAGCCGCCTGGCGGAGAGGACCTGGCGTGGAGAGCACGAATGGCGGCAACATTTCTTCCGGAGTGATCATGGGCAGGAGCTTTGAGAGCATCAGACAGAGCGCAAAGGACGTGCCGGCCAGGTGGCAGAAGGAGTCCAGGACGCTGAAGAAAGTGGACCTGATTTACAGGCAGTGGCTGGCCCCATCTACATCCTCAAAGATGGATCCGTGACATCCATGATTAATTTTATCCGCGAAAAATTAGCGCCCGAAATGGCCAAAATCTTTATTTGTCTTAAAAAAGAATAGCAGTTACATGGCAAAAGCTAGTGCTATGAGGCAATTAGCGTTATTAACGCTCGTATATTTTTTAGTAATCCCCTGCATGGCTCAGGTGTTGGAGGATAATTCCAGCTTGGTGTTATTATCGCAATTTGAAGATGGAAAGCTCTACAGAATCGATAAGCTGCTGATCGTGCAATTATCTGGAAGTTATCGAGAAATGGGCAGGCAAGAGGGATACCTCTTGAACCAGCAAATTCATGATTATTACAATTGTAGCGTCATAAATTATTTCATTCAAGAAAAAAATATGTCTCATGAGCGTTTGGCTTTGGATTCAATGGATAGATTCAACCATTACCCCAAGAGATTCAGAGAGATATTATTAGGCATATCCGAGACATCGGGGTTATCTCTGGAGAATCTGACAATTCTCAGCAGAGTTCCGTATATTACAGCAGGCTGCTCAGCTGTTTTCGCATGGAAAGACTATTCCAGGGACGGGTCCACAGTTGCAGGAAGAAATCTTGATTTTTATTCAACGACAAATGATTTCATCAATTATACAATCGTCTGCATTTATAATCCAACCGATGGGAGTCATTCGGTGGCCAGCGTGTGCCGTTTGACTCAGCTGGAAATTCATACCGGGATGAATGATCAGGGGATTTTCCTGGAAGCCAATGATGGCTCTTCATCGGGCGGCAATATCTATTTCCCGAGCAGGATTACATATATCGGATCGTTCCTCTTCGATTTTTCCACATTAGAGCAGCTTGACGCTGCAGTCCAATCCTCCAGGATTGATTGGGCGACTTTATTAAATGTGGCAAATGAGCGAGAGGCCAGATCCTATGAGTGGGCGACTTTCGACCTGAAGAGAGCCATCCCAAGCAGGGACGGTTTCCTGGCTTCAACGAACCATTTTGTAAATCCAGATTGGGGAATGGCGCTGCCCGATGGAGATCCAAATAATACATCTCTTCGACGAAGCAACTTGCTAGGGCTGGGCGAGAAATACAGAGGCAAATTCGATGCCAAGATGATGATGAATGTTCTGGATACGGATATTGAAAATGGCGGGCCTTCCGGTGATTTTACCCGGCTTAAAGTCGTTGCCATTCCATCAGAGAGAGAGCTATGGGTAAAGGTCCCAAAATATCAGAACTGGACACGAATCGATCTCAAGAGCCTTTTCCTGAATCAACAATGAACGACTGGCAGAGCGATCTCATCTCTGCCCCAACTGTGGCTTGCAGATGATCGAGATCACAATGCCAGTCTAAACATCCGCACTATATGATTGAGAGGAAGTGCCTATCAAGATCCGATTCCTGCTTTGAGAAAACTATCAAGGCAAGTCAGATCGGTGACGTAGGATGCCCTGCCCCTTTAGGGGCCTGAGAGGAAGTCACAGGTTAAACTTCCCGCAGAAATACGTCTCTCTTACAGCTTTCGCCTTTTCTTTAGCCCATTTCTCTTTGCCCATCTTTCTCATCAGTGCTAAATTGAAGACTTTTATGTTATGTGGAAGATCAGATGCAAGCTCTGCATATGGATGGAGGTTATCGCAGGGGAAATCTGAGCAGTCAGCGCAAGATTCAATGCCCTTCAGACTGATGCACTTGAATACTTTGCACTGTTCGGTGCCCAAGGGAGGGACCCCGTTTCTTTCCCGGCATCCTTTGCACCTGGCTTTGTCTGCCGGAAAGCCGTACTTTTGAGCCTTAGACTCAACAAGTTTTCTAGCCTCTTCGTTTTCATTGGCCAGGTAGATCGGGCAATTAAAGCAGTCCAGGCCGCATGGCGCGGTTAATTCTATCAGGTCTATGTCTTTATTTCCCATTTTTAATGCCCCTGAGGGAATCGTTTTATATTTACATATAACTTTCGGCAAAAGCAATCAAATGATATTAAAATTCGTGATACGTTTAAGAAATTGTTTCATGCGGCCTTTTAAACTCGACTCTCGGATCGACGTAGGATCATGTCATGGATTGACATGGTGACTAAAATCTCCCGGAGTTTAGGATAAGACGAATGATTGAGATCTTCCTCACACTGGCTGAACCGGAGATGTATAAAAATAGTTTTATATGATAAATCGACCTCTGCCAGGATCTCTTTAGCCGTTCCGGTTCTGCTTGCTTTCAATTTTCACCGATTTCAAAAAAAATTCCTGAATGTTTATTGTGTGCCGTATTGCCATATCTGCAAGGATTTCTTCGTCGGAAAAGCCTTTCAATTTTGCCTCTTCTATCTTTTTCGCATCTTAATACATTGGGAGCGCAGAGGGTCACGAATTCCCCGATCTTTAGGTCGGGGATGAAGTGAACCCTCGCCCGGTTTTCATATTTTCTTGGATTTGATCAACAAGGACTCTCTGGGAACCGAAAGCAGAGTTACGATAATTCTGATCAAGAGGGATCTGGGCAACGAAAGCTCGATGATTTCCGGATTCCATAAAACCGAGCGTGAGGGCGCGCGGCCCGAAGCATACCCCGTCCTTTAGGGCGGGGTGGCCGCGCGCAGTTTGATTTTTTCCAAGACTACTTGGGCATTGGGTAAATCCAGGTTCCTTCTACCTCTACGCCCAGGAAATCCTTGAGAAACTCCTTGTTGAGCTCTTCGGGATCAAGATCTTCGAATAGATCGGGGTGGAGCCATTTGGCAAAGCAGACATGGCCCACGACCCATCTCGGCCCGCAGACAAAATCGTAGTCTATGGCGTATGTATGGTTATCTCTCACCGCAGTTACATTCCCGATTCCTTCGCTCGCCCTTTCTTTGATCATGGTGTCGAGGGCATCCTTGACCTCTGCTTCCGTCTTTCCCGGTCCGCTCTTTCCGCTGTGGAAGTCGAGGAAGATGTAGTCGGGGTTTTCCATCAGAATCCATTCCGGATCCACGACGACGGAGTGGACTCCCTCCGTATTATTGAGTTCGGATGCGATATTTCTTCCGCCGCAGCCTTCAGCGACCGAACCTGCGCGACCGACAGGCACATTGGCTTTCCATTTTGACGACGTGGCCGTGGCCTCGTAATAAAATGTCGGCATGTCATCTGATTTCAGATCCTTTGTTCTCTCCTCCACAATATTGCTGTATTTCTGTATCCAGTTGATAAGCTTGTCAGCTTCCTCTTCCTTTCCCAGGACCTGCCCCAGTATCTGAACCTCAGGAATTATTTGCATTCGATGGCCCAGGTCAAAAGCGAGGACCGGGACTCCCTGCAGCTTCTTGGAGACCTCATCCGCCGACGCGCCCTGGCTCCGTGGCACGATCACCAAATCCGGCTGTAGCAAAAGCATTTTTTCGTAGTCCATTTCCGTGGCGTGCGTCAGGGACACCTCAGTCGCATTCTTCAGCCCTAAGAAGGGATAGCGGGTGTGAAAAGAAGTGTCGACACCGACGATCTTGTCTTCGGCCCCCATCGCCAGCAGAGTCTCCATCTGGCGGTAGTCGCAGACTATGATGTTCTTGACGGGCAGGTCAACGGTCACAGTTCTTCCGATCTCATCGACAACCGTGATCGAATTTGCCGTCTTATTCAAGACCATCTCATCAATTGTGATCTCTGCAGTTGACGGCAGTACGGCAATGCTCATGCAGAGCATTATTAATACGGCAAATTGCATCATTTTTATTATATTCATTGGCATCTTCTCCTAATCCAATACTAATTATGGATTGATAACGTAATAAATTGTAGTATTTAAAATATTCGTAGCAAAAATTGTGAACAAAGACTATGGGCATTATTAGAGTAGTTAATTAAGTAAGAATTAGTCTGATCTAATATGTCAATTTAAGAAAAAATCTTGTATTGATCATGCCGTGGCGGCTTCATAGTAAGGCGAGGGCAATGTAGGATATGCCCAGAAGACATGTCGGAAAACGTCTTCTGCCCTGTGGGCCACATCATCTTCCGTATAGATGCCAACAGGAAGCCCGGTATCATCGCTCCAGAGAAAGTCTCGAATAGTCACGCGCACAGCATCACGGGTTGTCTCCTTATCGCGCCATTGATCGATTCGGAGCTTTTCCTGCTTTAGCGTTTTCAGCAAATCAACCGCAACTTTTTTGATTCTTCTGATGTCAGCACTATTCAAATCCGGCTTCTTCAACAGATCGAAGATAGCCAAGGATTCTTCATCAAGTCCTTCCCGAACTGCACGGCTTTCTTCGTTATCGAGTTCCCGGACCAGCCTGAGCAAATCCTCAAAGGTCTGCTCGATGGTTGCGCCGTCCTTCTCAAGGTTGTATTCGAAGACGATCTTCTCGTAGTGCTTCTGGAAATCGGTTCGCAAGGGATTCTGCCGGAGCAATCGTTGCAGTCGATTCTCTACGGCCTGCCGGAGGTTCTGGACGGTTGTGTTCTTTTTCGCACACAGCTCGAACTCCTGCTTGAGCTTGTCAAAGTCGATTTTGCTGATGTCGTAAGGCTCCTTGCGTTCAGTCGCCTTGCCGGGCTTCACTTCGATCGCACCATCGACCAGCGATTGGAGTTGGCGCATGATGTCCGTGATGTCGGCCTTTTCACGGTCCTGCTGGAGGCTCTTGTATACGATGTTGATGGCATCCCGATCATGCCGGTATTTGTTCACGCTCTGGACGTTGATGCAGGCCTTGAACTTCTTGAAGACCTCGCGGCACATGATCTCGAAGCGTTTGCGTGTCTCGTCGTTCTTGTTGACCGATTCCTTGCAGGCTGCGATGGCTGCATTGCGTTCGAAGCCGGTCTTACGGATGACGTCGTCGAGCGATACGCTCCGCTCGCCGAGGAATCCCCGCACAAAGCCGATCGCTTCAGCCAGATCGGCCAAAAGCTCCTCTTCCGGTCTGGCCGGATCGATCTCGCCGCCCTGTTCGTCCGATCGGGTACCGGCAAAGGTTGCCAATGCCCTGCGCAGATTTTTTAAGATGCCGCAGTAGTCCACGATCAGGCCGTTGTTCTTGCCCTCGTTCACACGATTGGCGCGGGCGATGGCCTGCATCAGCGTGTGGGCCTTGAGAGGCTTGTCGAGGTAGAGAGTAGAAAGGCTCGGGACGTCAAATCCGGTCAGCCACATGGCGCAGACGATGGCGATGCGGAACGGGTGTTCATCGGCTTTGAATGCGTCGTCAAGATCAATTCGCTGCATGTTGCGGAACTGGGGCTTGCTGCGCATTGAATCAGGCAGGTCGATGCCCTCTTTGATGAGCCTGCGGTGCGCCGTGATATCCAGGCCCCATTTGCGGAACTTGTCAACCTCGCCCTGCTCCTCGCTTACCACGACCACAGTGCGAGTCTGCCGCATCCAGTCTATCTGCCGCTGCAAGTAAATCTCCTCCTGGTCGTCAGCGGTAGATGATAAGCCGGTCTCAAGTTCTGCGATGCGTTCGTTCCAGTATTTGGTGATCAAGTTGTACATCCGCACGCAGGTTATCTTGTCGATGCAGACGAGCATTGCTTTGCCTGTCTCCCACGCTGTGGAGTAGTGTTGCACGAAGTCCTTTGCGATCTGATCAAGTCGCTTTTCGGCGGTGATGATGTGGTATTCGCGCTTGAGTTCCCTCTCCAGGCGCTGGGCGACGTTGATATCGTCGCTTACGTCCTCGCTCTGGAACTCGTCGAGCTTTCCGGCGATGCGCTCGTTGAGGTCGCCGATGGCCACGCCCAGCTTCTCGCCGCGGGCGTCGTAGTAGAGCGGCACGGTGGCCTTATCCTCCACCGCCCGCTGGAAGTCGTAGGTTGAGACATATTCGCCGAAGACCCGGCGCGTGATCTCATCGTCCTTGAAGAGCGGCGTGCCGGTGAAGCCGATGAAGCAGGCATGGGGCAGAGCGTTACGCATGTTGAGAGCCAGAGTGCCGTACTGGGTGCGGTGCGCCTCATCGGTGATGACGATGATGTCGTCACGCTGGGTGTAGCCCTCGCCTGGGTCCACTTCCAGGTTGAACTTCTGGATGAGAGAGAAGATGTAGGCTTTGTGCTCGGCCAGCAGGCGGCTTAAGTGGATGCCGCTGGCGGCCCGGCAGGGCTCGCTGTCGTTGTCCACCACGCCGCAGCCGGCGAAGGTTTTGTAGAGCTGCGTGTCCAGGTCCTCCCGGTCGGTGAGCACCAGGAAGGTGAAGTTGCCGCCCAGCTTGCGGTGGATCTTGCGGGTGAACATGACCATCGAGTAGCTCTTGCCCGCGCCCTGAGTATGCCAGAAGACGCCCAGCTTTCCATCCCTCGTTTTGCGCTCAATAACCGCTTTGATGGCCCGGTTGACGCCGAGGAACTGGTGGTTGTGGGCGAGGATCTTCTTGGGCTCGCCTCTGGACTCGTCGAAGAGGATGAAGTTCTCCAGCAGGTCCATGAAGTTTCGTTTGTCGCAGATGCCTTTTAGCAGCGTCTCCATGTCCACGGCACCCGGCTCTTTTTCGTCCAGGCGTTTCCATTCGTGGAAGTGCTCCCAGCGGCTGGTGATGGAGCCGATCTTTGCCTTTTCGCCGTTGCCGAACATCACGACGGCGTTGTGGTGGAAGAGGTGCGGGATGGTGTCCAGGTAGTCGGAAAAGTTCCTCTCGAAGGCGGTCTTGAGGCTGCGGTGAATGTTCTTGCACTCGATAAAAAGCAGCGGAAGGCCGTTGACGAAGCCCACGATGTTTGAGCGGCGGCGGTAGAGGTTCCCCTGCACCCAAAGCTCCCGCACGCACAGGAAGTGGTTGTTGGTCGGCTCGTCGAAGTCGAAGAGCCGCAGCCGCTGCCGGACCCGCTCATCCTTGCCGTTTCTGAAAGTGACCATTACGCCGTCCCGCATCTGGGCGTACTTCTCCCGGTTGGTGGCGGCCAGGGTTTGCGAGGCGACGGTGGCGGTGATCTGCCGCACTGCGTCGTCGTAGGCGGCGTCTGGCAGGCCGGGATTCAGCTCCGCCAGCTTCCGGCGCAAAATGCGTGTCAGCACGACCTCATGATCCGAGGCGCGGCCCAGCAGACTGTTCGGCCCGAAGTCCTCGTTGTTGTAGGCAAAGATCGACTGCCAGCCGAGCTGCTGCTCCAGGTAATCGGCGGTGGTCTGCTGGACGAGGGTGTCTTCGGTGTAGGCGGTCATACGGGAATCACTCCATTCATCAAGCGCGGGAGGAGGAGGTCGCGGGCTGCACAAAGCCTTTTATTCATGAAAGTAAACGCTTTGAGCTGATCTACAATAGAATGGACAAGGGTCTCAAAGCTATTTAATATTCCTTGAGATGGTATTAGAACCGAATATGCTTGCATTTGCTTCCAGTCGGCCCGCGGCATCTTCGAGCCTTCGCGCATAGTTTGAGCAGTCACCGCTACGAAAGCGTCGCTTGAGACTGTCATCAGGACTAGCGAGTGAAGAGTTGAGTCGTTCGGACGGATTACAATCGCATCAGAAGATGTTATGCCATCAATGAAAGCAATCCCCACTTTGTGAAAATACGGTCGGATTTTCCCGAAAAGAATATCGCCCTCATGAAAGCTGTTTTTATTACTGATCACATCTTCGGCCAAGCCCCATTCGCTCAACGAGATAGATCTACGGGGGATATGTTCAAGGCCGATGTACGGAGTATCGGGTTCAATTGCGTCAGGCTTCACGGATTCATGCACTTCTTCGCATAAGTCGCTGAGCTTCTTCTTCTCCCACCCCTCCGGCACCCCGTCCTTGATCTTGACATGTTCGTGGCCGGAGAAGTGCTGGCGCACGAACCACTCCCTGTAGAGCAGCCGCGCCGCCTGCTCCAGCAACTGAATGCGCCGCCGGTTGTTCTCGATTAGGTCGTCGTAGGCGGAGAGAATGGATGCGATGCGTTCTTGAATTCGATGCTCGGGTATCTTGATGTCTAGCCCATGAATATGATTCCTGTTCAAAGTCGGATTTGAGTTTCCGACATCATATCGTTCAAGGCCAAGTGTTTGGAGAAAGTAGTAGACGAAGCGAGGATGATTGCCTTTTAGGTCCTTGCTCCACAGCGTTGTGTCGTGGGGCCAGTAAGGTCCTTCGATGTAGTGAACTGTTCCTAAAGAGCCTTTTCGGCCTATCACTACGCCGGGACCATTAACTTTAGATTCTGAGTGATAGCTAGAAATCCCAGATGAAGAAACAACCGGAAATTCTCCGGGTTTCTGCTCTGCTTTGGTAATATCATATCCACGCTGGAAGAATACGAGGTCTTCCAGGTGTGCGGGCCGCCAACCTGATTGCATCACATGGCCCTCAATCATACCCCCAGCTCCGCGAACGTCGCCGTCAGACGCATCGCCTCAGCATTGCTCCCTTCCATGCGATCAGACAGTTTCATTTTCCCTCCTCACGGCTCAACTCCGCCTCGATCTCAGCCACGCTCGGCAGGCTGCCCTGCAGCTCCTCGGGCAGGATTTTCACGAGCCTGGTTTCCCAGCTTGCGACGCCCATCGGGACAGGGTCTACCTTCCTATCGATTCTACAAAGACTGCAAGCTCTTCAGGGGTAACGCCTACCTTTGCCAATGTGGCGAGTAGCACATCATCATCGATAAGAGCTTTTGCTATTTCATAGGCTGCTGCATACGCATTATCATGACGGTCTACGTGTACAAAGACGACAAAATCACCGAAGACAGCGTAGATGATCACAAAAGGGTCTACGTGTTCACCCCGAAGACCCTTCAAGTTATGGCTTTTTGGCTCTCCAATTTCGGGGTTCTCACATATTGCTTTTATCTTCTTGCCAAGCCTTTGCTCCAAAGCCCCATCCTTTTTCGTCAGCTTCTTGAATTGCTTATAAAAGTTGCTTGGAAGTAAGGGCTTAAATGTCATTTGGGATCAAAATAGGAGATATCAGGGGCTTAGTAGATAGGCAATCAGCTCATCGGCATCCTTGAAGACCTTACAGCGGCCCTCAGCAAAATCATCTAAGCCCTCTCTGATGCCCTCAATGAACTCCTTACCTTTCTTTGGGTCAACCTTTGCAGGCTTAACGACTGGTGACATCATATCTGTGTCCTCCAGATTATCTGAGCAAACCAACTGACTATGCCTCCACTGAAATATTGCCCTAGTTTGCAAACTATTTTAATCTTCCCGGCTCCAGCCCTCTTCCTGCGCCTTTCTGGCATACAATTGGCGGACTGTCGGCTCTCCTACCTTGTCGAGAAGAACGCAATTATAAAACCAGGTGATTTGTGCAAGCACCCCTTGCACAATTTCTCGGTCCGGCCATGCCGCCGCAAAGGCGCGCTTGTATTTCAGGTTGCGAGGCGAAAGCCCCCGCATGTCCGGGAAGGATGCGTCCTCACGCCGTCAGCCTTGCGATTTGCGCCCTTTCTTTTGGTGGATGAGGACGTTTTTTGACCAGAAGAACTTCTTTGTCATGCGGATGTAAAACTGGCGTTCCAGCGGGTCAGAACGTCGCTCAAAAACAGCGCGATTGTAGCTCCAGGCAATTTCTCGCACCAGTGGTGCGAGATCCCGGCTCATATCCCCAGCTCCTCGAAGTTCTTCTTGATCGTCGCCGCAAGTTGCACCGCCTCGGCGTTGAGGTCTTCCAGCTCCACATGAATCTCCCGCAACGCTTCCTCGAAGTCGAAGCCCTCATCCTCTTCCTCGGGGGCAACGCCGACGTAGCGTCCGGGGGTGAGGCTCCAGTCGCCCGCAGAAATCTCGGCCCGGTCCACCAGCTTAACCAATCCTTCCACGTTGCGCAGCTTCGCATCCGGGAAGCGCTCGGTGAGCCAGGCAGCCTGCCGCCAGAAGTAGCGCGCCTGCTTGAGCGGCAGGGCTGCGCGCTGGCGGGCCTCTTCGGCGGCTTTGAGGGCGCGGTTTGCCTCTCTGCCACTGCCGCAGCTTTCCATCAAGCGGCCGGCGAGCTTGTAGAGCAAATCAGTCTGCTTGATCAGATTGCGGCTCGCTTCGGCCATTGGTGCAAGCCGGTCGACGGCCTGCTTGAGTTCGCCGTTGTTGGTCTTCTGCGTCTTCCACGCCGCCTGTTGGGCAACGAGAATTTTTTGAAACGCCTCGACATCGGCCAGGAAGGCGGCCAGGGCTTCAGCAAGCTCCTTCCTGACGTCGGCACGTGCGGAGTTTTCCGACTGCATCTTCAGGAAAGGTTGCAGAGCGGCGGCAAATCCCGGCAGCGGCTGGATGGGATTGCCGCTTTCGTCCCCGGCGATAAAGCAAGCTGCTGCCTCATCAAGAGTGCGGCGGCAGTAGCTTGAGACGAGATCGAGGTAGCGGTCGGTCTCCCTCCGGTAGAGCCGGACGATGGCCAGCAGGTTTTGCTCCTGCTCCGGGGAAAAGTCGTAGATCTTGCGCGTTACCTTGCGGTAGACGCTGCGGGCATCGATCATCAGCACCTTATCCCGGTGCTCCTCCGGCTTATTCCGGTTGAGGAACCACAGCTCACAGGGCACGGCTCGAGTGTAGAAGAAGTTGGAGCGTATGGCGATCATCACATCCACCGCGCCGGTCTCGACCAACTTCTGGCGCACTCTGGCCTCGCCGCCTCCGGCGCTGGAAGCCTGGGAGGACATGACATAGCCCGCCCGGCCTCGCTCGTTCAGGTAGCTGTAAAAGTAGCTGATCCAGACGTAGTTGCCGTTGGAGACCTTGCCGCTCTTGTTGACGCTCGGCAGCCCGAAGGGCAGACGTGGGTCGCTCTTGACTTTATCTGCATCGATCTCGTCCACGTTGAAGGGCGGATTGGCCATCACGTAATCTGCCTTGCCGACCAACTCATGCGGATCTTCGTAGTAGGTGATCGCCTTCTTGATGTCGCCCTCCAGACCGTGCACGGCCAGGTTCATCTTGGCCAGACGAATCGTGGTGGCGTTCTTCTCCAGCCCGCGGAAGGTCAGCCGGTCGGTCGGCCTCTGGCCCTGCTCCTCGACGATGCGGGCGCTCTGCACGAACATGCCGCCCGAACCGCAGGCCGGGTCCAGCACCGTGCCCCGCTCCGGGTCGAGCACGTGGGCAATCAGGGAGACAAGCGAAATAGGAGTGAAGAACTCGCCGCCGTCGTGGGCCTTCTGGTCGGCGAACTGGGTGAGGAAATACTCGTAAATGCGGCCAAAGACGTCGCCCGATACTCGCTTCAGCTCGTCGGGATTGAGCGTGCGCAAGAGCTGGCCTAAAACCTGGTTGTCGAGTTCCTGATACTCGCTTTTTGGCAGGACACCGCGCAGGCTCTCGTAATCCGCCTCAATGGCCTCCATCGCCCCGATGATGGCCCTGGCGCGGTCCTCGCTGTCGGGAAGCGATACGAGGTGGTCGAACTGCGCCGGAGGCTGCAAGAAGATCGCGCCTTTTTGCGAGAAGTCTTCCTTGGTCAGCGGTCTGCTCTTACCGCCTCGCGTTGGCAAACCGATCTCGATCGACTCTTTCGTCGCCAGAAAGCGGCTGTAAGCATGCCGCAGGAAGACCAGTCCCATGACGGGCATAAAATACTCGTTGCTGGCGTAGTTTGAATTGGCGCGCAATGTGTCCGCCGCTTTCCAGAGGCGCTTTTCAATGGCTTCAATCTGTTCCAGTTGGGGCATTGCTACTCACCATTCCTCTCGGTTCTGCGATTCACAAGTGCCGGTGTGAACCTGATTGTTTCATAAATGCCCTCATATTTCCAATAAGTGTCCAAGCAAAATCTATCTCCGCAATTGCTGCAAAGAGCAGCTTGGCTATGAGCTTAACGGCATGGTGCTTTGTTTAACTCGTAGGATTGCGAAGGACGAAGCGAGAAGTCCCCATCCTTCAGGGTGGGGATGAAAGCGGAGTCCTTTGCCATAATTACTTTCACCCTGCCTGGATTAACTATATATTTCTCGGTA
>Ga0074198_1001326_pt1 | contig 16864 bp, 14 predicted proteins | sample EPASupsiteSAE323_FD_64527 | JGI IMG/M metagenome (GOLD analysis project Ga0074198, IMG submission 64527) | Bioremediated contaminated groundwater from EPA Superfund site, New Mexico - Sample SAE3-23 | ecosystem: Environmental > Aquatic > Deep subsurface > Groundwater > Contaminated ...
GAGAGGCCCAGGGTCGGCGACCAGGTCCGTTTTCGTAAGGAGGACAACCGCCTGAGCGCCTGAGTCTTCGGCCAGCGCCAGAAACCGCTCGACACGGCCCGGCGAATAATCGCCGCCGCAGGCGGTCATCGCGAAGACGGTGTCGATGTTGGCCGCCAGCGGCTGCATGGACCGCGCATCCCGGTATCGCAGACCCGGTGCCTTGCGCGCGAGCAGGCTTTTCCGCGGCAGGAGCGCTACGGGCAGCCACAGCGACTCGCCGGCCGCCCCCATGCCCACTTCGCGAACGAGGAGCCAGTCGCCGGGCGCAGGCATGTCTTCGGGAAGCGCCACTCCTTCGGCGAAAGCGCCTGAGAGCAGGATGCGTCCTTCCGGATTCGGTGCCGCCGCGACGGCGACGGGGCCTGTTCTCTGGATTTCGGTGACTCTGGCGGGAAACAGCTCGCCTGAGCCGAATTCTCTGCCGCCGCGTTCGGCGGCTAGGTTTGCCCAATATTCGTTCCAGCCCCATTTTGTGAGGCTGTTCGTCGATTCATGCAAGAGTGTGTTCCTTCATAACCATCAAACCCGTCGTCGTGAAGGCGAGGGGAATGCGCTGCGAGTATCGCATCGGCTTGCGCATCGGACGCGGCATTTTGCCGCGCACGACATACTGCAATGCTCCGACGCGAAACCTGTCGGCCTGAAAGCGTATGCGGTCACGAAGGCTGAAAGGAATTGGAAATCAGAAGGAATCGAAGGCGTGGAGAAAATAGCGGAAAGAAGTGGTCAGTCCGCCTGAATTCCAGTTCCGGGTGCGCCTGCGCGGCCGGGTGAGTGTATGGCCCTGTCCATTTGACGCCTCCTTTGAAATTCAGGATTTCGCCATGCTACAAGCATGATACCGAAAAACATGATATCAGAGAAAAAAAGCCGCGGCAAGAGCTTTTCTCCTGCCGCGGCCCGCTGTTGCATAGCGGAAATGAATATCAGTAGGGCGCCAGAATCCCGGCGACCTTGTCCTTACCCAGCGTGACCAGGAAGCCGGCGAGCCGCGGGCCCTGGTCCTTGCCCACGAGAGCCTGATAGGCGGCGCGGAACAGGGTCTTGCCGTCGGTCCCCGCCGCGGTGGCGGCGGCGTAGATCGCTTCGGCTACGGCTTTTTCGTCCGCGAAGGTTTCGAGCCTGGCGACGACATCGTCGCGCAGGTGCCGGACCGCCTCGGTTTCGGTGGGCGAGAGTTCGGCTTTCCGGCCGGGTTCGCTCACGGTGAAGCGGAACTCTTCCGGGGCGCATTCGTTGACCCAATACCAGGCGCGCTCCGCCCTGCTGCGCACATGCCCAACCTGGGAAGGCTTCAGACCCGGCAGGGAAGCGAGCACGGCGTCGATATCACCCTGGTGAATGAGCAGCAGCGAGGAAAGATGGCGGAACGGTACCTGGTAGGGCGCCTCGGCGGGCACTTCGTCCACTTGCGAGAGTTCGTAGATACGGCGCTCGCGCGCCTCGGTGTCCGCGTCCTTCGCCTTGTCCGCGCCCCAGTAGATGCGCTCCGTCCTGTCGTAATCTTCGTAAATCTTGATTACGTCCAGGTCGAAGCTGATGACGAATTCGGTGTTCGGCCTCGTGCCCGCGAAAAGGTAGCGCACGATTTCGGGCTGGTACACACGCAGGAGGTCGGGCAGATCGACGACTTTGCCCTTGGATGAGGACATTTTTCCCGGCGAGCCCTTGATGCCGATGAAATCGTAGCGGAAGGTCACCGGCGGCTTGCGGCCGTACACTTCCTCTACCACGTGCTTCGACGTGTCGAAAGAGCCGCCCTGTGAGTGGTGATCCTTGCCGGCGGGCTCGAAATCGACTTTTTCATAGCTCCAGCGCATGGGCCAGTCGACGCGCCAGACCAGTTTTGCGCCCTTCAGCGTATGCAGATCGCCGGTTTCCTTGTGGCCGCAGGAATCGCAGTGGTAAGAGAGGCCCCAGTCGCCGTCCCAGCCGTCGATCTCGGTGGTATCGCGGTTGCAGGCGGAGCAGAACACGGAAACGGGCCACCATTCGCCCTGGATTTTGTGATCCTCGTCGCGGTACTTGTCGAGGGTGATCTTGAGGAGGTCGCGCATTTCGAGGGCGCGGCGCATGCCTTCGGCATAGGTTCCCGCACGGTAGCGGTCCGCCTGCCTGATGAATTCGGGGTGGATGCCCACTGTCGGCAGCACGGTCTCGACGTCTACCTCGTGATGGCGGGCGTAGGATTCGTCGCGGTCCCAGGGATCCGGAACCATGGTGATGGGGAAGCGCAGGTATGCGCTCAACTCGTCCTGTTTGGGCATGTTGAGCGGGACTTTCCTGAAAACGTCGTAGTCATCCCAGCTGTAGATGAAACGCACTTTTTTGCCCAGGCGGCGGAGTGCGCGCACCACGAGGTCCACGGAGATCATCTCGCGGAAGTTCCCCACATGGACTGTGCCCGAAGGCGTGATGCCCGAAGCACAGGTGTAACTGTCCCTGTCGCCCCATTCGGCGATGATCCTGTCGGCTGTCTGGTCAGCCCAATGCGCAGATCGATTCGGTTCCATGCGGGGAGTATAGCAAGCCCGTGCCCTCGATGTCACGGACCTTGAGGCGAGTGTCGGCGCCATGAAGCCGCCTCTCGCCCGCCTTCCGCTCGGGCGCGTCAGGCCATCGCGTCAGGCCATCGCGCGGATCGGCTCTTGGCCGGAGCGCAGGTCGCGCTTTGCCACCAGGTTCGCGACGCCGGCGAGGAGCGCTTCTTCGATCAGGCGATGTCCGGCCTTGTTGGGGTGTATCCCGTCGTTGCAGATATAATCGCGGTAATTCTTGTGTTCGAGAAAAGCCGCCCGGATGTCGACGATGGGACAGTCTTTGTCGAGCGCCGTTTCCCATACGGCTTCGTTGTAGCGCTCGTGCCAGCGGTAAATCTGATGCACGTCGCCCAGCCAGGAAAGTATGGCCGAACCGTCCAGACCCGTGCGCGTAAACCACGCGAAATAGCGTTCGGGTTCGAGAGGGGGGAGCGTCATGAGGATGGGCGTGATGCAATTCGCCCGAAGGGAATCGATCATATCGCGATAGATGCGGCCGAATGTCTCGATGGGTGTCAGCGGTTCGTGTTTTTCCCGCGGCGCGCCGGCGATCTGATCCCAATGGAAATCGCAATCGTTGCCGCCGAATTCGAGCAGGGCCACACTGGGCGCGGGGGAAGCGGCGCGGGCGAGGTAATGCGCGAGCAATTCCCTTCCCTTGGTTATGGTGCAGCCGAACCGCGATTTATTGACAAGCTCGATGCCGAGCCTGGACGCGGCAAGAGCGCCGAACGATTCCCGGATCGGCGAGTATTTGCCCGTTTCATCCAGTACGATTCCCCTGGCGACCGAATCTCCGAACATGCACACAGTGCTTGGAAGCATTTGCGATACCGTCCAATATGGTTTTAATAACCATGTTAGCTGTTATTGTAAACATTATAGCGTTATATCGAACTTGTCAACATGTCGTGGGCGATGTGTTGAGATTTTGAGGCCTGCATGATATCGTCGACGCCATGTCGAACGATCGGAAAAACCATCGCGGACCGGGGAATGCTCCGACCGAAGTCCGGGATTCGCAACCCGCGGCGCATGCGTCCGAACTCGAAGGGCAGGGCGTCGACGACTCCGGAACCGAGTCTTTCAGAAATAAGCTCAAACGGCATGCCGTTTCGTTCTCCGGACCGGGACTGTCGGAATGGAAAAACCTGCCCGATATCGGTCTCTACATGGACCAAGTTACCACCTATCTCGAGCGCCAGCTCGATCCTTTCAGGGTCGATGCTGCCGAGCGTGTGATAACGCCTTCAATGATAAATAATTATATAAAAGGCAGCGTGATCCCCAGAACCGAAGGCAAAAAATACACGCAGGATCATCTGGCGCGTCTTTTAGTCGTCTGTACGCTCAAACGCGTTCTTTCCATTCCGGATTTGGCCATTTTATTGAACGACCGGGAGTGGCCGGCGGACGTACGGCCTCAGGGTAAAACTCCCCTGAGTAACGATGCTTCGAAACAGAATTTCGAAGAGTTCTACGATCTGTTCAGGCGGACGCTCGACGAGTCGCTGAAAGAAACGAAAGAAACGCTCGAAACTGCGATGATCGATTTCCCGGAAGGAAAGGAAACGAAAACGTTGCGGGATATGTCGCTCAAACTGGCGGTGGAGGCGGGAACATTGGGATTCGCCGCCGAAAAGCTTTTGGCGCTTGTCGACGAGATGGAAGAAGAGCAAAAAAAGCGAATCGAATCCGCCGAAAAACAGCGTACGGGCTCGACCGCAAAACGGCATAAAGACAAAAAGTCCAAAGGCGGCAAAAATGGTAACATCGATACCGCGGGTGATACCGCGAACGATATCGCCGCCGCCGGCTCCGATCCGCGGCCGGACTGAGCGGACTTTCGCGGCGCGGATCGGACCCGGGATACGGCGGACGGCGACCTTGGGTCTTTCAGTCCAGGCTGAGAATTCCATCCTTCATGAGCACGACTTCCGTGCCGGACTCGGTGCGCGCCAGAATGGTCGGATTGCGCACAAGCCCGTCCAGATGGATCATCGCGGGGGCGTCTTCGTCGTAGTTCGAACCGATCGCGAAATGGCAGGTGCCGAGCACTTTTTCGTCCTCGAGCATGTTGCCGCGGATTTCGGCCTTCGGATTGAGGCCGATTCCCAGTTCGCCGATGTGCCGCGCGTTCGTGCCGTAGCGCAGGGCGGTTTCCGGGTCGAAACGCCCCTCGCGTCCGAAGCGCGCCGCCAATTCCAGCCCGCGCTGCAGTGCGGCTTCCAGTTTTCGGGCTTCTTCGCCGCCTTCGACCGACATGACGAAACCGCCCGATATCGTGCAGCGGATCGGCTCATGTATCACGATGTCGCCGACGGTGTCGGAAATGGATCCGTCGTAGACGACGAGTCCATTCATGGTGTGCAGTTCCGGCGACAGAAACACTTCACCCGCGGGCAGATTTCCGCCCGATCCCGGTTTCGAGAAATCACCGTCGTCCGCCATCGTCTTCCGACCGCGCAGGCCCAGGACGACATCCGTTCCGCCGGGAGCGGTCACGCGGACGGAAACCGAGCCGTCGAGAACGCGTGAAAGCGCTCTTGCGCGCGCTTTCATCAGCGCGTAGTCAACCGGAACAGTCCGCGCAAACATGTCGACGTTCGTGCTGGGCGACCAGAATGCCCGCATTTCCTTCGTTCCGTGCAGAAGATAATGGAAAAGATGATCGTAGGTTTTGCCGTCGGGCGCTTTGTACGGTTTTTCGAGAGCCGCACGGTCCTTGCCGAGCTTCTCGGCGGACATGGATATGAACACCTCGGGCTTGGTGCCGATGGCGCCGATGACCGTGTCTTCTGCGAAATCGGTCTGGGCTTTCGTCTCCTGGAACATGAGCGCAGGTTTCGCGCCCAGGTCGAGGCATGCGTCGTACAGGGCGCGCGAAATGGCGGCCACTTCGCCGTCGAAATTCGACACGATGAGCACGCGTTCACCGGATTGCACGTCCAGACATTGACTCACCGCGGTGCGTGCCGCGGTACGCGATGCTTCTGTTAGGGCTTTATCTGCTTTGTCCATGTCTTGAGTGTGCCCGCATAAAAGGGACAATGTCAACTCGCGGAAAGATGCCGGTACAGAGGCACGCGCGATTCGGGAGCGAGATCGAAGCCGTCCCGGTCGCCGCGGAGAAAGTGGCGATAGGCGATGCCCGCCACCATGGCGCCATTGTCGCCGCACAGGTCCAGCCGAGGGAAGCGCAGGTCGAACTCCGGATGCAAGGCGAGCTGGCGCCTCAAGTACGAATTGGCCGCGACGCCTCCACCCGCTACGATAGTCTTGAGCCCCGTATCTTCGGCGGCCCTCAGGAGCCGCGACAGCAGAATGTCGATCGCGGCCTTCCGGAACGACGCGGCGATGTTTTCGGGGCTGACTTCGGCTTCATGGCGGCGGAACCGGTCGAGCTGGTGTATCGCTGCGGTCTTGAGCCCCGAATACGAAAGGTCGTAGCGATGCTCGCCCTTGTGGAGCGACGGCATGGGGAAGGCGAAGGCCGAATCGTCGCCTTTTTCGGCCAGCAGGTCGATGGCGAGCCCACCCGGATATCCGAAACCATAGTATTTGGCGACCTTGTCGAACGCCTCGCCCACCGCATCGTCGACCGTCGTGCCGAGTACGGTGATCCGGTCGAAATCCTGCGCTATGCAGATGATGGAGTGCCCCCCCGATACGAGAAGGCCGAGGAAAGGGTAGGAGACGGGAGCTTCGAGCTGGGGAGCGTAGAGATGGGCGAGCATGTGGTTCACGCCGACAAAGGGTTTGTCGAGCGCCCAGGCCATGCCTTTGGCGAACGCGACGCCTACCGCGAGCGAACCGATGAGTCCCGGCCTGGCCGTGACGGCGATGCCGTCCAGATCGGCCGGCCGCATGTCTGCCTCGTCGAGCGCCCGGCGCACGACGCCCGATATCCATTGCACATGGGCGCGGCTGGCGACTTCCGGGACGACGCCCTGATATTTTTCGTGGAGCGGAATCTGGGTTGCGACTACGTTGGAGACGATTTTCCGGCCGTCTTCGACGACCGCGGCGGCGCATTCGTCGCAGGAAGACTCAATTCCCAGCAGGCGCATCGTCGGCGGAGAGCTCTTGTGCGGCCTCCAGCATCATGTAGCGTGAGATGGTAGACAGCGAGTAGCCTTCGGCGACCAGCTGCGGATAGACCTCCATCAGGGTCCTGGCCAGATCGGTCGACCAGACGTGGCCGATCATGACGGCCGAGCCCTTCGAAGACGCAGTATGCTTGCCTTCGGTGAGCGCATTGAGGATGGAGGACCGATCGCCTGCGTTGTCCAAAAACACGTCGCGCTCCCAAGGTTGCATGTCCAGCCCGAGGCTGGCTTCGCGGACCACCGTGTCCGGCGCCGGGAGTGAGTCAAGATAGTAGATGCTGCGCTCTTTGGCAAGCGAGAGGACCGGGTCCATAAGGAGTCGTTCCCTCGTCACCGCCGATCCCATATGGTTGTTCATGCCTACGGCCCCCGGCAGTTCGTCCAGATTTTTCGCGACCACCGCCTTCGCGGCTTCTGGCGTCATATCGAGGCTGATGGCTCCGGGACCCGGGTTCTGTCCACCGAGCGCCTGCATCGGCTGGTGCAGGATGAGTTCCTTGCCCGCCAGAAGCGTTCTGCGTGCCGCTTCCGCCGAATCCGGCAATCCGGGCAGTACCGCGATGGTGAGGGGAAAAGGAAGCTTCAGGAATGCGTCCAGTTGGCTCAGGCTGTAGCCTGAGTCATCGATGACGATGATCATCGTTCCGCCCCGGAGGGTTTCGGGAACCGGTTTTGCGCTTCTGGCGTCATTTGCGCCGGCGCCGGTGTTGGCACGTTTGGCGGATACCGCGGTTTTTTCGGCGGTTCCTGCGCCGGGAATGCCGGTCGGTTCCGGTTCTGCAACCACCGCCGCACCGGCAGCCGGCGCGGTGGTGCCGTCCGTGTCCGTAGCCGGAAGAAGGTCTTCGTAGCCGGGAGGGACTTCGATCACATACTCGGGCGTTCCGTACGGCCACGCGGGGGTTCCATGCGCCGCTGCGTCGTTTTTCGCCTTTTCCTCGTTTTTCGACGTAAGAAATGCGACCGCGGCCATCGCCGCGGCTACGCAGAGGAACGTCATCAGTGCAGGCAGGATGCGAGACTTGCGTCGAACCGGTCTTTTTCCCCGGTTATATTTCTGGGAACTCACTGGCCCGATACTAGCCCCCAGCCGTCCTCTTTGGCAAGCGCGACGGGGGCGGCCGGGGTGACGGGGGCGGAAGCCGGAGCAAAGATCAGGATGCCATCGCCTGGGCGCAGTCGGGCTCGGTCGCGAAGGCGCGCAACTTGGCCACGGCACGCTTTTCGACCTGGCGTACCGTCTCCGGCGACAGGCCGAGTTCGGCGCCCACTTGCTTCAGGGTGCGCCGTTCCTGGCCGAACAGCTCGAAACGCGCGGCCAGTACCATTTTTTCCTTTTCCTGCAGAGTCTGGAGCAGAAGGAGGGTTTCTTCGCGCACGGCGGTCTTTTCGTATTCGCGTTCGGGCGAGTAGGAATAGTCTTCGTACACGTCCAGGATGCCGCCTTCATCGTCTTCGTCGTTTTCCAGAGTTGCGGGCCCCGCGGCGATGGCCATCAATTCCGTAAGTTCGGCAGGCGCAACGTCCAGTTCTTCGGCCAGTTCCGATGTGGTCGGACTGCGCTTGAAGCGCTGGCTCAAGGTGCCGATCGAAGCCTGCATATGTTTGAGCAGTTCTTCCTTGCGGTGCGGAAGACGAATCGTTCTGCCTGTGTTCACGAGTGCGCGCATGATCGATTGCCTGATCCACCATGCGGCATAGGTCGAGAACCGGATGTTCCGGTTTCCGTCGAAGCGTTCCGCCGCCTTTATCAGCCCGATATTGCCTTCCTGGACGAGATCGATCATCGACATTTCGGTGCTGTGGAAGCCGTGGGCGATTTTGATGACCAGGCGCAGGTTCGCTTCGACCAGGCGTTTTCGCGCCGCCTTGTCGCCTTTGGCTATCTGCAGCGCAAGCGAGTGTTCTTCTTCGGGTGTGAGGAGGCCGATGTTTCTGATGGAAGCATAGTAGGACTTGAGCGAGTCGCCGGAAGCATCGGAAAAGCTGTTCATTTGCATGTTCGTTTCCCCCGTGCATATAACAGCAGGGAGCGTGCCAAAAATGCGAAAATTAATTTTTTTCGATGTATGTCATTATATGATATATGGATAAAATTAGAATAGCCTTTTGAAGGCTGGCGTTCAATTTACGGATTTATATAAAAAATTATACAAATGACAAGGGGCCGTATGTTTAATCATACAGCCCCCCTCGATTGAACCTGCGCGAGAAACGTGGCGCTATTTGATGTATTTTCGGGGATCCAGAGCCTGGCCGTTGCGGAAAAGGCTGAAGTGGAGGTGCGGACCGGTGGACTGGCCTGTGTTGCCCGATTTTCCGATAGTCGTGCTTTGGGTAACCTGCTGTCCCGATTTTACATAAACGTCATCCAGGTGGCCGTACAGGGTCTGGTAGCCTTCGGAATGGCTCAGAATGACATATTTGCCGAAGACGCTGTTGTAGCCCGCATCCGCGACTTTGCCGTTCATCGCCGCTTTCACTGGAGTGCCGCGGTTTACGACGATATCGATGGCGGAGTGGAAGGTTTTGGCGCCGCTGAAAGGATTGGAGCGATACCCGAAAGGCGAGGAAATGGGCCCGCGCGCCGGCCATATGATCTTTTGACCGTAGAAACTTGTCAATGTTGAAGCGGAAAGCTTGGCCCCGGGGATAAAGAGGCTCTTTCCCGCGACGAGGACATCGCTGCCGAGGTCGTTTGCGTCGGCGATCTTGGTTACGTCGATTCCATAGCTTCTGGCTACACCGCCGAGCGTGTCACCGCGGCGGACGGTGTGGGAAACGCCATCCATGTTGGGAATGCGCAGATTCAGGCCGACTTTGAAGGAAGCGGCGGTCTTGAGATTGTTCAGGGAAATGACTGTGTCCTGCCTGATGCCGAAGCGCTTGGCGACGCTCGCTATGCTGTCGCCAGACCTGACAGTGTAGCTTTTCATCTGCAGCATCACGGGAAGTGGCGGCAGGGGGCCGGACAGGACGTCGCTTGCGCCGGCCGAGGCTTCGGGAGCGACCAGCGACATCAGGAGTTCTTGCGCCGAACTTTCGTCCGGGAGCATCGCTCCCTTGGGCATGGGAAATTCGCGTGAAGCCGAAAGATACGCGGCGCCCGCGGCGAGGACGAGGAAGAACGCCATGGCGATGGCAACCCCGACCGGTCTGCGCGGCGATACGGCAAAAAACCTGCGCACCGATCGCAGTGCTTCAAGGATGCGATCGGGGAGTTCGTCGATAAAAACGAGCCAGGGCGGATCGAGGGCGGAACCGTGCGGATACGTTGCGGCGATCGTTGCGGCGCCCATGTTTGCGACGATCTCGGCGTTCGCACCGTCGCCTGCGACGATGTTCGCGACGACGCCTGCGACGGGCACGGGCGTCGCGGACAAAGTCGCTGCAGGTTTAGTCGCCCTGGTTATGTCTGCCGGGCGTTTGGCCGCGCCGCGGTCCGCGGCGCCGAACGGATTTTTGCGCAGGGAGGCGAAAATGGAGAGGGCACGCTCGCCCAGTTCGGATTGGGCGCGTATCGCACTGCGGCGGATAGCGGCCTGACCGGATAGCGGGGAATCCCGGGAAGTCCGCTCGGGATGGCGCGACTGCACCGGGACGCGGCCGGCATCGAGGAAGGAGGTCCTGCCGGTTTTTCGCCTGCCGGGCGATTCTCCCTCGAGTATGGAAACGAATCCCGGTCGGGTCTGCGCGGAAGCGCCTCGCCGGGGCGATATTTTCTGTCGGGCTATCAAGCTTTCCATGACTAATCCTGTTTATCGACATTCCAAGACGGGTACATTATAGTCGAAGCATCGTTACGAAGGTATTAGAATCGGATTTTTCAGCGATGAAACGTAAAAAAGCCCGTCCAAAACCACTCGCCGTCATTCTGGTCGTCGTGATCGCCTTATTTTCAGCGAGGATTTTCATACTCGACTTCGCCGTGATCCGCGGTCGCTCCATGCTGCCCACGCTCGGGCCCGGTGAAATCGTCGCAGTGTTCAAGGCCGCGTACGGTCTGCAATCGCCTTCGGGAGGATACCTTGTGCGTTGGGGCAAACCCGCCGCAGGCGATATCGTCGCAGGAATCAATCCGGTCAATGGTGCTTCCGTGGTCAAACGCGTCGCCCCCTGGTCCGGTTCCGGCGGCGATTCGTCCGGCAGAGTATTCCTCGTCGGCGACAACCGGACGGAATCGTCGGATTCGCGCGAGTACGGCGCGGTGCCGGTTGAGTCTTTGCGAGGCCGGGTGCTACTCTTGCCTTCATGGCCGGAACGATGAAAAAACGCGAGTGGCGATATCCCTTCATCATGATTGTGCTGGGTCTTGCGGGCGCGGCGGTACTTGGGCGCTACTTCTGGCTTGCGGCGAAACCTGGAAAAGAAAGCGCGGCGGCCGTGGTCGCCACAGGCGAGCGGGGGCTCATACTCGACCGGAACGGCCGGATTCTCGCCGTGGACACACCTCTGTATGACCTTTCCGTATGGCGCCCCGACACGGACGCCGCAACTTTCGTAACGGATGCAAAGGATCTGGCCGCGATTTCCGGCACGCCAGAGGCGACCATCATTTCACGCTGGAAGGACGGGGCGGCGGATTTCTTCTATATCGGAAAAAGACTTTCTCCGCAGGCGCAGCGCGCCGTGGCCGAAGGCAAGGCGGCGGGCAGGTTCAAGGGCATCAGGATAGACGAAGTTGCCGGCAGGCTCTATCCCGAAGGACACTTGGCAGCCCAGCTCATCGGCTTTACGGGCGAGGCGAACAAGGGCCTCGAAGGCATCGAGATCAAGTACGACGCCGAACTGAGTCCTCCGGCCGCAGGCGAGGCCGACCGTTCGGGAAATCCCGTAAATGCGGGCGGTGAATATCCGCGGGGAAACAATATCGTCCTCACCATCGACGCAAACCTGCAATACCTTTTCGAGGAGCAGGCGCGCGCTTCGCTGATCGCGAACAAGGCCGAGGCCGTCATGATGGTTGCGATGGACGTGAAGACCGGAGAACTGCTGGCCTATGTTTCGATGCCGGACTACGACCCCAACGATTACGGTTCCTTCTCGGTCCAGCAGCGGCAGGACAGGCTTTCCGTGTATTCCTACGAACCGGGTTCGGTGTTCAAAGTCTATTCGATGGCTTCCATCCTCGACCTGGGGGCGATCACTCCGTATACGACCTTTACCTGCACGGGGGCGTACACCAAGGTTTCGCCCAAGGGCGAAAAATTCACGATCCGTTGCCTGGCGCCGCACGGTAAGGTCGACCTCGGGGGAATCCTGGCCAACTCCTGCAACGTAGGCGTGTCCTATGCTTCCGAGCGGATTTCGGACATGGATTTGTATGAAAAGCTCAAGTCTTTCGGCTTCGGTTCGCGCACGGGCGTAGGTCTGGCGGGCGAGAGCCCGGGTGCCATCCGGGATCCCGAGGACTGGTCGGGGCGCACCAAGCCGACGATAGCGATCGGACAGGAAAGCCTGGTGACGGCCCTGCAGATGACACAGGCGGCGGGAGCGATCGCCAATGGCGGCGTCCTCATGAAACCGCAGACCGTCAAGCGCATCGAGCGTGCGGACGGCAGCCTTGTATACGAAAATACGCCCCAGGCGGTGCGGAGTGTAGTGTCGCCCGAATCGGCGCGCAGGATTCTCACGGCCATGGAATCGGTGGCGAGCCTGGAGGGCACCGGCTGGAGGGCTAAAGTGCCCGACGTCAGAATGGCGGTCAAAACCGGCACCGCACAGATGATCGATACCGCCACCCGCGCCTATTCGGATACCGATTTCATCGCGAGTACGGTAGGCATCCTGCCGGCCGACGATCCAAGAGTGGCGATCTATATCGCCGTCGTGAAACCCAGGGCGGGCGAGATCCTGGGCGGCAGGATCGCCGCCCCCATGGTCCGCGAAGCGGCCGAAGCGGCTCTGGCGACGCTGGATATTCCGCGCGGCAAGACCCCGACGGTGACGCATTCGGGTTCGGTCAGCCTGCCTGAGCTCGATCAGGCCGTCATAGGCGACATAATGCCCGATTTGAAAAAAACCCCAAAACGGCTGTTGCTGTCGCTTCTGTCCCGCACCGACATCAAGGTGCTGGTACGGGGCGACGGTTATGTGGTACGGCAAAGCCCCGAAGCCGGATCTCCGGTGGAGCCGGGAATGACGATAGTTCTGGATCTGGAGTGAACCATGCAAAACCGCGACAGTGCCGTTCTCCTCTGGAGAGCGAACAACGACGATGAATCCCTGTTCCGCCACGCTCTGGCCGTCGAAGCGTCGATGCGCCATTTTGCGGCGCTTTACGGCGAAGATGTCGAGTATTGGGCCAGAGTCGGCCTTCTTCACGATATCGACTACCAGCGCCATCCCGAAGAGCATCTGAAACATTCAGGCCCGATTCTCCTGGCGGCGGGGTACGATGCCGCCTTCGCGCGTTCGGTCGAAAGCCACGGCTGGGGCATCTGTACCGATGTCGAACCCATACACCGCATGGAAAAGGTGTTGTTCGCCATCGACGAGCTGACCGGTTTCATCGCCGCCTGCGCCTATGTCAGGCCGAGCAGGTCCGTGCTCGACATGGAAGTGAAGTCCGTCAAAAAGAAGTGGGGTTCGGCCAACTTCGCCGCCGGAGTGCGCCGCGAAGTCATCGAAAAAGGCGCGGCGATGCTCGATATGCCCCTCGAGGAACTCATCGGGCAAACCATACTGGCCTTGCGCGCCGTCGCGGCCGATGTCGGCCTGAAAGGTACGCTCTAGGGTACGCTTCGAGAACGCTGCGCCCGAGCGGTCCTTAAGCCGGGTTGACCGGGCGGACGGCGTCGCGCTAGGCTCCCGTACCTACTGAAGGCCAAGGAAGGCACAATCTCATATGCTGGAAAAACTTTCCGAAAAATTCGTCGACGTGATGCGCGGCATCGGCGGCAAATCGCAGATAAGCGAAAAGAACGTCGAAGACGCCGTTGAACAGATCAAAATGGCGCTGCTCGAAGCGGACGTGAACCTGCGGGTCGTGCGCCGCTTCGTGAACGGCACTCTCGAAGAAGCCAAGGGCGAAAAAGTCCTGCGCTCGGTGAGCCCGGGACAGCAATTCGTCAAGATCGTCTACGACCGGATGGTCGCCCTGCTGGGCGACGAGCGCCAGGATCTCCAGCTCAAGGGCCCGGATACCCAGAGCGTCATCCTCCTTTTGGGCCTTCAGGGCTCGGGCAAGACCACCACGGCCGCCAAGCTCGCCGCGCACCTGAAAGGGAAGGGGAGGAAAGTCCTTCTCGCGGCCTGCGACCTTGTACGTCCGGCGGCAATCGAGCAGCTATCCGTACTCGGCGCCCAGATAGGCGTGCCCGTCTACAGGGAAGACACCAATGACCCCGCTCGCGTCGCCGCAGGCGCCCTGGCAAAGGCGAAGCGCGAATCCTTCGACGTACTGATCGTGGATACGGCCGGCCGCCTGCAGGTGGACGACGCCCTGATGGCCGAACTGGCCAGAGTGCGCGACGCCGTGCATCCGGTCGAATCCCTTCTCGTCGCCGACGCCATGACGGGCCAGGCGGCGGTGGATATCGCCAAGACATTCGACGAAAAAATCGGCATCACGGGCGTAATCCTGTCCAAGTTCGATTCGGACACGCGCGGCGGAGCGGCGCTTTCGCTCAAATCGGTCACCGGCAAGGCCATAAAATTCATCGGAACTTCCGAACGGCCCGACGGGCTTGAACCCTTCCATCCGGACCGCGTGGCGAGCCGCATACTCGGCATGGGCGATGTGGTCGGCCTGGTCGAGAAGGCGCAGGAAGTCTACGACCAGAAAGAGGCCGCCGAACTCGAGCGCAAGATCTCCCAGGAAAATTTTACTCTCGAAGATTATCTTGACCAGCTGGGCAAGATGAAAAAAATGGGCTCGATGAAAAATATGCTGGAGATGATCCCCGGCATGGCGGGCCAGGTCGACGAAGAGAGCATCGACAAGGCAGGAATGCGCCGCGAAGAGTCCATTCTCCTGTCCATGACCAAAAAAGAACGCAAAAACCACCTTATCATTGGCCCGGGGCGCAGGTCACGCATCGCGAAAGGTTCGGGCACATCGGTCGCCGAAGTGAACCGGCTGCTCAAGAAATTCGAGAAATCGCGCCTGATGATGAAGAAAATGGTGAAGAACAAGGGCGCAATGGCCAAAATGATGGCGTCCCAGGGCGGCAGGCCCTGAGAAGGACTTTACACGTCTTAGGTTTTCCGATAGTATCGGGCAACCAATTCGTCCGGAGAAGTATCATGTCTAGAGTATGTGATGTTTGCGGAAAAGGCACGATGTACGGAAATAACGTCTCCCATGCGAAGAACCGCACCCGGAGGACTTGGTTTCCCAACCTCCAGCCGATGAAAACCGAAATCGACGGTACGGTCCTCACGATCAAGGTCTGCACCCGCTGTCTCAAGGCCGGCAAGATAGTCAAGCACGTCTGATAGATTCGCGTATCGCGCACGATAAAGACCGCCGTCCAGGACGGCGGTCTTTTTATGCTCGTTACGGCTTTACGCACGGCCGTTTGAGTGCTCCGGGCGGCGGCCTCAGGATGCGCCTACGCGGCAAGGGCCGGAACGCTGTCTGCGTTCCGGCCCTTGCCGCCTAGATCCAGTTTGCTGTCCGGTCCGCGTGTTAGCGGCTCCAGCCATTTCCACCCATCATGCCGTTGCCCGGCATACCGTAAGTGCCGTTGCTGTTGCCGCTGCGGCCATTCATCTGGCCACGGCTATTTCCCATGGGACTGATGTTGCCCTGGCCGCCGCCGAAACCGCGTCCGCCGGCCATGCCGCCCATGCCCATGCCGAACGATCCGACCTGGGAGAGATCGATGGTCCTGTCGCCGATGCCGAGGGTGAGCGTGTGGAAGGTAAATTCGGTCTTGGAGGTTCCGACCGCGAACGCATAGCCTTCGAGTTTGACTTTGGCGCCTTCCTTGAGGCCGTCGACGAAACCGACGAGACGGTTCAGGCCCATGACGTAGTAGGTGTTGTCGCCCTGTTTTACGGCGATGCCGCCTGAGGTGAGTTCGAGAGTCCCTTCGACGGTGCTTTTCTCGAGTGTGGCGGCGCTCTGTGAGGCGATGTAGCCGCGGCCGAAATTCTGGCCGGTAATGGCCTGGGCTGAAGCCGCTCCGGTAAGGGCGATTGCGATTACAAGCGCAATAATGGTCTTTTTCATGATCTGCTCCTGTGGCCACTGTGTGGCCGATTTTTCCCGTCCCGAGGTCCGGGGCCCGATTCTTTTCTTCGGGCACCTATTTATAAGCAGACGGCGTGCCAATTATGAATCGATGGCGCATAAAATTATATAATTTTGTTATTTGCATATACTATAAATGAATATTTTCGTGTCGGCGCTTCCGCGCGAGCGAGTGCCACATGCGGATCATCGCGGGGGAAAGAATTGGCGGGAATAATCTGTCGTCTGGCGGGGAGTGTGGGAAATAAATACCCGCGGACGCCGCGAGCTGCCGCTATCGCCACAGTTGTTGCGGGTGTCGCAATCGCCGCTATCGCCACAGTTGTTGCGGGTGCCGCGAGCTGCCGCGAAAGCCGCCGCTGTCGCTGTCGCCGCGGCAAAAGCCCGGATGAAATCGGCTTTTCGGGCGTATATATGATGCGCAGTACTCAAGCCCCGAATTCAGGACGCCGATAGTACAGTACCGATCATGCAGTACCACACAACACTCAGGCGGAATCGCCCGATCATACGCAGCGTCTTCATCGTGTTTGCCGCTATCAGCGCGCTGGCTTCACTGCAGCCGCTGGCGGCGGCCGACAAAACCCCATACAGGCTTTTTCCCAACCTTTACCGCAAGGATGCGGTGCTTTCCCTGCCGGCCACCGTATCGGGCCCGTCGGGAAGATCCGACGACCTGCGCATCCGCATCCCGATCCTCGCCGGAAACACTATCGTCGCGTTCTATGGGCATCCTTCATCGGCGCGCATGGGAATTCTGGGTGAATACTCCAAGGAAGATCTGGCGACACTGCTCGATGCCTACGCCAAAATGTTCGACAGGGCGAACGGAAGGGACGGAGTCGTTCCCGCGTATTATCTCATCTATGGTACCTGCTGGCCGGGCGGAGAAATCGGGTATCTCAAGGATTCGATCCTCGAAGACTATATCCGGTATGCCGCGAGCCGGGGCATGCTCGGGCTCGGCGACCGCC
>Ga0074198_1001327_pt1 | contig 16856 bp, 20 predicted proteins | sample EPASupsiteSAE323_FD_64527 | JGI IMG/M metagenome (GOLD analysis project Ga0074198, IMG submission 64527) | Bioremediated contaminated groundwater from EPA Superfund site, New Mexico - Sample SAE3-23 | ecosystem: Environmental > Aquatic > Deep subsurface > Groundwater > Contaminated ...
CGCAAAAATCAAGGCACTCGTTGCAGCGCTCGAGGGCGTGAACATCGAGGACGCAATCAAGCAGGCAGCTTTCGCAGCAGCACCAGCCGCATCCACAGAGACCAAGAAGGAAGAGAAGAAGCCTGAAGTCTCCGAGGAGAAGAAGGAAGAAGAGGCTGCAGCTGGACTGGCGAGCCTGTTCGGATAAAAAACACACTTACCATTTCGGTTTGGGAGAGTTTTTTCTCTCTCCCACTATCCTGATTCTGAAGTTTTGCCTGCCTAGCGCAGGCACGGTAGCAAGCCAATAAAAAACCGGTAGTGCCAACCAGTATTCTAGGAGGACTACCCAATGGCAGCGCACATCATCGTCGAAAAGATTCACGGCTTTGCCGCACCCGGAGAAATCGCCACCAAAAAGGGGCTTGAGGATAGGCGGGCGAAGGGACTGCCGCTTCACCCCATAATTACCGGACGCGTTATCGGCGAGAACGCCGCACCAACATACATCAAGCTGAAAAAAAGGCTTGACCAAGCCACAGACCAAAAGAGGCTGCACGAAGAGGCCATATCCAAGGAACTGCGCGCGATGTCTGCAAAGATAGAGGCTGCGAAGAGAAAAGGACGCGACGCCCTTGAACAGGTCCGGCCATTCCTTGACGAGGATGGCGAACTATCTCTTGACGAATATGAAAGGGTCAGGAAACTCCTGTCAAACGACCCGGAATTCGCAAAGAAAAAGGGAACCCTTACCAAAGATGAATTGGAAAGCAAAATTGGTAAAGCAAAAAATGACCTTGACTCATTCCTTTCTCTCTACCCGGCAACGCACCACGAGCTCTGCTCCCCGAAAGCCAACCCGCACGCGCTGGAAGGGCAAATATACAACGGGAAAAGCGAGGAGATACCGCTCAAGAAGGACCCGAAGCAGAACGTGGCGAACTATTTCCGCACCCCGGAAGAGCAGCGCCAGAGGCGCGTGCTGCTTGTCATTGCAGGCGACCCTGCGCACGCAAGAATCTACGAGGAGCGGCGCAGGTAAAAAAAACTAGTTGCCCGAGCGCTTTGCCTTCTCCTGTTCAAGAAGGTCGCTTAGCTTCTTGTATTCTGCATCGTTGCCGGGGCGTAGCTTGAGGCGGTTAATCCGGGCCAATTCCACGCCGCGTGCGTAATCCCCGTGCCCAACGAGCTTTTTTGTGACCGTCCCGAGACCCTTTGGGATGCTGCCTGATACGAACTGTCCGACGACACGCGGAACGTCAGTGTGGTCGAAATCGTCGAACGCGCCCGAATATAACGACCGCCTGAAACGCTTGGGGCCGCGCAAGAAATCTTCCAGGCGCGCCCTGCCGTCGGCAGATTCCAAGTCGAGGTCGTTTCTTCTGGCAAACTCCTCAGCAGCCTGATGCCACTTGTCGTGCTCGAAAAGTATGCTCCTGATCGTCTTGCTCGGGCCGAACCCCCTACCTGCAAGCTGGAGGCGGACGTTCTCTACTATCGAGGCGATGCGGCGCAGATTGGCTTGCGGCCGCGGCACCGAGCCGTTTTTCGGATAATCAGGCTGGTTGCCTGCAAGCACCGAACGCTTCGAACGCCTGCGGGTCTCGCGGCCGGCCAAGCCGCCCGAATTCAATGGCGTGCCGACCAAGCCGCGCAGCTCGTTGTATTCCATTGCGCTTGCGCCGGTCTTGCCTTTGGCGGACTCCGTGCGAACATTCAACGCGTCCCGCTCGTTCTGCTGAACAAGAGGGTTTTGGAGGCGGCGGGCGCGGATTTTTTCCAGCGGAGAGAGAACTTTTTCAGACGGAGGGGTGGTGCTCATCAAGAAAAATAGGGGAAACGGGTTTTAAAAAATAAGAAGCCCGGCGATGCCGCTCATTTGTGAGGCATCTTGGGCGGGTACGTCTTGTGGAGCGAGGCGAGAATCTTCAGCGTAAGTCCGTTCTGGTCATTAATGAGTTCGGGCGCCTTCTCCACGTGCATCTCCCCGGCTCTGAGCGCAAACTTGTGCATGGTCCCGTCCGTGGTGACGAGCTTGTGCAGGCTTTTGAACCGCAGGCCCTTGACGCGTTTTTCCCACAGCGCCGGTTCGGTTTCACTGCGCGTTTTTAGATAAGCTGCCACGGTGGTTGCTATAGGATAATGAAGGTGGTTTTCTGGATTATCCAGGGAAAACCGGGTTTGGATGGGGTCTGCTGCAAGGGGAGTTTCGTGCGCCTCGCCTTTGGAAGCGCGCCTGTTTGCACTGACGCGTTCGCCGTGTTCGCGTTTTCCTCGAAGTATATTGGCTTCAGACAAAACCCAGTCACCCAAAAACTAACCCGCCTTGGGCGCAGAGCCAGCGGGCCCGACCTTTGCGCGCGGCACGTTGATTGGCGCGTTGATGTTGATTGCAAAGGCAAGGAGGGTACCGACGCTGCTTCCGGCGTAGGTGAGCGCGGTGATGATTTCCTCAGCCGCGTCCGAGGGGAGCTGCTTGTTCTTCTTCCAGCCTTCCATTACCTTCTTTCCCAGGTCGGAATTAGCGTCCGCAAAGAGCTCGCCTTTGATGGACATTGTTGCGATGTCCTGCTGGTAGGAAATCTCGTAGAGGTAGGTGACCTTGACCTGGTTGCCCTCGGCAGCCACGCTGTCGACGCTGACGTTGACCGACATTCCGGTCACGTTGCCGTCTTTTTTCTTGGTCGCCTTGACTTCGACTATCCTTCCGTGTGTAATCATATGCTTAGTTCACCTTTGTGTTAGTAGGATTAGTATTAGGGCACGATGAGTCTTAAAAAAACTCCGAATCAGCGCAATGGGCTAAAAGCGCGCGGTCTGGCCGACTTCGAGCACAACTGCCTGGGCCTTGGTCTCCTGCTTGACGCGCTTTGCGAAGTCGTACGGGTCGGCCTTTATCCGCGAGAACGTGTCGTAGTGGCAGGGGATGACGTACTTGACGCGCATCTTCTTGACCGCGCTCACCGCGGACAGGACGTCCATGGTCTGTGTGCCGCCTATTGGTATGAGCGCAAGGTCGGCCTCGACGTTTGCAAGCGCGTAGAAGTCGTAGGTGTCGCCTGCAAAATAGACGCTCTTGCCGCCGCAGCGCACTATGTACCCGACCGAGCCAGGGGTGTTGTTGCGAACAGGAAGCACCTTGATGTGCAGCCCGAAAAACTCGAAGTCGTCGCCGTCAACTGCGGACATCTTGAACTTGTCCTGCAGGTCAAGCCGGGCAAGCACTTCCTCCGGCGCAACCACGTGCGCGAAGGTGCCGTCGGCGATAATGGAGACGTCGTGCTGGTCAAAGTGGTCGAATGCCGGGCTTGAGACGAATATGGCGTCGGCCTTCTTGATTTTCTCGGCGCTTACTGCTGGCGGAACCAGCCGCTCAACCAACCTTGGACGCGGGTCGAACCACGGGTCGAAGTAGAGGATTTTCCCCTCAAGCTCCACGCGGAAGCCGGAGTGGCCGAGGTAAGTGACTGTTGCCATCAATATCGCCTTGCGGCCAGCACAATTCGGTGCCGGCCAAAATTAACGTGGTTGCTAATCCTATTAATCCCTTTCAAATCAACTCTTTGCGTGGCCATGATTTTCGGAACTGCCGGCATCCCCCTAACCTGTCCAGAACGCGACTCGCTTGCAGGGATTGCGTTCGTGCGCAAGCTAGGCCTGGACGCTTTCGAGTTCGAGTTCGTGCACAATGCAAGCATGGCCCAGGCAAAGGCCGTTGAGTGCGGCAAGGCGGCAAAGGAAAACAAGATTGTACTTTCAGCGCACGCTCCCTATTACATCAACCTGTGCTCGGACGAGCCCGACAAGGTCGCCGCAAGCAAGGCGCGCATACTTGCCACTGCACGGATTTTGGAAAACGCTGGCGGCGGCAGGGTTGTCGTGCACTCTGGGTATTACGGGAAGCTTGACAAGAAGAAAGCGTACGAGCTTGTTAAGGAAGGCTACCTGGACGTCCTTGAAAAAATGAAAAAGGAGGGCATCCAGAAGGCAACCATCGCGCCTGAGACCACCGGAAAGCCCAGCGCTTTTGGCAACTTAGAGGAACTCTACACGCTTGCAGATGAAATCGGGTTTGAGCGATTCAAGCCAACGATTGATTTTGCCCACTTGCACGCCAGGGGTAATGGCGCGATGAATTCAAAGAAGGACTTTGACTCTGTTTTCGAGACGATAACCGGCCTTGTTGGAAAGGAAGGCCCAAGACAACTCCACTGCCACTTTGCGGGAATACAGTATTCGATTAAGGGCGAGATTAGGCATCTTACGATTGACGCCAAGTCACCTGACTTTTCGCTTCTTGCGCAGAGCCTGGTTGACAACAGTTGCTCCGGGGAGATAATCTCGGAATCGCCGAACATTGAAACGGATGCCTTGACGATGAAAAGGGAATACGGAAAGGCGCTTGGTTAGGCTTCAAAAATTCATCCGGACTTTGGAAGCTTGGCCTGGCCCTGCAAATCAGCGGACTTGCCCACCCTCTGCACGTGGATGGTGTTGGTGCTTCCGGTAAGACCGAGCGGAACCCCGCCGGTGACCACTACAAGGTCGCCGTCCTTCACAAAACCCGACTTGTGGGCGGCCTCGATTGCCTGCTGCATCGTGCCTTCGCTCTGCACCTTTGCCTTGAACAGGAGGGCGTGCACGCCGCGCACCAGGGCAAGCTTGTTGATTACGCGAACATCCGGGGTGAGCGCGATTATTTCCGCACCGGGCCTCTGCTGTGCAACCAGCCGGGCGGTGAAGCCACCCGAAGTCGGCACGAGTATGGAATCGGCGTCCAAGTCGTCTGCAAGGCTGCATGCAGAGCGGCTGATTGCGTAGCTCATGCTTGGCTTGACAAACTCCGCAGGCCTGGAGAGCGCGTGCGACACCTTGGACTTCTCCGCCTCGACGCAGATGCGCGCCATCATCTCAACGGTCTTTATCGGGTAGCGGCCTGCAGCAGTCTCGCCTGAAAGCATGACCGCGTCCACGCCGTCAAAGACCGCGTTGGCAACGTCGGTTGCCTCGGCACGGGTTGGCCGCGGGTTGGAAGTCATCGACTCCAGCATGTGCGTTGCGACGATTACCGGCTTTCCTGCCTCGTTGCACTTCTGGACAATCATCTTCTGCATCGCCGGGATGCGCTCTATTGGCACCTGCACGCCCAGGTCGCCCCTTGCCACCATCAGGCCGTCTGCAGCAGCTATGATGCGGTCCACCTGGTCGAATGCCGAGGCAAGCTCGATTTTTGCAATCATGTGCGCGTCCGAACCCGCGTCGTGGAGGACTTCCATGAGCTCAAGCACGTCCTCGGGGCCGCGCACGAACGACTGGGCGACAAAGTCAATCCCCCACCGCGCGCCTTCCTTGATGTCGGAAAGGTCGTCCTTGGAAAGAGTGGGAAGCTCCAAATTGGCTCCCGGGATGCACACGTTCTTGTTGGAGCCGAGCTCCCCACCGATTTTTACCTTGCACTTGACCGATTTCTTCTGGACGGCCACCACCTCAAGCTCGATGTTGCCGTCTGAAAGGAAGATGCTGGAGCCCGGTGCGACAATCTTTGCAAGGTTGGCGTAATTTAGGCTGATTTTGTCAGTCGTGCTTTCCGCGCCGTCGCTTGTGACCTCAAGCGGTGCGCCCTCCACAAGCTGGACCTTTTGCGGCGCCTTGCCGGTGCGGATTTCCGGGCCGCGCGTGTCCAAAAGCACCGCCACTTTGTCCTTGCGGCTCTCGTTGATTGCGCGGATGTTGGAAAGCTTCTGCTCGTGCGTCTTGAGGCTGCCGTGCGAGAGGTTGATGCGCGCCACGTTCATGCCCGCGTCAGCAAGCTTGCGTATGCCCTCAAGCGACTCGGTCGCCGGGCCGATAGTACACACTATCTTGGTCTTGCGGTTGTGCGTCTTTTGCATCGAAAAATCACCACGTTAAGATAAGTATTTTGCAAGACGGGGTTTAAACGCCAACTGCATTCGTCAAAAGCCGAACTTTTTGGGACCGCGAAAGGAATAAAAGTCCCAAGAACCATTTGTTACTATCAATAGGTTGTTACAAATGACCCAAATCAAGGGAGAGCCACAGGCACAGTTCCGCTTCACCCGCGAAAGCAAGAAAATCAAGGGAGGCGACGACAACTGCTGGTTCGTCGAGCAGAAGCAGATGAACGACCCAATTACTTTCTTTGACTTGTTCGTGCGCGGCGACAACTTCGACCAGCTGTTCTACTACATAATCCTCCTGGTAGTGTTCGGACTGCTTTTGATGTAAATGCCAGCAGGCAGGAAAAAACCCAAGGAAAGAGAATAAAAAACACCGAAGGCAAAACAGTTATGATGACCAAAAAGGCCGTTGCATACAGCACATTCTTCTGTTGTCACTAGTTCTAACGGGAGCGCTTAGCTGCCCGTACAAAAAAAAGCACTTTGCCAAAGCTGCGGGTGCTGCGCCGGGTTGCCGGCAAAGGAATTTCATCCAAACACCGCATAGAGCATATGATATGCGGAGGTGGCGGAACGGCTACGCGATCGCCTGCAAAGCGGTTTAAGAGGGTTCGACTCCCTCCCTCTGCTTAAGGATTATGTCCGAAAGCTTCGTGATTGGAACGTATGGCACTCACAGTGTTTGACACCCTTTCGAAGGGCAAGAAAAAGTTCGTACCCCAAAAGGAAGGAAAGGTTGGGATGTACGTATGCGGCATCACGCCCTACGACTACTGCCACCTCGGCCACGGCAGGTGCTACACCGCGTTCGACGTCATCCGCAGGTACCTTGCATACCGCGGCTACGAGACCAAGTACGTCCAGAACTTCACCGACATCGACGACAAGATAATCAAGCGCGCAGCCGAGGCAAAGCAGGACCCGTTTGCGCTTTCAAAGAAGTTCTCGGACGAGTACTTTGTGGACATGGACGCGCTCGGAATAGTGCGCGCCGACGCCTATCCGCTTGTGACGCAGACCATACCCGACATCATCAAGTTCGTGCAGCGGCTCGTTGGCAACGGCTACGCCTATGCAGTCGAAGGAGAGCACGGCAGCGGGAAGGACGTTTATTTCGAAGTATCCCGGTTCATCCCCTACGGCAAGCTCTCCGGACAGGAGCGCGAGAACCTCAAGGCTGGCGCACGCATAGGCGTTGACGAGCGCAAGAAGGCGGCCGAGGATTTTGCCTTGTGGAAGAGCGCAAAGCCAGGAGAGCCAAGCTGGGACTCGCCCTGGGGCAAAGGAAGGCCGGGCTGGCACATCGAGTGCTCGGTGATGAGCACCAAGCACCTGGGAGACACGCTTGACATCCACGGCGGCGGGCAGGACCTGATTTTCCCGCACCACGAAGACGAGATAGCGCAGTCCGAGGCGGCAACCGGCAAGCCCTTTGCCAACTATTGGCTGCACAACGGGTTCATAGTTGTTGGCAAGGACAAGATGGCAAAGTCGCTGAACAACTTTGTGACGCTGCGCCAGGCACTTGAAAAGCACGGGGCGCGGCTGGTGCGCCTATTCTACGTCTCAACCCACTACCGCAGCCCGTTGGACGCATCGTCCGAACGCATCGAGGAACTGCGGCCTACGCTGCAGAAACTGGTGGACACCAGGACATTGCTGGCGCACGAGGCAAAAAACCGGGACCGGCCGGAAAAATCGGATTCCGATTCGGCAGTAGAGGCGGACGTCCACGCAATAGCCGAAAAGTTCGAAGATGCGATGGACGACGACTTCAACACGCCCCTTGCCCTTTCCGCGCTGTTTGAGCTGAAGGATTTTGCATACAAGCTTGCAGCGCAAAAGGACGCCTCGAAAAAGTCGTTTGAGTTCCTTGCCGACACTTACGAAAAGCTGGCCAACGGAGTGCTGGGAATCTTTGACGCAAAGGAAGCGGACAAGGATATTTCGGATGCCGAGGCAGCAGCCTTGGTGAAGGAACGCGATGCTGCAAAGAAGGCAAAGGACTACAAGAAGGCAGACGAAATACGCGGCTTGCTGAACAGCAAGGGAATCATGCTTGCGGACAAGCCAACAGGCACCCTATGGAAGAGGGCGGCCTGACCCAAAAACCACGAAGAACACATAAACACCTTGACGAGTGTAAACTGGAAGTTTAGAAGGCCTACACCAAACAAATTTATATGTTGTATGACATATGATGTATGGTGAATTTTGTGCCTGTTGCAACAGTAAGGACCACCCTGGTTCTTGAAAACACGGTCATGCAGAAGCTGCGGCAGGACTTCGGTACCAACATTTCAGCAGCAGTCAACTCAATATTGAAGGAGCGGCTCTTTGCAACTCCAAAGGACGGCCTTTTTGGTTCAATGAAAGGCAAATTCTCAGCAAAGGACCTGATAAGGGACGAGGACTGAGGGCGCGTGACAGAAATAATCGTTGACTCCTGGGCGTGGGCAGAGTACCTGTCAGGAAACCACAAGGTTGCGCAGGCGATGGAAGGAAAGCTCCTCAAGACGCCGGCCCTTGCGTTTGCCGAACTTTATCGCAGCTTCAAACGGAAGGGCCTTGCGGACGAAAAAATCGAGAAAGCCCTACAATCAATATCGTCCAAGAGCATAGTGCTGGCTTTGGACGCAAAACAGGCCGTTCTTGCCGGAAAAATCGCCGCTGAAGAAAACATGCACCTGTCTGACGCGATAATCTACAGTTATGCTACTGCGGCCATTCCTGTCCTCACCGGAGACGCGGATTTCCGGGGAAAACAGAAAGTAATATTCATAAACTGACGAGTCAATGGCCAAACCGCGACAATAATTTCACGGCAGTTGCCTTATTTTTTTCAGTAATAACCACGGCCACAATCCCTTTCTTGGGCTGGCCGTAAAGCACAACCGAATTTAGAGGGAGCGCAAGAATAGCCGGCAGAACAGCCAAGTCTTCCTCGCCCCGCACCACGATTGCAGAGGGTTTGCCATCGGAAATAGTGCGCCCGACAGATTTTTTTATCGCCGCAACCAAGGCCGGCGTGATTTTTCCTGCGGGATTCTGGACAACGACACGCCTTTTTGCAAGGGCATTCGGGAGCCCGCAGGATGAACGAAGCTCGAAAGTATCCACGATGGAAAGACCCGGAGTTATTCCCAGCTTTGAAAGGTTGCGGAACGTCGCGTCGCCTACTGTTGTTACGAATATGGGTTTTGTTTTCTTCAAGAAAGCCTCGGCTTTTCTTGCGGCAGTAGGTTCTGCAAACAAAACCCCGAAAGGTTTCCGGAGCGCAGCAGCAATCGACAGCGGCATCGCAAGAGTCCTGGCAAAACTCTCGCCTGAAAGGAAAACCTCACCATCACGGTTCATCTGGCCAAGACGAATTGCAGTTGATGATACTCTGCGGTTGTCTTTTGCAACAGCGAATGGACAAACCACCACTGCCGCAGGTACAAGGCCGGCTTTTTTCCTGGCCGCATTGATTGCGCTTGCGCCCTTTATCGTGTCCTTTGTCACCACGATTGCATCCGCTTTCTTCCAGACCGCAGCAGGCCCGAAAGCGTCGTGGATTTTGGCGATTTTACAGCTCCGCAAACGGTGCTTTTTGGCAATGTAGGTTGCTGCGGATTTTTTTCTCTTGGAAAAAGTTTCAATTGTTGCCGTAAACTGCTTTTTTCCTGCCATCCATTCATCAGTGACGCCGACTTGCACCCTGTCGGCAACTTTGAACGCCTTGGAAAGGAGCGCCTCGTGGCCCTTGTGGAAGTGGTCGAAAGTGCCGCCGACGATTGCAAGGCCGTAGCGTTTTTTCATGATACTGCTCCGGTTTAATTTGGCAGCGGCGGATTATATTTCAATGGAAAAGCGGCAAAAACAAAAGCTGGCAAGGACGGTCATTGCCAGGCTTGGGAAATTCCTGAAAGGAAAAACTTTTCTAGGACAGAAATCGGCCTACGGCCCGTTCGAGGTCCTGATTTCGACCATAATCTCCCAGCGCACGCGCGACGAGAACACAGACATTGCAAGCTCGAAGCTTTTTGCAAAGTACCCGACTGCAAAGAAAATAGCGGGAGCGAACGAAAAAGACATCGCAAAACTAATCCGCGCAGCGGGATTCTACAACCAGAAGGCAAGGGAAATCAAGGCCGTGTGCAAAATCCTCGTCGAGGAATACAGAGGAGTAGTGCCTAACTCGCGCGAATTGCTTGAAGCCCTGCCCGGAGTCGGGCCAAAAACTGCAGGCTGCGTCCTTGTATACGGCTTCGGCATCCCAGCAATCCCTGTTGACACGCACGTTTTTCGGATTAGCCACAGGCTGGGGCTTGCGGACGCAAAGACAAGAACGCCCGAAGAGACCGAAAACGAGTTGGAAAAAGTATTCGACAAGAAGGACTGGCTAGTGGTCAACGAGTATTTCGTCCGGTTAGGCCAGACGGTGTGCAGGCCGGTTGGGCCAAAGTGCAGGGAGTGCCCGCTAAGGGATGTTTGTCCGACTGGAAAAAAGAATGCGAGAATTGTGAAAAAGTAAAAGAAAAATTAAAGCAGACCCGAACCCTGCAAAATGAGGAACTCCTCGGTTGAGATTTTCTTTCCTGCCATGAACTTCTCGTAGATGGGCTTTGCGGCCTCGGAGATTTTCTGCTGCACCGCGCTCTTTGCGGCCTCCTTCTCCGCGCGCTCCTTCTCGCGCTCGGCCCGCTCAAGCTCGCGAAGCTCCTGCTGGTAGCCCTGCTCCTTCTCGCGAACCGCGCCAACTGCCTCGAAATAGGCCTTGGTGTCGGTCTGCGCTTCCAACCGGGCCATGTCAAGCTGGGAGAAAGCGTAGGAGATTGACTTGGAGAGCTGCTCCGCTTCCTTGTAGTATGAGATGAGCTTATGGTGGTGGCCGTTGGCCTCCTCCAGTGCCGGCTTGAGCTCCTTGTCAAGCGCCTCAAGCGGCTCCTCAAGAGTACGGATTTCCGTTCGCAGCGCCCTGATTGCGCCTGAAGCGTCGACTTTCTTCACCGCAAGCGGAAGCTGCTTCTCAAGCTCGCGGATTTTCTTGGAAAGCTCCTTTTCGGCCTTTGCCGAGCGCGCAACAGTCGAAAGCGACCACTCAAGCGAATCAATCTCTGCTTTGAGCTGCTCGGCGTTCGGGCCTGCCGGAATCTTCTGGACTTCGTCAAGCACTGCATTGAGCTTGGCGCGGGCGTCCTTGATTTTTTCAATCATCTCGTGGCGCTTGGCGCGAAGGTCCTTGGTCTTTGCGTTCAGCTCGTCGCGGCGCTGCTTCTCAAGCTTAATCTTTGAAGAAAGGTCCTTGAAACGGGCGATGTTTGTGCGGTTCTGCGTGACAAGCTCGGATACCTGCTTCTGGGAGAGCTGCTTCTTTTCGCGTATTGCCTCGATGTCCGGCTTTGCAACCGCAGTGGGAACTACAGGAGCAACTGCGGGAGTTTCCACAACCGCCTCTGGCACAACTTCTGGCGTTTCCGCTGCTGGCTTTGGCGTTTCAGCAGCCGGCTCTGGTGCAACCGCATCTGAAACAGCGGCGGGTTCTTCGGGCATGGGAATACACTTGATAAAAAATAAATGGAAAAAAAGAAAACCTAGGCAGTCTGCTGGCCGTTCGACGGCGCCTGGTGCGTGTTCATTGCACCTGGCTGCTCGAGCTCGATTTCTGCGATGATTTCGTCAATCTCGGCGCGCTGCTTCTCAAGCACCTTCTTGATGCGCATGATACGCTTCTGATTCAGGTGGATCTCGCGGTACTTGCGCGCCGCCTTGTTGAAGTGCTCGATTGAAAGCGTGAAGTACTCCTCGTTGTCCATGCTCTGGGCGATGTCAGAGATAATCTGTCCTGCAAGCTCGTTGGCTCCGACCTTGACATCGCGCTTTATCTGGTGCTCGCGCTTGAGGTTTTCCTTGATGATCTTGACTACGCGCGCATTGGGGAATGGGAGCGACGGCGACTCTGCATCCTCAACCTCTTCGCCCTCTGCAACAGCTTCTGCTGCGGCTTCCTGCGCTACGGCGTCTACAGTGGTCATTTCATCTTCAGCGGCCATAGAAAAATCCCTCAAAATTACCCTAAAAAGTGCATTAAGATTCGCACATAGTATATCTGGTTTCTAATGGTTTTTAACCCCGAACCAAACCCGAAGTTTACGAGGGAAAACCGAAGGGTTTTTTAGGCGATTTGCAGCGCCAAAACAAGGTAGGTTTTGCGCCGTTTAGGGTTGTCAGCAGAGTCAATCTGCAGCCTCACCGCAAACCCTGCCTTTCGGAAGGCCTTGCCCGCGCAGAACGCCTCGTCCTCGTCTTTTGGGTAGAACTGGATTACCGCGCGGCTTGCGGGCTTGAGGACGCGCGCAAACTCCTTTGCAGCCTTGAAGTATTCATCGAACGCCGCTTTCGGAGGCTTGCCTGCACCGAGCCATTGGAGTGCGGAAATGGAAATCGCCGCATCGAAGGACTTTGCCTCGAAAGGAATATCGGCGAGGTTTCCAATCTTTGCGTCCACTCCGGATTTTTTCGCAGCAGCGACCATTTTCTTGTCCATGTCAAACCCCGAAACCTCGAAGCCTACCTCTTTTGCAACCAAGCTTGAGAAGCCGGAGCCGCAGCCCGCGTCAAGGAGCTTTGCCGGAGGCGCAACCGCCAATAGTTCGAGCGCGCGCAAAGTAATCTTTCCCTGGATGTTGCGGATGGCGTTCTTGTCGCGGTGTGCGTCGCCGCAGCCGCTTTCGTAGAAGTCCTCGGCAGAGCTGGAGTCCTCGGGCCGCCTGCTTCCTGCAGCCTTTGACCTGAAAAGAACCGGCCCCTGGCGCGGCCTGCTTGCAGCGCCGCGGTTGAACTTGGGCATATCAAAAGAAAGGAGTAACTCGGTTTTATAAGCCACGGCATTTCAAAAAATAAGTGCCGTAAAACGGCAATGGCAGTAAATGCTTTTTTTGAAAACAGGTGATAAGGATGAAGATTTCAGAACTCAGCCCGGGAACAGGCAACGTTGACCTCGAAGCAGAGGTAGTGGACATCGAGGCGCCCCGCGAAATAGACAAGATGGGACGCAAGCTCCGCGTGGCAAACGTCATCATCAAGGACGACTCGGGAACCATAGCGCTCGTGCTCTGGAACGAAAAGATTGACGAGGTCGCGGTTGGCAACAAAATCAAGATTACCAAGGGCTACGTCAACACCTGGCAGGACAAGAACCAGCTCACCCTGGGCAAGTTCGGCACTATGGAAGTAGTCTAGGAATAATTCGTTTTAGGCGGGTGGCGATTTGCCACCAACCCATACTTTTTCTAAAAAAATAAAGGAAACGAAAGCGATTTTCTCAGCCTGCGCCTCCACCGCCGCCCCCTCCTCCGCCCCCGCCGCCACCGGACGCGCTGCCGGACACGGATGCTGACGATGCTGCGCTGAAGCTTGAGGAGAACGAGTGGGAGAACGAAGACGACATCGCGACGTACGCAAAGCCGTGGTAGTGAACTGGCACGACCTTGAGCTTGGACATTGCGGACTCGACTTTATCCGCGTTGCCAAAGACCGTTGCGTAGACCAAGTACTGCTCCCAGAGAGCTATTTCAGTCGGAAGCTTCTGCCGGAAGTTGTCCATCTCGTCAATGAACATCTTGAGCCCCATCCATTCAACGTGGACCTTCTCGCCGTCCTCGGAAAACCGCGGGAGGGCGAATGGCTTGGCGTAATCGTAAATGATGATTGCCAAGGCAACGACCCCGACAACAAGAAGCGACAGCAGCTCGTAGACTTGTGCTGAAAAAGTGGATACGAACGCGGCAACCAACAGCAGGATGAGGTTAACGACAAACACCCACTTTTGCCGCACTGCGCCCGGCTTCTCGTTGGCATTGGGCGTTGCCCAGAGCGCGGCAATTGCGCTTGCAGAAAAGACCAAAGCAAGGATTGTGGGTACTGCGGTCCACGCCTGGCCCTCAACGATAAAAGACGACGCGAAAGCAAAGCCCGAACACGCCACAAGAACTATGGATGCGAGCCAGTAGAACGCGCGGGAGCCTGAAAGGTCGAAGTATTTTGCGCAAAGCCCGTCAGGGCCGTCGATTGAAAGCGACGCAAGCTCGGTCCACTTCTGGAGCATTGACTTTTCGTCTTGCATATGCGCCTGCGCTACCTGACTGAGCGTGATGCCGTCCTTTTCAACGTCAACGCCCTTCTTTCCAAGCACCCCGTCAAGAAGCCCTGCGGGGATTGGCTGGAAGATTTCCCCAATTAGCAGGCGCTCGAACTCGTCGAGCCTGCCCTCGCCTTTTGCCTTTCTGAGCCGGTACTCGTCGCCAAATGAGAGGAATCCCGTCTTCTTTTCCTTGGTGATGGTTATGAAGCCGCGACGCGATAGGTCAAGCACGGTTGCAACCATGCTCTTGTCTGACACAGTGTGGCTGACGACGTATTCCACCTGCCAGGGCTTGAGCTCCTTTGTTGGGATGTCCTGCGAGGGGTTGATGCGGAAGCGCTTCTTCTCAACCCCGTGCGTGTAGTAGGCGTAAGCAAAGCAGCATATGAGCGCGATGCAGGAAAGGGCGGCGAAAGGAAACGCCAACGAGGAGACCAGGCCGCGGGCTTGCGCGTTCTGCTTGGAGACTATTGCAAAGTTCTCCTCCTCAGTGTTCACAGCCTCGACTCCGCTCCCGGATTTTCCCACCACGTTGCCTGCTGCTGCGGGCAAGTTGAGGGTTTCTTTGTTGAAAAGAACGCGGAACTCCAGGAAAGTGTTTTTCGGAATGTTGCGGGCGTTGAACGTGAGCGTGTCTGCTTGAAGCGAGTAAGTGGCGTCAAGTGCAGGGTGCAGCCACACCTTGGAGCCGTTGTAAAGGGCCCTTGGGAAGTGCACCGTGCCTGAAAGCACCCGCACCGGCGCGTCCCACTGCGAGTCCCACGCCTTCCAATAGAACTCAAGCGCGTCCGCATACGAGTTGATTGCGTCCTTCAAAGTGTACGCGACTACAAAGGTCTTCTTTTCGTCGCGTGCGGAGAACTCCCAGCGGTAGCGTGTTGCGGAGCCTTCGGATGATACAGATGCCGATACAGGAACCAGCGAACCGTCTGCAAGCTTTTCGAATACCTGCACGTTGCCATACTTCCACGAGCCGGACTCCAAGTCGCGGTAGGCAAAGGAATAGCTGCCTGAAAAATCGAAGGTAAGCTGCTCGGTCACGGAAACCGCGCCATCCGAAGCAACTATGTAGTCAACTGAAACGTCGGAGAACTCGAAGCTCTTGGCTGACGTAAAGCAGGAGGCGACGGCTAGGAAAAGGAAGATGGACAGGATTTGATTGCGGTTGGTCAAAGATGCAACTACCTCAAAAGCCGTTTTGAATCAGAACTTCATCTTGATGCCGGGCCGGGCAGCTTCCTCGGCCTGGAAGTATTCGCGCTTTGAAAACCCGAGGACAGTTGCCACCAAGTTCGAGGGAAATGACTCGACGAAAGTATTGTACTCAAGAACGGCATCGTTGTAGAACTGGCGCGCAAACGCAATCTTGCCCTCTGTCTTTGCAAGCTCATTCTGGAGCGACAGGAAATTCTCGTTCGAGCGCATCTTGGGGTACGCCTCGGCTACTGCGAAGAGCCCCTTGATTGCGCTGTCCATTTGGGCGTCCGCCTCCGCCTTTCCTGCTACGGTCTTTGCCTGTGCAAAGGCATTCCTTGCAGCAGACACAGAAAGGAACAGGGTCTTTTCCTGCTTTGCAACCGCCTTGACTACCGAGACGAGGTTGGGGATGAGGTCGTACCTGCGCTTGAGCTGCACGTCAATCTGCGCCCAGGTGTTGTCCATCTTGTTGCGCATGCGGACAAACGAGTTGTAGTAGTGCGCAAGAAGTGCGACGGCGATTACTGCAAGTACCAGAGCTATTGTGAAGACATCCATGTTTCTCTACCCAATAAGAAATCTGTTGCCGGACGCTCAAAAGCATATTGTTTGCAGGGAAAGAAAAGCGAACGAGAGGCGTATGGGTGTTCGGATGGGAAGGCAACCCCCGATTTCTGAGAGGCCGCTGGTGCTTAGCGTGCTTGGAAGCTACTTCTTTGGCCGCAGCGAGCGTATCCTCGTTCTTGTTTTGTCATCCAGCTTTTCCATTGCATACGAAAGCGTGATTGCCGGCATGCCCGCGTGCTTTTCCAAAAACGAAACGAGCCGCTTCTCGTCAAACTTCCCGGCCTGCCGGAGCGCCCAGCCGTTTGCCTTGCGCACCAGGTCGTCGGAATCATAAAGCATTGTTGAGACGTTCGAATATACCAAGTCAATGAAGAGCCCGCGTCGTACTTGGACAACTAGGCACACCAGCGACGCGCGCTTCTCCCACCTGTTCTTGGACTTCGACCACATTGCAAGCTTTTGCGCCTGCTTTGGGTAGCGCTCATACACTTTCCCCGCAATCGAGCAGAGGCCGTCGCAGCACGCCCAGTTGTCAACGTACTTTGAGATGATTGACTTGAAGAAATCAATGTCGTCTTCGCCAAACTGCTTTTGCATCCTCGCAAGCAGGACGTTTGCACAGAACTGCTCCTCAAGGATTCCTGTGGAGTAAAGCTCTTTTGCCGCGAGCTTGGAGTCCTCAAGGGTGATTGGCGTGCCTGCGGCCTTTGCCTTCACAACTGCATCCGCAACTGCACGCGTGCACCCGTGTATGGGAACGCCAAGCGGCCGTATCGGCTCGGTGAAGAACCTGCGCGAACGGTCCTTGAACGTGGGGTCTGCGACTTTGCGCAGGTATGCCTGGATGTTTTTTGTTACGTCGGATGCCATTATTGCTCAAACTCCAAAAAAACAACCGTTGGAAAGTATTTAATGCTTTGAACCGCCTAAAAAGTAGAGCCGGCAGTAGGCTTCCGGTGAACAGCGACTTTTTTATTTTCCACCAGAGGTGCAACTTTCAATGTCATCAGCAACCGTGAAGTTCAAGGACATGACCAAGTACGAAATCGCACGCGTAGTCGGCGCGCGCG
>Ga0074198_1001331_pt1 | contig 16806 bp, 13 predicted proteins | sample EPASupsiteSAE323_FD_64527 | JGI IMG/M metagenome (GOLD analysis project Ga0074198, IMG submission 64527) | Bioremediated contaminated groundwater from EPA Superfund site, New Mexico - Sample SAE3-23 | ecosystem: Environmental > Aquatic > Deep subsurface > Groundwater > Contaminated ...
ATTTTTGTTTTCATTAAAAAATTTCATGAAATCGCTTTTTTGCGAAAAATCGCGCATCTGCTCGATAAACGCATTTAAAACCAACTCGCTTATCGCCCTTTCTTTTGTTTCCTGATCAACGGCACGCGCAAGTTTTATTTCCGGCGGTTGCGAAAGGGCAACCATAAGGGTAGCCGGAGCGTCATACGAAAATCCGCTGTTATAAAGAAGCGAAAAAATCTTTACAGCTTCGTGATTTTTGTAATTTTTAAAATATTCCACGGCATTTTTATAATATTGCGTTTTATAAGGCTTATGTCCGTTTTCATGACAGCCGGCAAGGATTTTTATTATTGAAAGCAATTCAATTCTCGCATCAACACACACAGTTATATTCGAGCCCGGCACATTTTTCGAAACAGAATTTACGTTAATTTCATCGGAACCTTTCGAATTTTTTTCGGAAGCCAAAGCACTCGAAAAAACGATCAGGCATAATCCCAATAAAAGAAACGAACTCAAAATTTTTTTCATGAATTCTCTCCTTATATTATATTTCCACACATTTTAATACTATCACATTACAACCCAACTTGTAAAGATATCCAACAGTTTTTATATGCCGATAAAGGATACGACGGCAAGCCTGCCACTATAATTATTTATGAAAGCAGTTATTTTTTTCGAGGCTTGATCGGAATTATTTACGGATAAGTTCTTATAAAAACAATTGCAAAATTTGAGCAAAAATGCTAATATTTTTCATATTCTTAGCGCTCCTCTTATCTTTTTTATAAAATTATAGATAAGGGGTTATTTTTTTAAAAACTTGTTTTTAATTAATATGAATTTGAAAGGAAAGCATGGGCCTTAACGTTAATTTTTTTAAAAACGCCAATTCATCCGTGAATCTCGAAATTGGACAGTTACACGGCGGAGGCGTAATTATTTCTTATAAATGCACCAACAAATGCAAGCACTGTCTTGTAGCCTGTTCTCCCGAACGCGAAAATCGCTGGATGACGCCCGGCGAATCGGAAGAAATTTTCAAACTGATTAAAAGACGCTCTGTCGACGCTGAAATCCATATAGGCGGAGGAGAGCCGTTTTTAAACCCGGATGCCCTTCTTTCTGTCGTCGAATATGCGATTAAAAATAAAATCAATCTGTCTTATGTCGAAACAAACGGATTTTTCGGAAAAAATCCTCGAAAATACTCACCTGTTTTAAAAGAGCTTTATAAACTGGGTTTGCGGTCTATATTGATATCAGTTTCCCCTTTCCACGCAGAATTCATACCTCCCGAAACTACCATTGGCGCTATTACGCAAATAAAAGAAGCATTCGGAGAGAGCGGAGCTTTTATATGGATTCCAGGATTTTTAAAGATATTAAACGCCTTTGATCAATCAAAGACGGTCAAATTAGAAAATTTTTCTTCTGAAATATTAAGAGGCGTATCAGATATGTATTACCTTATTCCCGGCGGACGTTGCGGATATTCAAAGCCTGAACTTATGAAAAAGAGACCGGCGCATGATTATTTTATAACCGATTGCAATCGCGAACTGCTTTCAACCGGTCATTTTCATATCGATTATTATGGAAATTATATGCCAGGCGGCCTGTGCGGCGGAATCAGCCTGTGCACGTACAATGAACTGGATAAACCGGTTAATATCGAAAATAAACCGATCGTTAGAATATTATTCAATGAAGGAATCAAAGGCTTGTTTGAATATGCCTTAAAATTGGGCTATACTGAATTAACCGATGGCTATTGCGGAAAATGTCATCTTTGCGTTGACATCAGAAAATATCTTTTTAAAACCGGAAAATATGAAGAACTCGCACCGGCTGAATTTTATATTGAACTTGAAAAATAAAGTTAAAATGTTGAAAAAATTCAAAAAATTATATATAATTAAAGTACAGAAAATTTTTTTGAATTTTTTTGTCATATGGTTTAATTTTCTATTTTTATTGTACCATAAACCATTGAAATGAAAGGGGTTTTTATGAAAAATAAGAATATTTTATCAATAGCAATCGTAATATGTGGACTTTTTTTATCCAATATTATTTTTGCGGCGGAACCAAGCACATCGGCAAGCAGCCTTATAAATTCGCTTGACAATGGCAACATATCCAACCAGCAAGCAACGCCAACCCAAAATAATACAATTACCGCTCCTGGCAACGCAGCGGAACCTTCAAACGACGATAAAGCTAAAACCGGCGCAACTTCAGACGAATCCATAAATTCAGACTCAAGTGCAAACATAACCTTTGGAGGAGTTATGCCGGCAATTGGTAAAATCACGAGTCTGTTCGGTTACAGAACTCATCCAATAAAGAAAACAAGAAAATTACATGAAGGAATCGATCTCGGAATAAAAAGCGGCAGTCCGCTTTACGCTCTCGGCGACGGCGTGGTTGTTCAATCGAAGGTAGCCGTCGGTTACGGTTTGGTCATACTTGTAAAACATGAAGCAGGCGGAAAAGTTTATTATACAAGATACGCCCATCTTTCCAAAAAATGTAAGGTAGGAACCCAGGTAAAACGCGGCGAAATTATAGCAGGCGCCAAATCCGGAAGCAGCGGCTGGAGCACCGGCCCTCACCTTCATTTCGAAGTGCTCGACGAAAACATGAATTATCTCGACCCAATGAAATTTATAAACGGCAGCACAAACGCTTCGAACGCAAACAGTGAAAAAAGCAAAAGAATAGGGCTTTAGCCGCCAGAATTAAAATGCAAAACATAAAATATTAATAAATAGGGGACGGTGATTGCCGTCCCCTATAATTCTAGACCAAAATATATTTTAGAAAGGACAATTAAAATGCGTTATAAAACTTATGTTTCTTCTTTTATATTACAATTAATTATGTTAACCACATTTTTTTTTATAAATCCAATAAACGCATACGCTCAGGTATCTGATATCATAAAAGTCGCTTACGGTTCCGGGCCCGGCCAGCTTGGAGCATCTAAGATCGAAGGGCCCATTATAATAAAAAACCCGCAAGCCATCACATTCGACGGCGTCGCTTCCATATACCTGGCTGATAACATCAATAAAAAAATAATGAAAATTAATATTAATGAAAAAAAAGTCTCCGACCTTTTTAATTTTTCAAATTCGCTCGTTTCAAAAACGACAATTTTAGATATAGCCGCATCTCATGACTCAATTTATATAATGACTTTAAAAGAGCTGGTTAAATTTTCAATAGACGGTAAAAAATGCGATTTAATAGCTAAAATCGGAGATAAAGAAAAAATAAAACAACCTCGTTTTTTATTTTTAGATAAAGCGATGAGCCTTGCGCTTATCGATGAATATTACGAAAATCCTCAGCTCGTTTTATTTTCAAAAGACTATAAAATAAATAAAATCATAAGCCTTAAATTTAAGCAGGAAGCGGTTACTTCATATGCCTCAAACGCCGCATCTAAATTCTATGCAAATACGATAACGCCGTCCGGATTTAACGTATTTGAAGTTGAAAATGAAGGCAAACCGATATTTTATTACCAGAAAGATCCGGCGCAAAAACTCGATATTTGTTATGTTCATTTCATAGGCTTCGATTCAGCCGAAAACAACTACTGCCATGTAGCATTTTCTGAAAAAGAAGGCCCCGTAAAAGAAAATTGCATAATAAAATTCGATAAAAACGGCAAATTTATAAAAAAAGCGCAAATGCCGCTTCCGGTCGAAGACGAAATCGTACTTTCAAAACCTATGCTAATAGCTAAAGAAGATCTCGTGCTAACTTACTCGGAAGCTGAAGACGGCTTTGTTATAAAAGGCGTTGAATTAAAATAATATTAATAAAATATATATTTTCAAGGCGCAAAAGGATATGAATTCTTTTGCGCCTTTTAATTTACAAAAGAATTTCCAATTTATATCCCGTTATTTTATTCATTCACTTGGCACTATTTAATCTCAAGGTGTTATAATTATTTAAAGAAAGGTCTCCATGAAGTTCAGGGAGTGATATTATGAAGAAGAATTTGAACAATAAGAACTTAAGGTATCAAAGGATATTCTTATTCACCGCCGCGATAATATGCATTGTCATATTAGTGAATATATCATTAATATATGCTAAAGCTAACGATGATTTTAATCAGCAAGAGAAGGCTAAGCCTGGCGTTTTTTCAGGCGAAACGCTTTTTAAAATTAAACACGGCGCTTCCCATGACGCTGTTTTATCTCCGAGCGCCATCGCAATAGATAAAGATAAAAATGTTTTAATATGCGATGCGGGCGGAACAAAAATAATTAAAATCGACACTAAAGAAAAAAAATCAAGCATACTTTTTAATTACGGAAAAACGGAAATTGGTTCCAACTTCGTTTCCGATATGACTGTTTCGCAATCGGGCTATGTATACCTTGCCGACGCTGAAAAAAATCTCATTTATAAGTTTTCTGAAGACGGCACTAAAGAAGGAATAATAGGAGAAGATAACGGCAGAAAATTGATTAAAAAAATCAAGCATATATTCACGGACAAACAATCTAATCTTATCGCGGTAGATTCTCTCGATCGAAAGATCGCCATTTTCAACGAAGAGATGAAACTAAAAAAAGAGATCAGGCTTCCTATTTCAAATCTGATATTTTCATATGTATGCGGTTCTGACGATTCTAATTGCGTTTATATATCAAATCTGATAAATAATGTTTTTCACGTTATAAACGCAAGCGATGTCAATCATCCAATTTATTCTCACAAATGCTCACTGGATGAAGTCGGCGGCAAAATAGCCGATTGTTACGTCATAGGATTCGACGAAAAAAACAACGCTTATGTAAAAGCGTATCTTGTTGATAAAGACGGCAAAGAAGCCGGACATTATCTGGCTAAGTTCGATGCCGTGAAACGCACGATATTAAAAATGAAAATATCGTCGAAAGCCAATAAGGGCGATATAAAATTTGGCAAGCCTTTTGCCGTTATGGGCGAAAATAAAATACTGTCGTTTGAAGACGACGGCAAAGAATTTAAACTCATCACTTTTGAACTTTAAATTGCTTTTCGAATGTTACATGGTTACCGCAATTATCCGCAGCCGTAACTTTTATTGAATGTGAGCCGGGCGAAAGCCCGGTTCCTTTTTTAAAATCGTATAAATAACAGTTCAGAAACGTTCCGGAAAAGTATTCAAAATTTCCGCTTTCTAAATTATCGATATAATATTTTATAGAGTCCCTGCATATTCCAGACTCTTTGTCGAATAAAGTAAATGATATGAAATTCTGTTCATTTTTCGCCGGGAGTTTGAACGGCTTTGATAATTTGCCTGACCATTTTTTTGAAATTTTAAGAACCGGCGTTTTATCATCTGCTAAAACGCTTAATTTAAGGCTTTTGACATTCTTAATAGAGGCGCTGATATAATCTTTGTTTTCAATTTTTTCAATCGAATTTCCGGCGAATAAATTTATTTTTGAATAAATGTGATAAAGGCCGGCGTTTTTCTTCGACCAGGTTTCGGGTAACGGACCATAAAGCGCGGACGCTTCATATAAAGGACGTGAAAAAATTATATTTAAATCAGATTGTCCGGCGGACGAAATTACGGCTCCTTTTTCAATCAATTCGGGGTTTCCGGCATAAAGCGGTCTTGACATATCAGACCATACGGCATTTTTAATAAAATAAGAACCGGCGGATATTTTATTTATCGCCGAAGGCGTTATTTTATATAAGTTCAGCAAATAAATTTTATCCGATAAAACGCGCCCGTCGGAAGATTTTATCGTAACGGCAAATTCCGGATCTGCGGCGGCCTTTTCATATGACGTAAAAAAACATTTAAAGCCGTTATTTTCAAACGAATAAAGCTCGGCAAGACCGTTTTTAACCATTATGTTATCGAATTGACTCTCGAATTTAATAATTACGCCATAATCTGCATATTCAATTTTAGGAATATATTCGCCGCCTTTTTTCGGCTTTTTCGTTTTTACGGATATGTTTGTTTTACGTTTCTTTGAAATCTTTTTTTTGCCGGAAGTTTTACTTGAATTTTCCGCATTTTTAACTCCGGTTTCTTCAATGCCTTCGCCGGCCTTCAACATATTAGGTTTCGATACTCCAAATATTTCTATGGTTTTACGGGATAAATTTCCGGAATAATCCGAGGCGAATATTTCAATTAATTTACGTTCGCCTTTTTTTATTTCTATTATACCGTTATTTTCGACATTCGATATAAAAGGAGGAAAAGCGGCATCGGAAATGAAGTTATATAAATTATAATAAAAATTCCCGTTATTTAAATTTGAGTAATACATATCGTAGACAAGTTCGGACCGCCTTGAATGCTTTTTATCTATTTTATCGAATTTAAGCGAATAAATAGTCTTTCCGTCGCATTTTAATTCGATGTCGTATATACCTATTTTCGAATCATTTTGCTTAAAAATCTTATTTTCGTCGAATATTTTAACGGCAATCGCAATGCTTCCAACGACATTTATTCCGGCATCGGCGCCGCTCGCCGCCTGCTCATTTTTAAAGTTAACGGCATACCTTAATGGTTTTGCATCTATTAACGTGTTTTCATCTTCGGGAATTAATATAGCTGATGAAATCACAGGAGTAGTATTATCCGGTAACGCATCCTGAGTAAGACGTTCGAATGGATTAAAGATATTTCCATTTTTGTCGGAAATTTCAAAATGAAGATGCGGCGGACCGGCGCCGGTATCGCCCGAATAAGCTATAACCTCTCCGCGTTTAACCGATATATTTTTTTCGCTTAAATCGGCCTCAAATGGAAAACGCTTACCTGAAGCGGATCGTGCCACATCGATAAAGCCGCCGAGACCGAATTTTTCATTTTCGAAACCCGATAAATGAGCGAATTTATATATGTACGAATCGTCGCCGATAAAAGCGAGCATCAACCCGTAGCCGTTTTCATCGCCATATATCGCTCCGATACGGCCGTTGCATGGAGCCAGCACGGGAATTCCAGTTCTGCGATTAGTTCGCAGATCGAGTCCCGCATGAAGATGGTTCGATCGGTATTCACTGAAAGTGGCCGAAAGACTGTCGTTTATACGTAGCGGAAAATCAAGCTTTTCAAGCGCCATAGCGGTGCCGGTAAGAAAATAAAAACACACGCCGGCCGATATAAGCGCAAGCGTCAAAATACAAGATATCGCATATGGTCCGATAAATTTGATTTTTACTCTTTTCATTTTAAATAAATTCACTCCCATCGCAAAAAAACATTGACTTTATAAGGACGTAGTTATAAAATATGATTGAATTATAAATCAATAATCGTAAAATAACAAGAGGAAAAGTTGATTAACGGCTGCGGTGATATTATCAGGTTTGGAAAACTAGTTTCCGCCGAACCTGAAATGATAAAAATATTTAAGCTTATAGAAGGAATTGCTCCCACTGACGCTACAATTCTTGTTCTTGGGGAATCGGGCACTGGAAAAGAACTTATCGCGGAAGCAATACACGAACGCTCGAAACGTGTCGGAAAACCATTTGTAGCGCTTAACTGTTCCGCTATTCCGGACGAGCTTATAGAATCGCAGTTATTCGGACATGTTCGCGGCGCTTTCACGGGCGCTTCGATGAATCTTACGGGGAAATTCGAAGCAGCTTCCGGCGGAACCCTTTTTCTTGATGAAATAGGCGATATGAGCCTTAAAATGCAGTCTAAAATATTGCGAGCTCTCGAAACCCGTGAAATACAACCTGTCGGTTCAAATAAAAACATAAAAGTAGACGTAAGAGTCATCGCCGCGACAAATAAAAATCTTGAAGAAGCCGTTATGAAAAAAGAATTTCGTTCCGACTTGTTTTTCAGATTAAACGAAGTGATTATGAAAATGCCCCCTCTTCGCGAGCGGCAAAACGATCTTCACCTCATATTATGGGATATGGTCGAAGAATATAACAAAGAATTCAATAAAAACGTTGAAGCTATATCTTTATCGGCGCTCGGGCTGCTTCAAAAGCACACATGGCCCGGTAATATACGTGAATTAAGAAACGTCGTAAAACGCATGATGCTTTTAATAGGCGAAAACACGGCTCAGATATTCGCCGAATATCTGCCGGTCCAGCTCATCGACGACGATAAATCGAACGCCGGCGCTAAATTAATCAAAGAAGCCACGGAAAATATTTTTCAATCAATAATCTCTGACGATATTTCAGATATAGCCAAAAAAACGCCAGGCGAACTTCCTTCTCTTGAAACGATAGAATGCAAATATATAGATTTCGTTTTAAAATCGGTTAAAAACAATAAATCTAAAGCCGCTCAAATATTAAAAATAGATAGAACTACTCTTTACGAAAAAATCAGGAAATTCGATATCCGTTAACGGTAAGGGCATGTAGGGGCACGGCACGCCGTGCCCCAAAACGATTATTTTTGAGTTACGACATATTTTTTATAGCATTCATCATAAAAATCGATGGATTTTCTCATATATTCGCGGTGCTGGGCATAAGATCCGGGGAAAAACGCGCCTTTAAAACCCGCGAGGCATATGTTACGAAGCGCTTTGGCGTCGATGTCGCATATTTTCATAAGCGATAGATATTCGTCGGTGACGCTGACTCTCGAAATTACACGGTTATCGGTCGAAATAGCGACGCGAAGACCGTATTTCAAGAAGTCTTTTACCGGGTGAAGCTCGAGGTTTCTAAGCGAAGGAAGCGTCTGAGAATTCGATTTAAGGCAAACTTCGACCGTCGTTCTTTCGCGGGCCATGCGTTCTGCCACCTGGTTCATATATTCGATCTTTTCATCCTTGCTCATTTCGGAGCCGTCCGGGTTTTTGCGCTGTATTTTTTCCCACTGAAAAAGCTGCGTTCCATGACCAATTCTACGTACATGACAATATTTTATAGCGCCCATTATGCTTTCGGGGCCATAAGCTTCGCCCGCGTGGCAGGTCGTTTGCACGCCGCTGCTATAGCAATATTCGAAAGCTTCCTTGTGCACTGCGGCGGGAAAACCGTCTTCGCGGCCTGCAAGATCGAAACCTACCACGAGGTAGCCTTTTTTCATCGAACTCACCGCGAGCTTGGCTATTTCTTCCGAAGCCATTATCGCCAAATTTTGAAGATGATCGCCCGTATGAAGTTCATATAACGTTTTATAATAATCGCCCATCGCAGGCATTATCATTCTCATCGCGCAAAGTATCATGCCGCAGCGATAAGGAAGGGCGCCATGCAGCTTTACTTCGTCTTGCGAGTTAAATTCATTCATAGCGCGACGAAGGCCCTTGTCGATCGATTTTATTATATCTTCCCAGCCGAGCGTTTTGCTCCAATGTTTCTGGGGCGCGAAACGCATTTCGAAATATCTTACGCCCTCGCTAAATTCATCGCAGGCGATTCTGTAAGCTACTTCTTCAAGACTTTCCGGAGTGCGCAGCACACAGTTGACCAATTCGAACGGAATTAAATATTCCATCAAACTGTTATATTCATGTTTAAATACTTTTTCTTCGAGTTCATCGGCGGACCCCGATGTTATTCCAGGAATTCCGAGCGTTTTAGCTTCGCTTATGAGATTTACTTTCTGCTCTTTAGCCAGCTCTACTATCGTTTTCGCGCGGACCGAACCATCTAAATGCATGTGAAGATCGGTTTTTGGAAGCTTGAGCAACTGCTCTTTCGTAATATTTAATGACATACCTGACCGCCTTTCTTTCTTTTCTTTTTATTAAACCTTTATATTAACATATTTAAATCTATTACTCAATAAATAATAGCATTATTTTAAAAATTGGTCAAAAACAAAGTGCGTTAATTTTTGCCGGAATTGCGTATTAGACGAATTACAAGCTATAAAAAAAGCGAATTTTTTTTCAGGGATTATATAAAGCCCGCATGAAAATCCTCTTATGCTTCCAGTATGAAAATAAACATCGGTTTTTGATATAATCGAATGCCTGAACATACATGTCATTATGTCTATCGGCGGGTACGCATCAAGGATTGCGGCATTTTTTACGGCAATTCGGTTTTTAAAAATTTCTTTAAGCAGTTTATTATCTATAATATAATTTTTTTTATCCATTTTATCTTCTTTTTCGAAAAACTGAGAAGCCAAAACTGCAATATCGCCTGCCGTGGTAATAAGCGCGCTCGCGGGCGGCATGTTGTGATTTTTTATTTTACATTCTACATATCCGCTCCTGTTTATGTCATAACCGGCGCAAATTTCTATTTCACCGCTTGTAAAGTTTTTCTTTTCAATTTTATCTTTTATATTAAACGAGCTATGGACCATATTAAGAGGCTCAAATATATTATTTTTAATATATTCATAAAAATCGATTTTCGAAATTTCTTCTATTAAAACGCCAAGCAGCGCATAATTATAATTCGAATACGCGAATTTTTCGCCGATATTTTTTGCCGTAAAACCGGGCATATGAAGTTTCGTGAATTTTTTTAAAGTTTGCGGCTCAGAGCCATCTTCGATATAAAGTTTTGAACAGTTTTCAAAGCCCGAAGAATGGGTTAGAAGCGATTCGATGTTGACTTCAGCATTTACGCTGGTATGTGCGACATGCTTTATAAACGGGTCTTTTAAATCGAAGCAGCCGGCCTGCGACATTTTTAAAACCGCAAGCGACGTAAATATCTTCGAAAGCGATCCGGCCGCAAAGGCCGTTTTGTTAAAATCGAATTTCACGCTTTTTTTTATATTCGAATAACCGAGGGCTGATTTATATATAACCGAACCTTCGTTTATTATAAAAAACGCCGCCCCTGGAATTTTTTCGGTTTCCATAAGGCGCGCCGCATAATTTGCGGCAAGATTTATTTCGTAATTAAAACCGGTTTCGCCGGCCGATTTCACCGGAAGTTGAGAATGCGCACCAGAGGCAAAAATAGAAATTACGACGCACGCTAATATATGGGCTGTAAAAATTATCGATTTATTCATATCTTTATGTAAAAATTATTTTTTTATTTAATATGCAGCGGCAATATAAATTATAAAGTTTTATTTAACGCCTTCATGCATCTTGCCGCGCGAAAGAGAGCAAAATATTCCAATCGTGCATAAAATTGCGAAAATCATAAAAGCCATATCGACGCATGCTAAAAAATCAGACTGATTATCCGGCCCTATCTTTTGCTTTCCGATATATATAGAAATCATCATGCTCGATATACCCATGCTCAGCATCTGACCGGTCGTTCTCATCGTAGAGAGTATGCCTGAGGCTATGCCATAAGTTTTTTTCTCGACAGAGCTCATTACCGCGTTGATATTAGGCGACGAAAAAAGGGCGAACCCAAATCCCATCATTACCAGGTTTAACACTATAAGGCTTATGGAAGTGTCGGGCCCGAGCAATGAAAATAAAAACAGGCCTATCGAAGTAATTCCCATGCCTATCGAAGATAAAACGGCCGGCTCGACTTTATCTGAAAGCCTTCCTATCAAAGGAGAAAACAAAGCCATTATAATAGGCTGGGCTATAAGCGTAGTTCCGGCATCTTTCGGCGACATTCCCCTGTTATATTGAAGATAAAAGCTTAAAAGGAAACCAAGGCCGAATGTAGCGCTGTAATTTATAAGCGCGGCTAGATTCGAAAAGGCGAAACGCCTGTTGTTGAAAAATAATTTTATATCCAGAACAGGGCTTTGCACCTTTTTTTCAACATAAATAAAAAGAAGCCCGATAAAAACTCCAAGCGTGAGCATTAATAATCCGATCATTTCAGGCAGCTTTGTAAATCCGTACATAAATAAAGTCGAAGCTATCATATAAAGCGCCGCCCCGGCATAGTCGAATCTTTCAAAACTGGCATCGCTTTTAAGGTTTTTAAGTTTATATATAGTTAAAATGACGGCATAGGAACTTATTATAAAAGCGAACCAGAATATGCTTCGCCAGCCTATATACTGCGTAAGCATTCCGCCAAGAAAAGGGCCTATCGAAAGGCCGGTATAAGTCGAAGCGACAGTCATGCCAAGCGCTTTGCCTCGCTCCGGCGGAGGATAAACCGATATCAAAATAGCCATCGACGTGCTGAATATCATCGACGAGCTTATCCCCTGAATGACGCGATAGGCTATCAATGAATTTATTGAATTAGAAAATGCGCACAATATGTTGGATATTGTAAATATGACTATGCCTGTTAAATATATCTTTTTTTTGCCGCATATATCAGCCAGGCGGCCAAAAGGAATCATAAAGACCGTCGAAGTCAAAAGATATGAAATGGCGACCCAGCTTAAAAGCACCGCATCGGCTGAAAATTGGTTTCCTATCACGGGAAGGGCTACGTTTATGGCGGAACCTAAAAACGGATTGATAAACGCGGTCGACACCGCCACCGTAAGAGCGGCCCGTTTAAGTTCCAAAAGCGCGTCTTCATGTTTTTGAGCGGAGTTATTATTCATAGAAAGACATTTTATCAAAAAATATCGTTAATTTAAAGAAAAATTAAAATGCACGCGCATTATATTTACCGGCGGAGCAGATATTTTCAAACCGGGCATAAAAAACTTGATCTTTATTTTTCATTTTTTTTATGGTATAATAAGCTCACTTTTAAGCAAACCACGGAGGAAGAAAATGGCATCATCTTTAAATAAAGTCCAATTGATCGGCCGTCTCGGCAAAGACCCCGAAGTGCGTTCGACCCAGACCGGAAGAACAGTTACTACCTTAACCGTAGCCACATCCGAAACGTTCGGCAAAGACGCCGAAAAAAAAGAAAAAACCGAATGGCATAAAGTTATTTTATGGGACAAGCTCGGCCAGATAGCCGGAAACTATCTTCGCAAAGGCAGACAGGTTTATATAGAAGGAAGAATAACCTACCGCGATTACGTCGACCGCGATAATAACAAACGCTATATTACTGAAATAATAGCCACCAATCTTGTTTTTCTGGGCTCTAAAGACGAATCTGGCGCGGCGGGCGGCGCAAGAAGTTCATCTTACCAGCAAAATAACGGCGGAGCTACGGGCGAAGCAATGGAACAACCGGCCGATTTCACGCCTCAGGACATCGATAAATACGCGGCCTCAATGCAGGATCTTGGCGGAGACGACGAGGTTCCATTTTAAAGATGGGTTTAAAATCTATTGAAGATATAGAAAACGAAATAGAAAATGACATATTGAACGGTTGCGAGCGTTTTTTAGACGATCGCGACCGTGAATTCGTTCTTGTTTTAGACGCCAAAGATCTTATTGCATCAGATATGGCGGCGGGCCTGCTCGGCGATAACGACATCGAAGTGGTCAAACGTTCCGACGGGGCCGCCGGCGTGTTCGGCGTAACTATATTTCCGCCAAAGCTATATGTTCCGCTCGAAGATTTCGAACGCGCTTCCGCCATACTTGCGGAATGCGGTTTTTACGACGAAATTGATATCGCCGAAGAAAACGCTAAAGATCCTGATTTTAATAACGGAGACGATTCGGAAGGCAGCGATGATAAAAACCGTCGGAATTCATGACTTCTTTTGCTTAAACCGTTATAAATTTTATTATATCGCCTTAATTCTTATCTTAACTTTTTACAGGCCGTTTTGTCCGATCTCTTTCGCGGCCCCATTGCTTCAAAACACAAAAACCCTCGAAGTAAAGCTGCGTTATAAGACGTTAGCCGAAATTAACGTCTTTTCATCGGATAATGAAGACGAACATTCAAGATACGATTCGCCGTTATTTAAAACTCTCAGAAACAGCCATACAATAAACGATTTTATAGTTTTACCGGGCGCCGCTATAATATGCGGCAATTTCGGGGCCGATATATTAAAAACTTCAGCGTATTTAAACGCCGGAAACGAAATAATAAAATTCGAACGCGCGTTTAAAATGCTTAAAAAGAACGGCTGGTTCGCTTCTTCGCTTACAAGCATCGCGTATAACGGAGAATTTTTTTTCTTCGGCGCCACGAGCGGCGATCTTATCGAAGTTTCTGAAAAAAACGCGCGATTGATTTCTATAATGAGTTCAGCCGGACGCTTTCGCATAAACAAATTAAAATGCTGCGGCGAAGTTTTATTTTTATCGACCGCCGGCGGCGGCCTTTATATTTATTCTAAAAACAGGTTTTTAAAATTATCGGAGCGTTCTCATAAGTTTAGTTCGAACGATGTCAACGATGTCGAACTATTTTCGTTTAATTCAAAAAAATATCTGGCCATAGCGCTTTCTAACGGAATTGCATTACTTAAAGTAAACGATTTATATAAAAATGATTTTGAAAATGTTTTTTCATTTAAAAATTCAGCCGGTTATGAAACGGTAAAATATTTCGATGAAAAAATTTATTTCGGCGGCCCTTCGGGCATCGATTCGATAGACATGCAATCGGCCATGTTCGTAAGAAAATCAGTGCTTAAAGATACATATATAAGTTCGATTAACGATTCCATGGCTCCAGACGGCGGCAGCAAATTATACGCAGCCGCTTACGCTTCGGGAATATACGAATTTGAAAATAATGAAAAAAGTTTTAAAAAGATATTATCGGTTCCTTCATTAAAAATTTCACTAGACGGCGATATAGCTATAAGATCGATGCGCCGCTTTGGCGAAGACTTTTTTTTATTATGCAAAAAAGGGCTTTTCAAATTTTCGAACTCGCTTCCGATTGAAATAGCTTTAAATCGCGAAGGGTTTTCAGATAAAATATCGGCTGTTTGCGCGCATAAAGGTTATTTATTTTGCGCGACATTCGATTGCGGCGTATTCGCTTACGATTTTAATAAAACCTACGATTTTTCATATTTTTGCACCGACAGGCTTTCGGGTCCGCATGTTAACGCCATGGCTGAATTTAAGGGATTATTGTTCATAGGGACTTCAAACGGTTTAAACGTGGCGGATATAGAAAGGAAAAAAATAGTTCCGCTGAAAAACGAACTTGCAAGCCAGCGCATTAATTGCCTATACGCTTCTAATAATAAAGTCTTCGCGGGAACTTCAGACGGAATATCAGTTATAAGCGAAGACCTGAGCGTTAAAAACATAAAGTTGGACGCAACTTTAATAGACAGGCATGTCTATTCGGCTTATTATGACGCGTTATCCGACACCATATACTTCGGAACTTACAGAGGTTTTGGCGAAATAAATGCGACTAATCATACCCTTAAAACCTACTTTATGATAAATTCAGCCATTTCGGACAACTGGGTCACGCTGGTTACGCCTTACGACGAATCGCGCCTTCTTATAGGAACTTACGATAAAGGCTTATGCCTTTTCGATAAAACGCTGAAAAAATTTACGCCCTTCGGCTCGAAAAAGCTTATGCCTTCAGCCATGATAAACTCAAATGCGGCGCTTTTATTCGGCGATTACGCCGCGGTAGGAACCTATAACGGCGGCGCGGCCATAATAAAACTTAAAAACTCTTTAACGTCGAAACGCTTTAACACGCAAAACGGACTTTTATCAAACATGGCGACGTCGTTCGCCATATACGAACATCACCTGGCGCTCGGCACCTTCGCCGGACTCGCGTTCATCGATTTAAAAGACGTGGAGTCGCTTTTTACGCAAAATGACGATTAATTCGAAAAACTTTTATTCATTAAAATTTTTAATAACGCTTGCGATTTTATTTGCGCAGCCGCCCGCCTGCTTATCTTCCGCGGCCGATATAAGCCAACGGCCAAAAAGCGCGGAGTTTTATCACGAAAAAAATTTATCTTCGCTCGAAGTTTCCATCTTCGAATCGGCGCGCAAAAATTTTGAAATCTTAAAAAAAGACAAATATTCAAAAAAATATATATTCGCCGCGCTTGCGCGCGTTTCAGACGGAAAAATTATTTTTTCAACCGATGCCGCCTTTTATAAAAAAAAAATATCGCCGGGCTCCATAATTAAAATTTTCGATTTCGCGCTCATATTAAAATATTATAAAGGCGCTGAAACCGCTTTCTTTTATTGCACGGATATTGCCGATATAGGCGGGCTGCGTTATAATTGCTCTCAAAAAGGCGGGCACGGGCAGGTTGATCTTCATTCGGCGCTAAAAAAATCATGCAATCTTTATTTTAAAAAATTTATGCAATCTATTCCGCGTTACGAATTTTGCAATATGCTCAAATTATGCGGTTTTATAGATTCGGCGGAAGAAACCGCCATCTTATCGCAGCCGCTTCCAGATTATTTTCAAAGCGTAATAGGCGGCAAAATAATCGAAGTCACGCCCGAAAAACTTCTCGAATTCACGAGGTTTCTGGCGAGCCCGGACGCTCCGGACGGACGCTTCACGCATTACCGCGAAGCGTTCGATCGAAACGCTTTACTTAAAATAGGTTCCGCCATGCGCAAGGCGGCTTCGGAAGGAACGGCGGCTAACGTTCTTTCGGAACGCGACTGCGCGGTAAAAACGGGTTCATCGCAAATTTCGGTCCGTTATGAAAAACATAAAAAAATAACCCTGACGAGCGCGGTCATTGCCGGCTACACGCCTTACGCTTGTCCCGAATACGCTTTCGTGGCGTTTTGCGAACGCGGCGCAGGCGGGACCGACGCGGCGAAAATAGCCGGATGCCTCATAGACTCCATTGAAGCATGTAAGGCCGGACGATTTAAACGGCCGTAATTAAAACCTTATTTAACGGGCTCCCAGCTTATATAACCGAGCGTCCCTATTTCATCGTACCATTTAAAATCGAGCTTCGCGACTATGCCTAGCGATAAAAGCGCGCCGTAGAGTATCCAGTAATAAGAATTAGCGTGAACGCAGGCTATATCTTTTTCTTCGTTAGCCGGCATCGTTATTATGACCTTCTTTTTGGCAAGGGCG
>Ga0074198_1001332_pt1 | contig 16794 bp, 15 predicted proteins | sample EPASupsiteSAE323_FD_64527 | JGI IMG/M metagenome (GOLD analysis project Ga0074198, IMG submission 64527) | Bioremediated contaminated groundwater from EPA Superfund site, New Mexico - Sample SAE3-23 | ecosystem: Environmental > Aquatic > Deep subsurface > Groundwater > Contaminated ...
TTACTGATTCATTATTGATATTCATGGTAAAGTCCAATCACTACTAAAACGCATAAATAGTGTTAATTATTCTTTCAATTGTAATCAAATTTTTGCCAATCAGACCTTAAGATCACTTTGATGAATTATAATATGTTTTACTGAACAGTTGGATATACATTGAGATAGGAGGGCATATATTTTAATAATTCACCTCTAACACAATTGTGAACAGACATTTCGAAAGTCTGGGAAAGGTGAGATTTTGATTGGAAGAGAGATGAAACTAATAAATTTTTGTGTTATAGTCCTGTTTGTTTCAGTTTTATGCAGCATAATATGTTCAGGAGATATAACAGATAATACTACAAATACAGTCTCCGGACTCTTTAAAAACATTACTCTGCCTGCACCTGTCCATTCTTCAGATAATTCACTTGATAATGCTCTGGAAAAGAGAAGAAGTATTAGAGTATTTGAGAGTAAACCCCTGAGTTCAGGTGATCTTTCAGTCCTTCTCTGGGCAGGTCAGGGCATTACAAACACTTCATCAGGGCAACGAACCGCTCCGTCGGCGATGAGAACCTATCCGCTCACCTTGCACATTGTTGTAAATAATGTGACAGGAATTAATCCTGGTGTTTATGCTTATGATCCACAAGCAAATATTCTGATACAAGAACTGAATGAGACTGAAAAGAAGACAGTTCTAGATGCCATAGCTGGAAGAAGGCCAGGAGATCCTGCTCCGGTAACAATGATTGTTGAGGCGAATTATTCTCCGTTCCTTATGGTTCAGGGAACAGAACCAGAAGCTATCAGGCATGCAAGCCTTGAGGCAGGTCATGTTGTACAAAATATTCTTCTCATGGAAACCTCCCGAGGGCTGGCAGGAACACCGTTTACTGGTTTTAATACCTCACAGGTGGAAGAGGCTCTGAATATTAGCGGAAACAATCATATAATATATGCTGTATCAGCTGGGTATCCTGACATATAATTATAATCTGAATATTCTTTTTAATAATTTATGTCAGTGCATATTATTGCATTTGGAAAGGCAGGGTTTATCAGATTTCATCTGTTGTATGAATGCCAACCGATAATAATATAATGTGTAAGTTCAATTATTGTTTGGAGTGGTGTTAACCACTTCAGAAGGGAAAATCCGGTTTAAATATCGGCAAACTTTCTTAAATTTCCTACCCGGGGCTAAGCGTCTAGGCCCCGGTAGATATTGTAATATTTACTATTCTTAATCAAAGATATCTGATCTTTTTGAGATGATAACAAATATATAGTATCAAATCAATTTTTCATTACATGGAGTGAACGAATGGGTTTTAAATTGAAATTATTTGGAATAATTTTTATAATTTGTCTTGCGCTCAGTGTTTCTGCAGCTGTAAACTTGACTAATGGTTACACAGGAACTGGTCTCGGTGTTGATATAAAGTATCCAGGAAAATGGACCGGATCTATAACCGTGGACACTCAGATGATGCAAATTAATGGAAACGGGAATACCTCGTATACTGTATCAGGACCAGGGAGATCAATCGATGTTGAAGTTATCAAAACAGACGGATTGGAAGATTCCCTGATACTTTCTCTCCTGGTTGATGGAGATGTTGTAGATTCGGATAAAATCTATGGCCCTACAGGAGAAGCCATGGTAATAACGAATATTGGTGTTTAACCAAATCCATCTTATTAATCACCAGTAATTTTTACTTAATGTCATGTTTAAGATGAGATATTTCTGTTATTTCCGGTTTGGTTATCTTAATTAATAAGGTAAATTTCATTGTACTAAGCCCAGATAATACATGACAGCTAATTCAAATTTAATTCCAGATAATTCTCCAATTATTCTTCCTGAATTATTTCCAGGAGAAAACCTTAATGTATCCTACGGGATACGAGTATTCACAACATGAGTGATGTTCATGATCGATATTCACAGATCCGTGAATATCTTCAGAAGTATCACCCGGTAGCAGTCTCGATCTCTAAAATAGCAAGAGATTTGGGAATGAACCGTGGTTCTGTCTCTAAATACCTTGAAGTCCTCCTGACCCAGGGTCATGTGATCATGAAGCCTTATGGAAAAGCCAAACTGTATACCTCATCACAAAAGATACCTTTTGACGATCTTTTTGACTATTTATCTGATGCAATAGTTATTCTTGACCCTGATCTCTGTATCCTGATGGTAAATAATAGTTTTATAAATACTTTTGATATCAGTAAAGGTAAGAACATTATCGGGACATCTCTGAATAAATTGGATCTGCCACTTTTTAAAGACACTACCGTTCAGGGAAACATTGACCGTATTTTTCAGTCAAAAACGTATATTAATGAGATGCTTCTTATTGACCAGATCCGGGATCGCATTTTCCTTACAGAATTTGTCCCTACTATCCTTCCGTCACTCTCTTTTACTGGAAAGACCGGGATTATGGTCAGTTTTCGTGATATAACAGCCTGGAAGAAGACTGAAGATGAATTGAAAGTAAGTGATCGCAAGATTCGAACCCTTTTCGAAGAGATGCCTAGTGGGATCTTCTTATTTCAGGCAGATGGTACCATTCTCAACGCTAACCGGGCATCTTTGGAGATACTTGGGCTCACACGTTTCACTGATATTGCGGATATCAATCTCTTTGATATCATGTGTTCAAGGGAGATCATTCAAAACCTTATTGTCGGGGGGAAAACTGCAGAATTAACCCTGACATGCAATTTTGACCGTCTGAAAAGAGGAACACTTACTTCAACAAATAAAAGCGGAATTGCTTACTTTCAGGTTGTATTCGCACCGGTTACAAGTAAAGGATGGAAAGCACCAAATGAATACTTTATTTTATTTCTTGATATTACTGCACAAAAAAAGGCAGAAAAAGAGTTAAAGGAACGGTTTATAGGTATTACATCAAATCTTCCCGGAATTACATATCAGTATTTTGCCCGTGATACTGGTGAATGCGGAGTGTATTTTGCCGATGAACGTTCAGAGAAAGTTTACGGATTACCTCACGAACCGATTGAAACCTGGTTTGACAGATTTACTGCCTGTATCGCACCAGAAGATCAGGTAAGATTTGCAGAATCCATCAAGGAAGTGATACAGAGGATTACCTCATGGGATTTTGAAGGAAGATTTATAAAACCAACTGGTGAAGAAATGTATATTCGTGGAATATCACAACCGATCAGGTTAAAAAACCAAACAATTTGGAATGGAATATTTCTTGATATCACGGATCGGAGGAAGGCAGAAGAAGAGCTGCTTAAAAGTGAACAACGGTTCAGAGGTATAGCCAGCAACCTGCCGGGTATTGTCTACCAGTTCTATGCACGCGAAAACGGTGATTGGGGCATGTATTTTGTTGATGAACGTTCCCTGGATATCTATGGTATCAGCCCCGAACCATTAAATACCTGGCTCGAAAGATACGGATCCTGTATCGCACCAGAAGATAAAAACCGATGGAATAATTCAATCGATGATGTCATCAGGAGAAATGCTTCATGGGAGTTTGAAGGGAAATTTATCAAATCTACCCGTGAAGAGATGTATATCCGGGTGATATCACACCCAATCAAATTAACTGGAGAAACAATCTGGAATGGACTGATCCTAGATATCAGTGATTATAAAAGGGCAGAGAATGCCCTCCATGCAAGCGTATCCAAGGAGATTCGATATCATGCGTTCTTTGAAAACACCTGCAACGGAGTGTTGATTTATGAACCAATTGACGGAGGTAACGAGTATATTCTGAAAGATGTAAACAAAGCAACCGCGAACCTTTTGAGGATGGAGAAAGAGGCTCTCATCGGGAAAAAATTGTTCGAAGAATTTCCTGATCTTCCAAATCCCGGAGTCCGTGAGCTGCTTATCCGGGTATTAACCACAGAAAAACCTGAATTTGTTGCTCCTCTAAAATATCGTAATCGGGATGATTTTCCATGGATATCTCACTATGTATTTAAGTTACCATCAGGAGAGATAGCATCATTTATGGTTGATGTATCTGATGCAGTAGAGAAGGAGGCAGAAGATGCATCAGGATCATGTGTCACCTAATCTTTGTTATGAATTGACCAGTATTTGATCAGTTCATATCATCATTGTTCACCATTAAAGATCTCATCGTTGGATTTTAATAGAGAGAATTGAATCCTTAAAAAAGTCAGAATTTATTTAATTAGTTAAAATAGATTAAGAAACCTGGCAAACTATCTGAGTTGGATTAGGTTGGGGATTTACTACTACTGGAGTAACAATGCATCATCGGCGAGCAATAAAAAATAGTTTAAATATCAATTAGATATAAGTAGAGTTGTGGATTAAAATCCACGATTAACCGACAATAACCGTACCAGAAATGGCGAGACCAACCGGGTTCATAAATGACTTGAGAATCGCAAAATGAGCCTTGGTTGGCATATCGCTGATCCAGATATTGATCACCTTAAGGTATCAATATTACGATCGCGTTACTCCAGATCCATGTTATGGTCCTTTATTTTCGGTATGAGGTTATAACCATGGAGACTAAAATTGGATATTTTGCATCTATTGAGCAGTATAAGCCTATGGATGCATTAGAACAGTCAGTCAGGGCTGAAAAAACTGGATTTGATTCTATATGGGTTGACGATCATTTCCACCCCTGGTATCATTCTGATGCTCAGTCAGGTCAGGCATGGGCATGGATGGGTGCAACCCTTCAGGCAACGAAGAAGGTATTTGTCTCAACCTGTATTACCTGTCCTATCCTTCGATACAATCCGGGTGTTGTAGCCCAGACTTTTGCTACCCTACGTCAGATGTATCCGAAGCGTGTGGGTGTGGCAGTCGGTGCCGGAGAGGCTCTGAACGAAGTTCCGGTAACCGGGATTTGGCCCAGTGTTCCTGAACGACAAGAGATGACGATTGAAGCTATTGAAGTTATGAGGAAACTCTGGGAGAGCAAGAGCCCCGTCACATTCAAGGGAAAATATTACACCCTGGAAAAAGCGTTCATGTATACAAAGCCGGATGATGAAGTTCCGCTCTACTTCAGCGGAATGGGTCCCAAGGGTGCAAAACTCGCCGGAATGTATGGTGACCACCTTATGACCGTTTCTGCAGATACAGATACCCTGAAAAATGTAACCATCCCGAAGTTTGAAGAGGGAGCAAAGGAAGCAGGCAAAGATCCAAAGAAGATGGAGAGAGCCATGCTTATCTGGTACTCCGTAGATCCGGATTTCGAAAAAGCGGTCGAAGGTAACCGGTTCTGGGCAGGATGCCTTGTGCCAGCCATGTTCAAGTACCGTGTCAGCGATCCACCTGAAGTGGAACTTCATGCAAATGCCGTCGGTTCGGAAATGATTAAGAAGAATTTCCTCTGTGCAACCGATGCAGAAGGTCTTATAAGTGAGATCGAACGGTTCAAGAAGGCAGGTATCACGCACTTCTGTCTAGGAAATTCCAGTCCTAATGTTAATTACGGTATTGATGTATTTAAGGATGTTATCCCGGCAATAAAGGGATAATTATCAAAACCCTTTTCAGGAGTAAATGTAATTATGAAATATTCGGAGATCTCAGAGATTTTTGAACAAGCAGCTGTACATTTTCCAGAATGTTCTGATAAAGTTGATTCAAAACCCTGGTATTCCCCTCCTGGATGGAAAGGAGTTTTTTTAAAGGATCTAATCACTGGAAAAGATACTGATGGAAAATTTAGTTATCATCTTGTTAGAATCCAGGACCATTGTGAAGTCCCAAATCATAGTCATGAAACACAATGGGAATGGAATGCGATTCTTAGTGGGGAGGGTACCTTTCTTTTAGAGCAAAAGATAATCCCTGCAAGGATCGGAGAAATATTTACGACCCCCCCTGGAAAACACCACACAGTAAAAGCGGGGAACAAAGATCTAGCACTTATGGCAGTCTTTGTTCCCGCATTAGTATGAGTTGTGATAAATTTAAATCCCATTTTCTGTCGGGCAGTGAAAAGAATTAAAAATCACCCGATTTTCCTACCCGGTGGGATTTATGGCTTTTTAGATGAGTTACATCCCGGAATGATTCAATTGCTCCTATGAGGTTACCCGATGAATCATATAATGGCGAAGCTTTCCCCCAAAGATAAATTCCATCAGGATTAAGGAATTTATTAAATGTTTCGGCAAAAAACATGTCCCCTTCTCGTTTGCAATTGAAATAATTTGGTGGTATCTCTTGATTTGGTTTCAGTGCATAATCAATTAAAATCTTATCCCGAGTGTTATACAATGCGACCGCATATTCATGATTTCCCATTCCGATAATTTTTTCTGCTTTTACGCCGGTCAGAGTTTCAATTGCATAGTTCCATGCGATTACCTTCCCTTCTTTATCAATAACAAAGGTAGCATCAGGTAAGAAATCGATTATGGCAACCAGCCTCTCTTCAACCTTTTTTTGGTCGGTAATGTCATAACACACGATAAATATTTCTTCATGTCCATCAGGGCCTATCTGGGTTCTGGCGTCTTCTTTTACCCATAAAACCCTTCCTGTTTTGGATATTTTTCGAAACTCCCAATGGAACAACTTTCCAGGAATCTGTAAGCATGCTTGTAACTGGTTAAGTACCATCTGATGGTCATCTCTATAAATTAACTTCAGGATTGATTGTCCTATTAGTTCTTCTTTATTGTATCCAAGTTGAGTTGCACCTACAGTATTAACCGATATAATTATTCCGTCTGAATTTAAGGTAAAAAACATTGAAGGATTATCATGATACAAGGAACGATATCGTTGTTCACTGGCGATGTGTTTATCGTTTGCCTGTTTTAGAGTAGTGATATCCTGACCAATAGCTAGAATTCCAATAATATCTCCGCATGAATTCTTAATTATTTTATTTGTCCAGGAAATCCAGACCCGTGAGTTATCTTTCTTAACAATTTCACAGGTATTATATTCATATTTAACCGGATTTTTCAGGAAATTCTGAAGATGACCGATTAACTTTTTTCCATCAGAATCCATCCTTGGGACAAATATATCCAAAATATTTTTTCCTATAAGATCCCGTTCAGAGTATCCAAAAAAATTCTCTGCATATTCATTAAAAAATATTATATTCCCTGATGTATCAAACCTGATTATCAGACTATTTGCAGACTCAACCAGTTCACGATATTTTTGTTCACTTTTCTGAAGTTTAATCCTGGCCTTTTTATGATTTTCAATTTCATTTATCAATTGCTCATTAATATTTTTCAATTCATTTGAGCGTTCATCGACCAGTTGTTCTAGTTTTTGGCGATATAGTGTTAGTTCGGTTACATCTTCAATGATCAACGTAACTCCAGGATTCCCATCCTCAAATATTGTCGGAGTAATTTTTACTGTGGCATATCTATCTTCTCCTTCAACCGTCCAATTTACTTCCACACACTTTTCTGTAGAATCCAGTGCTTTTTTAATATCGCATAAAAGATCTGAAGAGATATAACTTCCGAGTGGAGAGAAATCGATTCGATGGCCAGTGAGATCTTTTTTCTCAAGGGAAAAATATTTGAGTAGAGCATTATTTGCATCAATGATGGAGAGGTTATCATTCATTACCAGAAGGAGTGATGTTGAAAAATTAAGCATTGATGAAATGGGAATTCGTTGAGCCGGATAAAAAACTTTTGAAGGTCCATAAATTCTCATTTCTGCGAGACCTGATGTAAGAAGGATATTCAGATATTTAGTGGTTGATATACGACTTAATTCTAATAACTTTGCGATTTCGGCGATAGTCAATCCTTTTGGATGCTTTTTTAAAATTTCATTGAGACGATCAAGTTCCTGCTCGCTTTTAATCATCTTACCCCAATAATGAATCTAATTATGGTTAAAGTATATGGAACATTCACTCTCTACTTTGACTACATTGTTTGTTATATGATATGTAACGTTTTATGATAAATGCAACAGAATAAATATAAATATTATAATATGAAACGTAAGTAGTAACTCTTATCTGTAGGATTTGATATGAATCAGGAACTTGAGAAAAATCAACGCCTTGCAACCGCATTATTCCATCAAAGTCCATATCCCGCTCTGATTTGGACTGTTGATCTACATGTTGAAGATGCTAACAAACCGATGCTGGAAATAACCGGATTTAATCGTACCCAGGTTCTTTCAATGAGTGTCAAAGATTTTCAGGCACTATCTTCTACTGGTGGTAGCTTTGAAGACGTTAAAAAAACCCGATGTACGATAAAGGGTGAAACAACATTTAATTTTCCTACCGGAATAAAAACCGTAGAACGACATATTATACCATTACTTGATAATAATGGTGATATAGAGATGTTTCTTGCAATATACCGGGATATAACATCAGAACGGGAAAACATAAAGATAATACAAGAAGGTCAGGCCAAAACGGATAAAATTCTAAAATATATGGAAAAGGAGGTAAATGAACTCGCCCAGGCATACCAGAAAATTGGAGATGAGCGTGATTTAACCATAAGATATGAATTAAGTCCACCTGATGAACATACCAAGGAAACCTATGAACACTTAAAAAAATTTCAAAATGCCGTTCGTCTCATTATGAAAAATCTTCAGGAAAATATCGGAGACGTGAATATCCAAATGGAGAGGCTAATGTCTGTAACAGAGGAGGCAGTCGTTAGCATTAAGGATGCATCAAAAGCAATCGCTCAAGTCGCCAGTAATGTCGGTAATGTTTCAGAGCATGCGGAAAAATCTTCTGCAGGAGTTGAACAGATCTCAAAAGTGATGCAGGATATGAGTGCTTCTGTAGAAGAAATCACCTCAAACATAGGATCTATATCCAGCCTTTCCAATGAGACAAATGACCTATCGAATAAAGGGATAAAACTTGCTGAACAATCTGAGCAAAGTATGAGTGAGATTTCTACTTCAACGGATAATGTATATGAAATCGTTACTGATGTAGAAAGTCAAATGGGGGAGATCTCTAAGATTGTCATTCTTATCCGGGAACTTGCGAACCAGACGAATCTTCTCGCTCTTAATGCAGCCATTGAAGCAGCTCGTGCCGGTGAAGCAGGACGAGGATTTGCGGTAGTCGCCGCTGAAGTTAAATCTCTTGCACAGGAATCAAAAAATTCAGCTGAGAGTATTGAGGAGATGATCAACAACCTCAAATCAAGTACACAAAACGCATCTGTGGCAATGGATAATACCAAAAAAACCGTTGAACTCGGCGGAAAGCTGGTATCAGAGACTGTAAAAACATTTGGAAAAATTGCTTCATCGATAGAGGAGATAGCAAAAAGTGTTTCAGATGTTGCTGCTGCAACAGAGGAACAGGCTGCAACAACTGAAGAGATAACCGCAAGTATCACTGATATCGCTCACCTTGGAGAACAAACCGCAAAAGAGGCCTGTGATGCAGCAGCAGCATCTGAAGAATCATCAGCTGATATGGATGAGATTCACAAAATGATGCAAATGGTAAATGAAGTGGCTCTAGAAGTGATGAATGCCAATAAAAAATATAAGGTGAATTAAAAGCCGTATCTATGCCAATTGTTAATTATACAACGAAAAGCGGATTTCGTTCTAATACTCCCTCAACATTTACCTGATTACATCAAAGAATAATTGATCTTAGCAGAGAAATTACTTCAATCGTGGATATGAAGCAGCATCTGAATATTACTGGAAAGGTCAGGCTATAGTTATTGATCACGAATTATTGTTATTCATGTATAATATCTTTTATTGGACTTCTTTTTTATGATTAATGCATTATATGTTGATGATGATCGGCAATTACTTGAAGTCGGAAAATTATTCCTGGAACGTTCGGGAAAACTTTTAGTTGATATTGTTTCTTCTGGTAATCAGGCAATCGGGGTGCTTGAACAGAAATCATATGATGCAATAATATCTGATTTTGAAATGCCTGAGATGAATGGGATAGAATTGCTAAAGGTTATTCGTGAAAGTCATAATATGATTCCATTTATTCTTTTTACAGGGCGAGGCCGGGAAGAAGTTGTAATAGATGCTTTAAATAATGGAGCAGATTCATACATCCAGAAAGGAGGGGATATTAACGCACAATTTAGGGAACTTGAAAATTCGGTCTATAAACTTGTTCAGTACCATAATGTAGAAATTGCGCTGAAAAAGTATGAAAAACAATATCGATTACTAATGGATAATGCCCAGGAAGGGATTTTTGTCATTCAAAATGAAAAAGTAGTATTCTACAATCCCAAATTTATTGATTTATCCATAAAATCGGGACTAATTAAATATGAAATATTTAAAAGATCAATTTTTGATTTTATCCATCCTGATGATAAAGAGGTGATGAGGAAAAGATTCTATCATAGAATTCAAACCGGTGAGACCCCTGACAGATGCCCATTTAGAATAATTGACAATCAGGGTTCTGTTCATTGGTTCGAAGTTGATGCAGTAGTCACAGAATGGAATGACAGCCCGGCTACACTGAATTTTTTACGGGATATTACTGAACAACACAATTTAGAAGTAAAATTGGTTGATTCTTTACCTAAAACCATACTTGAGATGGATAAGGATTTAAATTTAACATTTATCAACAAAGCGGGAATTAAAAAATTCGGATACTGTATTGAAGATTTAAAAAAACCATTATCTGTCAGTGATTTAGTTATCCCATCTGACAGGGAAAAAATTCTTGCGCAGAAATTTCCAGTCATTAATGAAGAGAATATTCCATCTCAAGAATATACAGCTCTTATAAAAGATGGAAATACCTTCCCTATGAAGATATATATATCTCCATTTTTTCGGGAAAATTCCTTTTCTGGATATAGAGCTGTCTGTGTTGATATTACTGAAGAGAAATTGGCAAAAAATGCACTGTTACAGACAAATAAGCAGTTAAACCTTATGACAAATATCACCCGGCATGATATCCTTAATAAAGTTACTGCATTATACGGGCTTCAGGATATTTTACTGGAATTATCAAATGACCATGTTCTAACTGAATATCTGGAAAAACAAAAGCATATTACAAAAATTATTCAGGAGCATATTGAGTTTACCAAACTTTATCAGGAAATCGGGCTTGAAGCGCCCCATTGGCATGATTTAAGGCGATCAATTTTGTCTGCAATATCTAAAATCGATACCACTGTAATTTCAATTCAGGTAAAGGTCCACGATTATTTAATTTATGCTGATCAGTTGCTTAATAATGTCTTTTTAAATATTATTGAAAACTCCATTCAACATGGTGATCATGTAACAAAAATTATATTTAATACAAAAGAGACCGAGGATGAATTAATATTAATATATATGGATGATGGAATTGGAGTGCCTGATGAAAAGAAAAAGCGTATATTTGAAGAAGGATATGGAAATCATACCGGGTTTGGATTATTTTTAACTCGTGAGATATTATCAATTACCGGGATCTCGATTAAAGAAAATGGAACATATGGATCTGGAGTAAAATTTATGATTTCCGTGCCAAAAGAGGGATATAAAACTGAGTCTATCCAACCATAGCAAATTTGTTGGGATAGTGTTTTCAAAAAGAATCATGATAAATGAAAATTAGTTAATTTCTTAAATTGACTTGAGAATTTCAGATGTTAATTATAATAATAAACAACTTTTTTTAGGAAAAGAAAAGTATGAAAACCGTATCAGATTCAATAGTATTAGATAATAATACTCACAAATTGTGAATTTCCTAATATTAAATGTATTATGAATGAAAAGGTGGTGAGTGCCCGGGAACTTACATAAAATTTTCAAACAGAATTTTATCAATTCAATAAATCAGAGTACTATCATTTCCAAAGGTTACATCAATCCAATGGATAATTTCATTACGGATTTTCCTGAATGCTTCCTTTGACTCTTCTGGTGCTGCGGATGTTTTCACAGGATCTACAAAGCTCTGATGAATAGTTCTTTTAGCTTTGGGAAATACGGGACATACAGCCTTTGCTCCATCACAGACCGTAACAACGATATCGATATCAGTATCGAAAAATTCGATGAGTGGCTTTGATCGATTACCGGATATATCAATATCAATTTCATCCATTACTTCAATAGCAAGAGGATGGACTCTGGTTACTTCTGTTCCTGCGCTATATGCAGTATACCGTTCTCCATACCGGTTCGAGAGATATCCCTCGGCCATCTGTGACCGGGCAGAGTTATGGGTACAAATAAACAAAACGGTCGTTTTATTCATGATATGAATTTCTTTATTTAAACCTGTAATCATATGAGGGTTTTCTCAATATTCTCTATAAATATCATACCTCATCGAAATATTCAACTTCTCATTTGTGAGATAACATGTACAATGAAAAAGGCCGTTTGCAGTACGAATCATGTGGACCCTGCAATTCCAGCCAAAATACCTCCTGAAGTCCTGGAACCTCTGATGACAATAGGCGGGCTGGAAGGATTATCGAGCCAGATTATGCCTCGTAATGCGGTTTTAAAAAATGTCTCTCTCTTTAAATCTCTGTCAGATCCATTTCGGATTAAAATTCTGTCAATGCTTTCAGTCCAGCCTCTTTGTGTCTGTATTATCCGGGAATTACTTGAAATATCGGATACCAGACTTTCATACCACCTGAAAAAATTGAGTACGATGGGATTGATAGAAGGAACATCCCAAGGGAACTGGATCATTTATGAACTCACTGATCTCGGAGTGAAGGCCCTGTCCCTGTGTTCGGAAGAGAAAAAAACAAAAGGGAAAAAATAATTTTTCAGAAAATCCCGGGGTAAAAGATATTTATCTTTTCTATCAAAGTTTCGTCGGAAATTAAAATTATCTCATTTTAAAATATCTGGATCCCTCGTCTCATATTTTTTATATCATAAATGCCCTTCGCCATAAATATCAGGCCAATAAAGATAAACACCGCTGAATGAAGACCATATATCACTGTTTCTGAACCATAATCTCCGGCAAAAAACCGCATCCAGAAGAAAGGACAGAGGAGTCCAAATAGAGAAAACAGTATCCCGAGTTTTACCAGACTTTTGGCCTGTTGAATTTTATCTGACATTTTATCCTCAAATTAAATTCTGATTTTGTTTTAATTAGATTTATCTTGAATTTTTTTCCATTGATACGATAAAGATGCTGATACAATCCCTTTGTGCCGGATGAAATCAGAGGAGTAAGTTTTATAGAGAAGAACTATTTCATAAAAAATTCTAAAACAAATTACAAATTAATAAATGTTAAAATATAATAGCATCAGATTCTTTTCCGATGCTTGTCCTGTATGGTCCGCTCGGTGGATTCCTTCTTGGCATCGGACAACTCCCCTTTTCATGGGATGATTCGGATTAAAAAGCCATATCACAGTATAATCGTCCTATCTTTTTTCGATCCAGGAGTAGTTCAAGAAAGTTTGTAATACCTTGAGTTCGAATCTATAGTTAATTAATGTTACATCCGTAATTATCGCCGATGTGGAGATTTCTGAATGAGTAAAACTGATCATATTAAGATAATTGGAGCACTCCTTTTGTGTGCTCTGTTTCTCACTCTCTTTGCAGGATGCACCGGATCCTATTCAGACAATGAATCACAGGTGAAAAATGAAACACCTAAAGCTGTTGCATCACCAGATATTACTAAGGTTGAGCTCTACCATTTTCATGGAAAACAACAATGCTATTCCTGTGTGACTCTGGGAGATATGGCCGAAAATGTCGTTAATACCTATTATCCGGATGAAATTGCATCAGGGAAACTGGTATTTGGTCATATCAACGCAGAAGATCCCCAAAATCGTGGACTGGCAGAAAAATATCAAGTTGTTTCATCATCCCTGATGATCGGAATATACACGAAAGATTCGTTCACCAAACAGAACCTTATGGGAGCATGGTATAAGATCGGAGATGAAAATGAATATACCTCATATTTAACTGGAATTCTGGACCCATTCCTTAAAGGAGATCAAGTATGATCGATCTGATGTCTTTTATGGAGGCAATGGGAAGTAGCGATATTCCTCTTGTCGCTGCCTTTTTCATCGGCCTGATGATGGCCATAAGTCCCTGTCCGTTGGCAACCAATATTACAGCTATTGCATATATATCCCGAACCCTCTCATCCGGCAGGTATACTTTTCTTGTTGGGTGTTTGTACACCCTCGGGAGATCACTTGTATATGTGGTTATAGCTGCTCTTATTGTTCTGGGTGGTATGAAAGTTCAATCAATATCACTTTTTCTTCAGCAGTATGGTGATCTCCTGCTTGGACCGATCCTTCTCATCTGTGGAATTATTATGCTTGAAATTATTCCCATAAGTATGAAATTTGAACATGAGGGTCTTTCAAATCTGAAAGAATATCTCTCAAAAAAATTCCTTGATAAAGGATTTTTTGGTAGTTTTCTTCTGGGGATGTTATTTGCAATCAGTTTCTGTCCGTTCAGTGCCGTCCTCTTCTTTGGTATGCTTGTCCCTCTCGCCCTTAGTGTCAAGGATCCAATTGGTATTCCACTCGTATTCGGGATAGCAACCGGTTTTCCGGTGATCATCTTTGCAGCCCTTCTTTCTACCGGTGTTAGCCGGTGTGGAGCAATACTGAATAAAGTACAGGCTGCAGAAAACTGGTTTCGGCGGATAGTTGCGGTAATCTTCATTATCATCGGTGCCTACTATACGCTGAATATCTATCTTTTGGGATAATGATTGAATTCTTAAAAAAATTTACATATTTTCGAAAACTATATATGCATTTCAAATTATATTGAATCTAAGACAGATGAGTGTTATTCCAAAAATTCACACGCATACAATCAAATGCTCTCTTTCACCTTCACACCCCTGCCGGAATTCTCATCTGACGGTTTCTTTTTCTGGTTTTATCTTCGGAGGAATTTCATGAACCTAACTATTAAAAAACAATATCTTTATTTAAAAGCGTGTATAATTGCAATAATTCTGCTAACTTCAATAATTGCAGCCTGCTCAGCAGCGAATACAAATGAAACCGGATCATCAGTTGATAAGGTTGAAGTCTATCATTTCCATCCGACTAATGGATGCCATACTTGCACAACCATGGGGCAATTTGCTGAAGAAACTGTAAAGACTTATTTCCCGAATGAACTGAAAAGTAAGAAAGTAATCTTCGATCATATCAATTTCCAGGATCCGAAAAATGCTGAACTGGTAAAACAGTATGAAGTAACCGGGTCATCGCTCATGATAGGTGTTTATGACAAAGAGGGATTCCATAAAGAAGAGAATATAAAAGTCTGGTACATGACCGGGAAAAAAGATGAGTCCATGACATATCTAAAGGAACTTATTGAAAAGCGACTTGCCGGTGACTTTTCAGAATAATCATTTTTTCCGGAACTGTGTTAATCCATGGCTTCACACAACCTTAATCAGGCAATACTGATATCTGTTCTTGTTTTTTCTCTTCTTTCTTTCGTTGTAGTTTCTCCCTCTCTTGGAGCAATATATACTGTGAATGGGAGTGAAATTAGTCCGGATGGTTTATCCGAATTGATACGATCAGATCCCACATATCTCCGTGTTTAACCATTTTTTGTGAAACTAGAAAACCAGGAAGTTATCTTCTCTGCAACCCGGGATATTTGTTCAAACGTAACTTCCCCATGTGGATCGCAGCTGATACCCGGATCTATTGCGATTACTGTTTTGAATAGCTAAATCCGGATTTTTGAGCACTGCACAGACACAACAATCCTCACTTTTGAAAATCGTCCATACAGGTTAATCTGTACCGGTATTTTGAACCGATTTTTCTTTCTCAGCTTTCATCAGGGTGTATGAACCAGGAAACAGGCGAATAAGGTGTATGGCTGCATGGGTAGTCAACTGCCCGACATCACAAAACCCGGAGCAGGTTACGAAGATTATCGATCAGATGCAGAACAGGGTGAGGGAGAATGAAGAGGTGACATCATCGCTCTTCGTCTTTCATCCACGGCAGTACAGAAAATTCGGATCAGAATCCTTGCTCTTCCAGTCCCTGTACATTGTATGGAAACAGATTTTATTCTCATGATTTCCCGTTGTTCTTCTCCACTGTTGCCAGCAACTATCTCTCATCCTAAACATAGAGCACATCATGACCATGCAGAGGATGCCAATGATTAGAAATACTCCCAGGGGAGAAGAAACCAAAATAATGCTACCATGCAGGAATAGATATTGGTTGGTGGATATTAGTGAAAGTCGGATCTCAGTTTTTTGTGAAATCTTATGATCCAAGTCTATTAAAGTAAGTAAAGGAAGAGATTTTATCCAGGAGAGATGAAAGGATGAATATCCTTTCAGGAAATGATTTAAGGACATCAATCCTTTACGTGATAATTCCCATATTTGCGAGTATCTGAAATAAGAAACCGGAAAGGATAGCAACTCCAAGCACAGTAACCACAAACGCAGCAACCAGTCGTTTTTCAAAGATGGAAGCAAGAAGTGTTACTTCAGGAATGCTTGCACCGGCACCACCAATAATGAGAGCCATGACCGCACCGATTCCCATTCCTTTCTCGACAAGGACCGCACTGATCGGAATAATTGTTTCAGCCCGGATATACATCGGTACCCCGATGACTGCAGCAACCGGAATTGCGAGTGGATTGTCGGGTCCGGCAATGGCTACGATCAGATCTTCCGGAATAAAACCATAGATAAAGGCTCCAATGCCAGCACCAAGGATCAGGTATGGTATGACTTGTCTGAATAGGGTAAAGGCAAATGATGGTGCCCTGGAAAA
>Ga0074198_1001334_pt1 | contig 16786 bp, 13 predicted proteins | sample EPASupsiteSAE323_FD_64527 | JGI IMG/M metagenome (GOLD analysis project Ga0074198, IMG submission 64527) | Bioremediated contaminated groundwater from EPA Superfund site, New Mexico - Sample SAE3-23 | ecosystem: Environmental > Aquatic > Deep subsurface > Groundwater > Contaminated ...
AAAGATTGACAAGTTTAAGTAAACATAATATAATAGATTATGTTGCTAAGAAATGTGGCCCAGTAGTTTAGCGGTTAGAATGCCGCCCTGTCACGGCGGAGGTCGTCGGTTCAAATCCGATCTGGGTCGCCATTAAAACAAAATGCCTCGGTAGCTCAGTCGGTAGAGCAGAGGACTGAAAATCCTCGTGTCGGCAGTTCGATTCTGCCCTGAGGCACCACTTATTATGCGGGAATAGCTCAGCGGTAGAGCATCGCCTTGCCAAGGCGAGGGTCGGGAGTTCGAATCTCCTTTCCCGCTCCATTTCATCGGCGGCATAGCCAAGTGGTAAGGCAGAGGTCTGCAAAACCTCTATTCCCCAGTTCAAATCTGGGTGCCGCCTCCAAATTAGTTTATCTTTTGTACCTGCGAGGGTGGCGGAATCGGCAGACGCACCGGACTTAAAATCCGGAGGGTGGTAACGCCCGTGGGGGTTCAAGTCCCCCCCTTCGCACCAACTTAAAACAAACAAAGAACTATCTATTTTGATAGAAGATTATTTGTAAAGTACATATTTAAAAAGTTTCTGATGGAAAATCAGAAACTTTTTTTTGTATAAGAGATAATATTGCTTTGTATCAGGGATATACTATTATTTATAATAGTATACTATAGAGAGGGAATTATAATGAAAACAGTATTCCTTAACGTAGCAAAACTTAACTTTGATGGCAAGTTAGATTTTTCCTCGATTTCTAACCTCACTACTGTCAAAGAATATAATGAAAGTAATAAACAAGAAATCTTAGAGCGAATTGAAAATCAGGATGTTGTGATCACGAAAGAATTAGCTCTTGATAGGGAGATGCTCCTGCAATTTCCTCCTTCTGTCAAACTTATCTGTGAAGCAGGTACTGGCTATAATAATATTGATATTGTAGCTGCCAGGGAAAAGGGGATTAGTGTATGCAATATTCCCAGTTACAGTACGGAAGCGGTAGCGCAATTGGTGATTACATATATCCTAAATTTTAGTTCTTCCTTAATTCAACAGCAAGTTATGCTTAGGCAGCAAAACTTTGACAATTTCACTGAGTATCTTCAAGTTCCACATTTTGAATTGCAAAATAAAACCCTTGGCGTTATTGGCGGCACTGGTGCTATTGGCAGACAAGTAATTACGATAGCGCTCACACTAGGGATGAAAATTATTGTGTATAATCGTAAACAAAAAAAATGGGATGATCCCAAGATACAATCCTCATCTCTTGAGAAGTTGCTTCAACAAAGTGATTTTATCAGTATTCATTGCCCTTTGAATGGGGATACCCAATATTTGATTGATGGGGAAAAGTTGAAACAGATGAAGCCTACAGCATTTATTATTAATACGGCAAGGGGAGCTATTATCAAAGAAAATGACTTGATTGAGGCGCTACAAAGAGGGGAAATTGCAGGTGCAGCTCTTGATGTTCAGGATCCAGAGCCGCCAACAATTGATAATCCATTGTATAAGATGGACAATGTTATTCTTACACCTCATATTGGTTGGAAACGTCTAGAGTCTAGGCAACGCCTTGTTGAGCTAATCGCTGTTAATATTGAAGGTTTTATTCAAGGTAAGCCTATTCATGTTGTAAATTAGTCTACTGCCTTTAAGTAGTAGTAGGTAACACCAAATATTTTAGCTGTTGATACTAAAGTGTTCCCAGGAATGATTTTATAAAATTTTCCAATAATGCAGTAAAAGCACTCAGTACATGAGTGCTTTTACTAGTTGAGGGCAGGTAAAAATGTTATAATAAAAATGTAGTTCTATCAAGTTGAACAGTTAAAGGAGATTTTTACGATAAATGAAAAAAAATGTGTACGATCAAGTGAGAATTTTCTATAACGAAGGCACGATATGGGAGCCTATCATTAAACAAGAATGGGTTGAGGGGTTTCTGCGCCAAAAGGCATGGCAAGGAATTCGTGATAACAAACTTAAGAATATATGGTATCAAATACAAATTTTCATTATCTATTTAAATTATGCTGATAATGATGATTTGAATGAAATCACATTAGCAGAGTATGGCTTGGCAATTGAGTGGTTAATCGAGCATGTAGAAGACTTCAAAGCAAGTTTAAAATGTGTGAGACAGTTTTTTAATGTTCTTATTGATTTTTATACTTATCTACTCAATAAAAAAATTATTGATGATCTTGATGAACTCAAAAATGCAGCACAGTTGATTGCAGGAGGGAGAAAACTTAATCTTGGTCAAACGGAGTCTATGCTGAATGAATTACAATTATTTGAAGAAGAAATCAGTAACTTAACTTTCTTTGATTCTGAACTTAGCAATGACCTAGGTAATATTATTGCTGATGCAACAGAGGGGCTGATGTTAAAGTTAGGCAAATACTTTCATGGAGAAAGCTTTGCAGAAGACTTTGAACGTGCTTTGTACTTATATATAGGTCCCTTTGAAAAGATGCCTGATGAGCCAGAAGATGAGTTTTGGCTAGGATTTTGGGATTATTTCTTGTTTGATTATCATTTGCTCAAGAGTGATTTAAAACCTTTAGAATATTTTAATACTACAAATGAAGAAAAGGTAAGTCCTGATGAGTATCGGATACTGAAAGAGTTGTTACATGCAAAATTCACAGTATTTTATATTAATAAAGTTGTAAACTCTACTTCGGTAGAATGTATTAATTTATTTACTGGTGAAGTCTTTGGTTTGCCTTTATTGGATTTTGATTATAAAGTATTAAAGAAATTATTATTCTTTGGTCATATTTTTCCAACTGGTCTGGTAATGATTAATTACTTGACCAGCATTGAAGTGAGCATTAATCTAAGGCGACGGATTCAAGAAGAAGTGCTTCGCCAGAAAGAAATTTTTACAATACAAGTACCTGGTGCTACCTTAGATGATTTTTTTAATCGTCATGCTTTATTAGTGCGGCATACGGTAAGTATTTTAATAACATTAAGTCAAGTAAATGTTACACCTATTTCCCAGTTAAACCGCAATTTTCCTCTGATTGAAGCCAAACGTGCAGCAAATCAAGGGGTTATAAAACAGTTACATGAATTGGCATTATCCTATGGACTTTCTTTGCAGGATCAAAGGCTACTTGAAAAGATGTGGTATGATTTTTCACAGCTTAATATCATTAGAGTTCGTAAAGCTGCTACATGGGCTGCGGCTGTATTTTATGCATATACAGAAATTAATAGCATTAATAATGTAATGGTAAAGGAACTTGTGAAACAAACAGGTATTTCTCTAGCCAGTTTATATAAAAATCGAATGGAACTAGATATTGCTTTACAATTACAAGCATTTGATGCACGATATTTGAGTGAAGAAGGATTTGTTATTTCTTTATTTGAGCAATAGCTCAGAAAAGGTATTAATAAGAAATTTAACATGTCAGGAGAGATAATCTTGAAATGTACGATTTGTGATTTACCCTTGGAAAAGGATGACCAGCCATGTCCTAGTTGTCAAGGGTTGGAAGGTAAAGTTCAGGTTTTGACGAAAGCAGAAAGGCAAGAATTCGATGGCATTACTCTTGAGCAAGAGGAAAAACAGGAAACTGCAGAAGGTTATCACTATCATGCCAGTGGGCAACGGCAATATAACAAATCCTTTAGCATTCACCCCACGAGTCTCTTTACTAAAGTGGTTGTGGGTGTGATTTTCGCTACGTTAGTGGTAGTTATGTTGCCAGTGGCCCTTTTCCTGATTGGTATAGCCATTATTAGCTTATATTTTTTCCGGAAGTAAATTCTTTTATTCTAGCAGGGATTCTTTTAATTTAAGATAGTTTGCAGTGAAATAAGCGCCATTTTGGGCTTCCCGATGATCAAAGCCATAAGCTCTTCTACTGATTGCAAGCACAGGGGGAGCTTGTATTCTTTTGGCTACGGCCATGCCCGTATAAAGCTTCCACCATTTTTCGAGGTCCATAATAAACTCTTTCGGTGTAGAAAAAAGTTTTTCAACAAGCCCTTGTTGGCAACCAATTTTTTCCTCTAATATATCTTCCTGATACCAAAGAAGAATATCTTCAGGAGTTGCGCGATTCCAATGTTCCATAAATGCTTTGAATAAATAATCATGGTAAGGATATACAATGGGATCGCCCTTGCCTTCATCGACAGCTTGGTCGAAGGAAAGTTCAGCACTCGGAACAATATCAATCGTTTCTTGGGGAATGACCTCGCGTTGAAAAATATGAGCATTCATAAAATAGGCTAGGTCATAGACTTGATGTTTCCAAAGATCAGCTAAGGCTGCCAAAAAGCCAGCTTGATCTCCATAGAGAGTAGAGTATCCTACTGTCATTTCACTTTTATTTGCATTACAAGTAAAACCACCGCCGAAGGCGGCAGCGACACCTGCTAAAATACGTGCGGAACGATCGCGAGCCTGAATGTTTTCAGTTATAATAGGAGTAACCTTTAAATGCTGATGTTCTCCATTTCTATGGTTAATAATAGGCGTTTGGTTAATTTGCGCAGTGGTATGATCAACAACTTCTTGAATGGGCATAATCGTATAGAGACAACCAAGATTTTCTGCTAAGCGCGCGGATAAATCTTTTGTGGTCTGAGAATTGTAGATACTAGGCATATTTACTAGTAATACATTATCAGGGCCTAAGATAGTAGTGTATAGGGCAGCGCTTACTGCTGAATCAATGCCACCAGAGATGCCAATAACGACTTTTTTCATGCCAATGGAATGCAAAAACCTTTCAGTTCCATAATGTATTCCTTTATAAATGCTAGCAATGTCCATATCATTTGTAATCGTAATTGGGGAAGTAGGAGGCTTGGCACATGCCAAGTCCTTTTTTACATCATTAGATAAATCCAGTGCAATACATTTTAATAAAGGGGAAAAAGGGGGGCAATAATCTATAATTTGTCCCTGATGATCATATGCAGTACTAAGACCATCAAAAGAATAAATGGTTTTTCCGTTATTTTGTATGCCGATATTATTTACATACAGTAAAGGACGATTTACTAGCTGAGCTTGATTGGAAAAAACTCGATTACGTTTGTTATTCTTTCCAATGGTATAAGGTGAACTAGAAATGTTAATAAATAAGTCGACTGGACCGTTTTCATGAATGGCATTAGTGGGTTTAATCGCATACTCATCACTCCATCCATCTTCACAGAGTATGCAACCAAGTTTGAGCAGTTTATGAGGTAAAGGCAGGTTGACTGGCTGTAATAAGTCTGTAATGCTTTTTCCTAATTCAACAGCTAATTTACGCAGGCTGTAGAAATGACGTGTATCGTCAAACTCGCGATAATTTGGTTGTAATGTCTTAATGCGAAAAGGATATGGGAAATTGTCATCTCCCATAAGTTTTCCTTGGTATGCTACAAAGCAAGCATTGTATTTACGTACTCTGCCATCATCATTTACTTTGCTCCAATCCATGGCAATATTACCAAACACGATACAAATATCTATGGAAGCGGTAATAATCTGTTCTCCATAGGCATAGCAATCTTTTAGGAAGGCGATTTGTTCCCAAGTATCACCCAAGAAATAACCTGGTATGGACATTTCAGGGAATATAATCATTTCCATATGTTGTTGGCGGGCTTCTTCTATCATGCTGAGCATGGTTTTCGTGTTTAGATCAGGTCGGCCTGGGATTATTTCAATTTGTGCAAGAGCGACTTTAAGCAATTGTGATTCACCTCTTATTATTCGATGATTATTCTCATGTTTACTATTTCTATATTACAATTGGATATCCTGCCAAAGGCAATCTGCGAAGGAGTCATTAAGTAAATAGAGGTTCATTGACAAATGAAAATAAGCATAATATACTGTGTAAAAACTAGTATAGTTGTTGTATAATGTTACTATACAATAGTAGTATTCTTTCGATTACCAAGTGGAATAAAAGAGGGATAGTTTGAAAAAAACGAATGTCGCCCGTAGTTTGGACGGGTTAAAAATTACTTATGAATTACGCGAATACCAGGTCGATGAGAGTGACCTCAGTGCAGAAAGCGTAGCGCAAAAAATTCAGGTGCCTATTCAGCAAGTTTTTAAGACTTTAGTAGTGTATGGCGATAAAACAGGAGTTATACTTGCCTGTATACCAGGACAAGTTGAACTGGATTTAAAAGCCTTAGCAAATTCAAGCGGTAATAAAAAAGTTGAGATGGTACCTTTAAAGGATGTACAAAAACTTACAGGATATATTCGTGGCGGTGTTTCCCCGATAGGCACTAAAAAACAGCATGATATATATATTGATGAGAGTATACTGTTATGGCCTTATATTTCCATTAGCGCGGGCATCAGAGGTTGCCAAATTCTCATTTCCCCTCAGAATTTGTTAAGGGCATTAAAGGGCAATATATGTGCTATATCAAGGGATATGGCATTAAAATAAGAGTATAATAGTTTTAGTTTTTATATGGAGGCATCTATGAAATTTGATATTCATGAAAGTGTAAAACGGGAAAAGGGTCATTGCCGACTTGGTTATGTAGTAATTCGTAATACAGAAGTACAAGGTGCCCCTCCATCTTTAACACAAAAGTTCTTTCAATTACGGGCAGCTATCGCAGGGGTTTCGAATGTAGATGGATTGGTGAATGTCCCAAAGCTTGCAAACGTACTTAATATATATAATCAGGATGAATTTGATATGACGCGATATAACTTAGCCTCAGAAGAGTTGATTCATAGAATATTACATCACAAAGAATCTTATTATGTAAATAGTGCGGTTACAGTTGCTAATTATTGTTCGATTAAATTCTTGTTGCCTATTGGCTTATATGATTTCGATCAACTACAAGGCAACATTCAATATGGTTTACCATCTGAAGATACTTATATAAATATAAATGGTGACGTTGTGCCGACAGAGGGACAATCCTTTTTGAGTGATGATCATGGGGTCTTTGGAAATTCCTGTACGGATACTAGGCGTACTGCTGTAACTTTGTCTACCAATAGTATTCTAACAGTGGTCTATGCCGATAAAAAAATATCAATTGAAGAATTGACAAATATGTTAAATTTTACAAGTGAAATGATAATTCGATATAATGGTGGTATCCTAGAAACTCAAGAGATAATTGATATTTAACCTTTGGTTTTATTTAAAAAAAATATAGATTTAGGATGAAGAGGAGTTTTTTATGTATATTAGTACTCGTGGAAAAAATGATAATTTTTTTGCAGCAGAAGCCATTAAAGCTGGAATTGCTGGAGATGGTGGATTGTTTGTACCAATGCTTGTGCCGAAGATTGACCAAGAGTTTTTAGAAAGTTTAACGAATAGTGATTATAAAAAAAGAGCTTTTAACATATTAAGTTTATTTTTACCCGACTATAGTGAAGTGGAATTAAGAGAGTGTATTGAAGCTGCTTATACCAGTGAAAAATTTGATAATACTCAAATTGCACCATTAGTACCAATTGGTGATGGAAAATTTTCTCTTGAATTATGGCATGGCCCAACCAGTGCTTTCAAAGATATGGCTCTGCAGATACTGCCACAATTATTATCGAAAGCTCTTAGTAAAACCAAGGAAAGTGCGGAAATTGTTATTTTGACAGCAACTTCTGGCGATACGGGAAAAGCGGCCCTTGAAGGTTTTAAAGATGTAGCACAAATAAAAATCATAGTATTTTATCCTCATGGTGGTGTCAGTCCCATTCAGCGTATGCAAATGGTTACACAAAGCGGAGAAAATGTAGATGTTATTGCTGTTCGAGGGAATTTTGATGATACCCAAACTGGGGTAAAGAATATTTTTAATAATGTGGATTTCAATGCTGATTTGGCAGCACAGGGTTTTCAATTATCATCTGCAAATTCCATTAATTGGGGACGTCTTGCACCACAAATTGTATACTATTTTAGTGCTTATGCTGATATGGTGGCAAATGGTCATGTACACATGGGGCAACCTGTAAATTTTGTAGTTCCAACCGGTAACTTTGGTAATATTCTTGCAGGCTATTATGCGAAAATAATGGGGCTTCCAATTGGAAAATTAATATGTGCTTCGAATAGTAATAATGTTTTGACTGAGTTTTTGAAAACGGGTATTTATAATCGTCAGCGTTCTTTCCACAAAACCGTTTCTCCTTCCATGGATATACTAATTTCTAGTAATTTGGAACGTTTGTTATATTACATAACAGATGGTGATACGGTGCAGGTGAGCAAATGGATGGCAGAGCTTACTAGCGTTGGAAAATATGACGTAGGAGCGGAGTATTTGGCTGCTATTGAGCAAATTTTCTGGGCCGATTGTGTTGATGACAAGGAAACTCTAGAAATGGTTAAGGGGATTTATAATAATTATAACTATCTAGCGGACCCCCATACGGCTGTTGCTTGGCAAGTTGGGGAACGGTATTGTAAGCAAACCGGTGATCATACGCCACAGATTATTGTATCGACTGCTAGTCCATTTAAGTTTAATGAAAGTGTATTAACGGCTATAACTGAAACCAATGGCAACCAAGGGGAAAATGAATTTAAAATGCTTCAACAATTATCCAAATTAAGTGGGTGGCCAGTACCTCCAGCGTTAGCAGCATTAGAAGGTAAGGAGATTCTTCATAATCAAGTATGTGATAAAGAAGATATGCCTGCCCTTATTCAGAAGATATTAAAGAGTAGTAAGGAGTCCTAATGAAATAGATTAATGAGACTTAGCAATTTGCTAAGTCTTTTTTTATTGCTAGAATTAGGGAGAACAATACTTTCGTGATTCTAAGTAAGAGCAATTAAGGCTTAGTACAAGCCTCGTTTTCTATGGAATAATTATATTTCAAATATCATATACCTTAGTAATAAATGGATAAATATGATTTAATTGGATACTTTGATAGGAAAGGGGGATTTTTGTGGAAATTAATAAGATGCTTGATAGTGCAAGTAAGGTTTACTACAATTTGACGCCAGCCCAATTAATTGAAATGTCCTTAATCAGTAAAGAAAGCTTATTGACTGAAAATGGTGCACTGCGTGTTTCTACTGGCAAGTATACCGGGAGATCGCCAAATGACAAGTTTATAGTGGATTCACCTGGTATTCACGATGAAATTGCTTGGGATACGAACAAACCATTTAGCGCTCAGAAATTTGAAGACTTATATAGCCAAATGGTTGCGTATATGAAAAATCGTGAACTGTTTATATTTGATGGCTTTGCTGGTGCGGATGAAGAGTTTCATATTAATGTGAGGGTAATCAATGAATTTGCCTGGCAAAATCTTTTTGTCCATCAAATGCTGATACGTACAGAAGAATTTGCACAAGAGTTTTATCCAGATTTTCAAATCTACTGTTTACCAGGATTTAAGGCCGTTCCAGAATTTGATGGCACCCATTCTGAAGCATTTATTATACTAAATTTTGAGCGTCGGATGGTATTAATTGGTGGTACTCACTATGCAGGAGAAATGAAAAAATCTATATTTACGGTAATGAATTATGTCTTACCACACAAAAATGTTCTATCCATGCATTGTTCCGCTAATCTTGGATCTAATAATGATGCTGCTTTATTTTTTGGTTTGAGTGGTACAGGTAAAACTACATTATCTGCTGATCCTAAGCGACAACTCATCGGCGATGATGAGCATGGGTGGAGTGAACAGGGTATATTCAACATTGAAGGTGGTTGTTATGCCAAATGCATTGGACTGCGCTATGAAACAGAACCTCAGATCTGGGATGCAGTCCGCTTCGGCTCTGTACTAGAAAATGTTGCAATTGATTATAATAAACGCTTTATAAATTATGATGATCAAAACATTACGGAAAATACTCGTGTTGCATATCCGATAAATTTTATACCCAATGCACGTATTCCAGGCGTTGCTGGTCATCCTCGTACCATTGTGTTTTTAACAGCGGATGCTTTTGGTGTGCTGCCTCCCGTTGCCAAGCTGAATAAAGAGCAAGCCATGTATCACTTTTTATCAGGGTATACTAGTAAATTAGCTGGTACAGAACTGGGAATTACTCAACCAGAAGCTACATTCTCAGCCTGTTTTGGTGCACCGTTTTTACCCTTATCACCCCTTCGCTATGCCAATCTATTAGGAAAGAAAATCGAGCAGCATAATACAAAGGTATTTTTGATTAACACAGGTTGGTCGGGGGGACCATATGGTATTGGTAAGCGAATGAAGCTTTCTGATACGAGGGCTATGGTTACGGCAGCCATTGAAGGTCAGCTTGATGATGTGGAATATGAGCTTGATCCTATTTTTAATGTGTATATCCCTACAGAAGTTCCTGACGTTTCTCAAGATATTCTCAAGCCGCGTTCTACTTGGAATAATAAAGAAGCCTATGATTATCAGGCTAGGGAACTTGGTAAACTATTTAATAAAAATATTAAAAAATTTGGCAATAGCATTCCAAAAGAGATTATAGAGGCTGGACCTAGAGTGTAAGAAAAGAAGATGACCTGAGCAATTGCTGCAGGTCATCTTCTTTATTCTGCGAGGAGTTTTTCCATTTCATCAACCATCTTAGAAAATTTGGTCAATGTTATTTCAATTGGTTTCGGAGAAGACATATCAACGCCAGCGTCTTTTAAAAGATTAATAGAGTAGTCTGAGCCGCCACTTTTTAGAAAAGAAATATATCTTTCTTGTGCAGATTGACCTTCTGACAATAGTTTTTCCGCGAGTGTAGTGGCTGCCGAATAACCTGTAACATATTGGTATACATAAAAATCCATATAAAAGTGTGGGATGCGTGCCCATTCTACATCAATTTCTGTATCGGCAATGATGTCAGATCCGTAGTATTTCACATTCAGTTCATGCCATAAGGCATCAAGCATATCGGCGGTGATGCTTTCTTTATCTTCAGCCTTTTGGTAGATGAGTTTTTCAAACTCGGCAAACATAGTTTGGCGATAGACAGTACCTCTTACTTGTTCTAGATATTGATTAATAAGATAAAGCTTAATCTTTTTATCCGTTGTTTTAGACAGCATATATTCTAATAATAATATTTCATTTGTAGTAGAGGCAACTTCTGCACAAAAGGTGGTATAAGATGACGTGACGTAGGGTTGATTTTTTTGACTGTAATAACTGTGAATCGCATGCCCCATTTCGTGGGCTAAGGTTGAGACGGCATCATAGCGATCATTATAATTTAATAGAACAAAAGGATGTGTACCATAGTTTCCCCAAGAATAAGCACCTGTTTGCTTACCTTTATTTTCATAAACATCGATCCAACCAGAAGTTAGACCTTTATTTAATAGATTCTCATATTCAGTACCTAATGGCTTAAGGCCATTTTGCACCAATTCTAATCCTTCTTCATAGGGAATTGTAAGTGCTACATTCTCAACAATAGGAGTATATAAATCATACATATGAATTTCATCTAAGTTAAGAGCTTTTTTCTTGAGAGCTACATAACGATGTAGGGGAGTAAGATTCTCATGGACAGCAGCAATGAGATTGTCATATACTTCTATAGGTACGTTATCTCCCTCTAATGTGGCCTCTAATGTCGAATTATATTTGCGGGTTTTGGCATAAAAGATATTTTTCTTCACATTGCCGCTCAAGGTAGAGGCAAAAGTGTTGCGATATTTATTATAGGTTGCAAATAAATTTATAAAAGCCTGTTTGCGTACATCACGGTTGTAAGAACGAATAAATAAACTATAACGCCCTTCACTTAACTGTACACGTTGGCCCATTTCATCAGTTATCTCTGGGAATTCTATATCCGCATGGGCTAGCATATTGAAGGTGTTCTCTGATGCCTGGGTAACTTCCGATACCCTCGATAAAATAGTTTCTTCAGCAGGGGATAGGACATGTTTTTTTTGTCTGCTTAGGTTATCAAAATAAAAACTATATTCTTGTAACCCTTGTTCTTGCTGACGGAATTTGAGTAAGGTTGTATCGGGTATGGCGAGGATTTCTGGTTCTATAAAAGCGGTAGCTGCTCCTGTTTCTGCTAACAAGGATTCCACCTTACCGGTCATAGACTGAAATTTAGCATTTGTTGTATTTTCATCCCGGTGCATACGAGCAAACGCATAGAGTTTGCCACTGATAATACCCATTTCATCTCGCCCTTTAAGGCACTGAAGTAAATCTTGTGAGGAGTTTGATAGCTTGCCTGCAAATTTCCCTATAGGTTCAATACTGGCTTTGAGTTTATCAAAGTCTTGTTGCCAAAGTTCATCACTAGCATAGATATCATTTAAAGTCCATTTGTACTGGGATGGTATTTCTGCGCGATCCGGTACATTGGAAGATTCTTTGACGGCACTTTCTCCAAGGCTGTTATTAAATAGCATAGTGCTAAGAAGAAGAGGCATAATCTGCGGTATTTTAAACATGGGTACACTCCTTTGAATAAATTCGATACACTTGTAGTGAAAAAATATTGCATTTTATTCACAGATCAAGACATCAATATATATATTAGCAAAAAATACGTGGATTCCTGTATAGTATTTCAAAAAAAAAAGAAATTATGCTTTATAATAATTTGTGATGCCTTGAAAAATCGCTTCTGCTATTTTTATACGACCATCCGTACTAGATAAAAGCACTTCTTCTTCCAAATTAGAAATAAAGGCCACTTCGACTAAAATAGCTGTCATTTTTGCATAGCGAATGACATAAAAACTAGCAAAACGAGAAGAGCGATCTTTGGTGCCAAGCTCTGCCACTAAATTTTTTTGGACAAAAGAAGCTAATTTAATAGATTCCTGATCACCATAATGATAAGTAGTTGTTCCCATAGCTGTATTGCTGGTAAAGGAATCATTGTGTATACTAATGAAGATATCGCTACAGGCGTCCGAAGCGATTTCAACACGGGCCTTTAGTTCATCGCTAGCAGAGGAACCAGGAGCTGATATACTGCGGTCAGTGTCCCGTGTCAAGATCACTGTCGCACCATTGCTTTCTAATATATCACGAAGGAGTAAAGAAATTGCTAGCGTATTATCTTTTTCCAGTGTTCCAGAGGGACCAATAGCACCAGAATCATTGCCGCCATGACCAGCATCGATACAGATGATTTTACCTAATAGACGATTGCTTTCTGGTTCTGCAATCATCGGTGCAGGGCGCTCTAAAGAAGTTGGCGGAATAAAATTCTTAGAATAAATATAAACTAATTCATTGGCAGTATCATAGGTAATTCGCCAATGGAGAGTCTGTGACATGGCTTTGAGTGTCATTAATAAATCTCTACTAACTCGAACGTTAACAGGTACTTTTTGTCCATCTATAACTATCCGCATGATTGCACCTTCCTTTAAAGGTTACTTTAGTTTATAGTATTCACTATGTTATCATGCTGTGAATTTTGAGTAGGAACAGATAGAAAAACCTAAAAATAGAACAAATTGCTAGCTGACATGCGAATTGCGAGGATTATAGGAAACAGCAGATTGCAGTTGGTACTTATGTAAATGAATATGGGGTGAGTTTATAATGAAAGTCCTTTTATCAACATTAAATGCAAAATTTATTCATTCGTCTTTTGCCATAAAATATCTAGAGGCTGCTTGCAAGAGAGGTTGTCCTGAAATTACTAGTAAAGAATATACTATCAATAATGAGCTACTTACTATAGTAAGTGACATTTATAGCCAAAGACCACAGGTTGTAGGCTTAGCCTGTTATATATGGAATATTGATATGACCCTCAGACTTACGGCTTTGCTGAAAAAAGTGCTTCCAGATGTAATTATTGTACTAGGAGGACCAGAGGTGTCCTATGATCCGGCAGAAATTATGCAAGAACATGCTTATATAGATTATATAGTACAAGGAGAAGGGGAAGAAACCTTAGAAGCGTTACTGATTGCAATCCAGTCCGGTGCACCTACTCATCATATTATAGGGCTTAGTTTTCGAGAAAATGAGGAAATTATAACTGGGAAGGCTCAGGTAATAGGGGATGTAAATACTCTGCCTTTTCCTTATTGCAAGGAAGATATTGAAAAATTAAAGGATAAAATTATTTATTATGAAAGCGCTAGGGGATGTCCTTTTTCCTGCAGCTATTGCCTATCGAGTGCTACTTCAGGTGTGCGTTTTTTTAGTTTAGAGAGAGTATATCAAGACCTCCAGTTCTTTATAGCGCATAATGTGCGACAAGTTAAATTTGTGGATCGCACCTTTAATGCTCGTAAAGAACATTATTTACCCATATTGCATTTTCTCGCTAAGCAGGATTGCCGTACTAATTTTCATTTTGAAATTGCAGCGGATATTTTAGATGATGAGGTCGTAGAATTCTTAAAAGAAGTACCTGTTGGCAGATTCCAGTTTGAAATAGGCGTTCAGTCTACCTATGAGCCAACTCTTAAGACCATTTCCAGGAAAAATAATTGGGTCAAAATTAAGGAATATGTTACTAAGATTATTTCCTATGGAAATATTCATGTGCATCTTGATTTAATTGTAGGATTGCCGCAAGAAAACTATAATCAATTTGGTCAGTCTTTTAATGATGCTTATCACTTAAAACCACATATGTTACAGATTGGATTTTTAAAAATGCTAAAAGGTGCTGGTATTCGCCGTACGGCAGAGGAATATAATTATTCTTTTTTAGATTATGCACCTTATGAAGTATTATCAAATAATTGTCTAACCTATGGAGAAGTGCGTACACTGAAGATTCTTGAAGAAATGTTTAACCAAGTATATAATACGGGGCGATTTACATGTACTCTACAGTATTTGGTGACCTTGTATAGTAATGATGCTTTTGCTTTCTATCACCAGCTTGTAACCTACTGGGAAGAAAAAGAACTGCATCTAGTGGCCCATAGTAGCAAATCATTATACAAATATATATTGGATTTTTGCTGGTGTTATCACCCCCAAGAGGTATCCTTAGTGCAAGAATTTATGAAATTTGATGCTTTGCTGAGTGATAAAGGGACCCTGCGTCCAGAAGTTTTACCGTGGAATAAAGAATTATGGGCGAAAGAAAGAAATGAATTTTGGGGTCAGCAAGAGCAGGTTACTTGTTACTTGCCGCACTATAGCTTTACCACTTGGCGAGATATCAATAAAAGGTATCATATAGAAGTTTTTGCAATAGACATATCTGAATATTTAAAATCAGGTCACATTGTGGGAAAAAATACTCCCATACTATTCTCTTATAGTGAAGATACTACGAACTACCAATGCCTTGTTCAGCATGATTTTTTCCATAGTGAGGTAGGATTATGATGCGCTATAATACTTATTCAGAACACTTACGGCAACGTTATGGTGATAAAGTATATAAATTACCGGTGAGTTTACCTGTTACTTGCCCCAATCGAGATGGTACTTGTGGAAATAGCGGCTGTGCTTTCTGTGGTGAAATTGGTGCTGGTTATGAAAATTTACCCGCATCGATGACGGTAGAAATGCAAATTGCTGCCAACCGGGTGCATATTGCAGCAAAATATAAGGCAAAAAAGTTTATTCCTTATTTTCAGAACTTTAGTAATACCTATTTGCCAGTGGAGCAATTGGAAAAATATATAGAAGAAGCCTGCCAGGAAGATGTGGTTAGTATTGCCCTTGCCACTCGTCCTGATTGTATAAATGATCAATATTTAGAGATGCTGTCTAAAGTAGCTTTATCTAAAGGGATTGATATGAGTATCGAGTTAGGTTTGCAAACTGTAAATTACCATTCTCTGAAAAAAGTAAACCGAGGACATTCCTTAGCGGAGTTTCTTGATGCTGTATTACGAATAAAAAAATATAATATTGAAGTATGTGCCCATATGATATTGAATTTACCATGGGATGTTGAACTGGATGTAGTGGAAAGTGCTAAGATCATATCAGCCATGGGGGTTGAACAAGTAAAGCTCCATGCACTCTATATTGTGAAAGAAACAAAAATGGCAGAATGGTATCAAAATGGAGAAATTTCCTTGATTTCAAAAGAAGAATATGTAGAAAGAGCAATTACGTTTCTTGCCCATCTTCATCCAGATATTGTAGTACAGCGTTTAATTGGTCGTGCTCCAGAAGCGAATACCCTGTTTACGAACTGGCAAACTGGCTGGTGGAAAATTCGTGATGATATTGAACAAAAATTAGTCGAACGGGATATTTGGCAGGGGAAAAATTGTACTTATTTAAATGGCAGTGCGGTGCAAAAATTTTTAGCACAAAAATAAAGAAAAAATATACAAATTACTATTTACAAGAAAGATTTAAATTGGTAGTATAGAACTTGTGATTTTTTAAATAGAGGTGTAGGTTTTAAAATGGAAAAAATAGAATTACTTTCTCGTATTCGTAAGTTGTCCTCAGTAGTACATGGTTCTGACTTGGCAGAATATAATTTAGCAGATGAAAGCATTTCCGAAATGCATCGGGTATTGAACGAATTAAGTGAAGAATACATTACTACGTATTGCTAACATGATTAGCGTTTACGTGAAGATAAGTGATGGTGATAGTAGGAATAGATTTATTTAGAAGACTATTATCACCTAACGTTATCATTCAGGAGTAATGATAAAAAAACGTAAAAAAGTGTTGACATAATAAGTTATACTGTGATATTATAAACGAGTTGCCGATGGAAATGTTAAAAAAGTTGACATTGCATTAAAACAGTGTTAATGTAAGATTCCGTCATAAGCGGTGACAAGGTGTTCTTTGAAAACTAAACAATGTAAGTAAGGTTAAAATAAGCCAGATGTGCGGTACTCGTTTGAGTACACACAAGTTGGGTAGCGCAAGTTACACCAACACAAACAAGT
>Ga0074198_1001335_pt1 | contig 16764 bp, 15 predicted proteins | sample EPASupsiteSAE323_FD_64527 | JGI IMG/M metagenome (GOLD analysis project Ga0074198, IMG submission 64527) | Bioremediated contaminated groundwater from EPA Superfund site, New Mexico - Sample SAE3-23 | ecosystem: Environmental > Aquatic > Deep subsurface > Groundwater > Contaminated ...
AATTTATTTAATTGACAATAATCTTTAAAAATTTTCCAAGAGGATGCGATAGAGATTCATATGAATCTCTATCGCATCTTTGTTATAATTAACTGTAATATGTTTAAATATTGTGATTATGTACAATACATAGTAATATTTCTTTAATAATTTAAATCTGGAAGTATAAAATATCCCATGGAATATATATTACAACTAGAGGAACGTAAACGTTATTGGTTATTGGGAATAGCTATAACTTTTATTTTTTTGTTTATAATTTTTTCAAATATGTTACTGGGTATATATGGTTTTGCTCTTTCAACAGGAGTTGTTTTATGTTTTTTATTAACTCCCCTCTTATATGGCCGATATAAATTATTTCTCTTTTTATGGCTGGTTATTGTTCCATTTTTTGATAATTTTCGACCTTTATTAATTGGAAGTACGAGTCTGGTAACATACTTTATAACCGGTTTGAGTTTTCCAGTAGCATTTATTTTAATTTATAAAGAACTTGGCAATGCTATTAAAGAACTACCTTTTTTAATTCCTCTTTGCATATTTGAATTGGTGATGATTATAAATTTTTTCAGGCCAGGTACTCCATTTATGGTTATTACTGAATTATTAAGATGTTTTATCGCTATTTTTATTATTATCTGTACTTACAATTTCCTTAAAAAGAATTCAACCGAAACGCTTTTTAATTGGATTAATATTTTCGTGGTAATAAATTCTTTAACTGCCATATTTCAAAGATTAACAGGTATTGGCATGAGGATAATTGAAGGTATCCCAAGAGTTCAAGGATTTTTAGGTCATCCTAACGTAACAGGTTTTGTTATTAATATATTTTTGCCAGTCTGTATATATATGTTTTTAAATAGTAAAGTAAAAAAAACTAAAATATACTGGGGTATAAGTATATTAATCAATACTTTAGCATTACTTCTTACCTTTACTAAAGTATGTTATTTTACTTTTGCAGTTACAATGCTTATTTTATTTTTTTACTTACCTTTTAAAATTAAATTCCGTGTTTTCTTTGGTGTTTTAGCTAGTTCTATTATTTTTCTAATTTTAAATTCTGTTTTAGATTTAAAAATTATTGAAAGTATGGTAAATAGAATTGACAATACAACCTCTTATATGTTTCGTTTAAGAATATGGCATTATATTTTAAGTGTAGTGAATTTAAATAATGTTTGGTTTGGTCATGGTATTAATTCAGTACAATTATTTCTAACAAATTTAAACGAACTTGCTAGAGCTCATAATATATATGTTCAGTTACTATATGAATATGGAATAACCTGTATATTTTTCTATCTAACTTTCATTATTCCTTTTATTAAATTTTTTAAATATCAATTCATTGGAAAAATATATAATAAATTTATTTATATTTTTCCAATATTAACAATAATTGGAATATTTCTAAATATGTATTCTGATAATTCAATATTGATAAGAACACCTTTGTATTACGCTCTGGTCGTTATTACAATTTTCTATTTAAAATTTAATAATATTAATAATTTATCAACTAATGATAAAAAAATTAAAACGATTTTTTAAAAATAAAAACAGAAAGAGTATTTGCAGGTAAGTTAATTTTAAAATCTCCATTATTATTTTTAACTTGGATAGCATTGTCTAATACATTTAATAATCGTACTTCAGAAGGGCTTGTCATAGAATCTCCTTCATCCATAACTGTAAAATCGAGAGGTACATCAATACCTAAAGATTTATTTGCAACATATTTTAAATTTCTGAAATTTTGTAATTTTAAACTTATTTCTCTTGTTTTTTCTGTATTTAAAATAACTACTTTTATGTAATCATTGTCAGATGCAGTAAGCGCATAAATTTCCTTATTATTAAAAGTTGTTTTTAAAATATCACCCTTTATGTTTTCATTTAATAATCCAACAACGTATGCTGAAGGATATTTTATAAACGGCATATCAGAAAAATCTCTTGCATAATGAACAAGACCAAAACCAAGGCTTACATTCTTAAAATAGTGCATTAATTGATGATAATCAGCATGATAACAAGTGGGATTATTTACACAACTTAAAATCATTTTTGAAAGGCCTAGCGCACTTATCCACGTATGCATATATTTGTTTAAAAAGTTATTACTATTAAATTCATTCATAAAAATTTTTGTATTATAGTAACCTTCATTATCAAGTAATTTTCTTTGAAAGTTTATTCTTTTAGTTACATCTAATTTTGGATTTTTTAAATTTTCCTGAAGAAAATCTGAAAAGTTAAATTTACCAATATTTTCATCAAGTCTACCTTCTATGTGAATACTTACTGCAAATATATTGTTTTTGTAATTTTTAAGTTCTGGATTTTTCAATAAGGTTATAAACCAATTATTAAGATAATTTTTAAGAAAAATATTCCCATATGGATAATCATCAGACTCAACAATACCTGATAATATAAATTTTATTGAAGGATCTACTGCAGTCATTTTTTTTATAAATATTGTTGCTACTTTTGCATATTCATCCGCTGTATAACCAGGATTTAAAAAATGATTTACTGCAAATTCTTCATTACCTAATTCCCAATATTCTACATTATTAAGATACCCGTTATCTTTAGCCCATTTTAATTGTAGGGTCGCATAATCGGCAGCTTTATTAACCAACTTCCAGTTGACTCTACCTGTATTTGGAATTCGCTTTCCATCTGGAGTTCTTTCGTATTCTTTTAAAAGAATCATTTCTCTATTATCTTTATCAAACCAGTTATGAGTGTTCACCTGAATGTCTGCCTTTATTCCATTTTTTTTGCAGAATTTAATAAAAGATAAAAAATCCCACCTATCATTTGGTATTTTTGATTTTGAGGACATAAAACATTGTTCAGACTTTGGCAGTTTTCTTAATGCTTCTTGAATATCTTTAGTTGGAACGTCCCAAAAAGCTGCTGATACATTCAATCCGGCAGGATATCTTATAAAATCAATATTTAAATCTTTAAGAAGGTTTCCAAAAAGATTCATTTGAACTGGATTTAAAAGAAAATTTCTGTTAAGTTCACAATCATCAAAGCTATTAACACCTATAAAATTATGTTCAGAAATAATTTTTTTAATTACTTTATTTTCAATAAGAATATTTTCAGTATTATTATTCATATCTGCATTTGCTATAGCAAATGATATAAAGATTATACTGGTTATAACAAATATGTATATCAAGCTTTTTTTCATCTATTAATATTACCTATAAAATAAGCTATTTTTTCTATAAAGGATAAATTTCTCTTTTTAAAATCAGGTATTATTTGTGTTAAAACTTCATAAGTAAGGTCTGTTGCCTTAAAATTTGAATTGCCAATAACTCTTTCCAAAAATTTTTCTATCTGGACATTTTTTCTGGTTTGCTCATTTAAAACACGAATTATTTCATCTGCAGTATAGTCATTTGTTACAAACAATTCTTTTTCATAAGCAGATGAATTCATTGACGGTAAAACAATCAAACATTTTTTTAAAAGAAGTGCTTCTAATCCTGACGTTGAACCGGTCGTAATTACAAAATTTGAGTTTGCTATAAGTTTAATTATATCAGTATCTGTTGATAAAATTTTAATATTTTCAGATGCCAAATCATTATAATAATGAATATGTTGAGGATGAGGTTTAACTAATATAGGCAATTTAAGTTGTTCTGAAAGATCAACAAATCCTTTCTTTATAAATTTAGCGGGTGGATCGTTTTGTGCGATAAAAAGAATATATTTATCATCCTGTGTAATCACATTGCATAATTTATCAAGTTTTGGCAATCCGGCAGCAAAAACTCTATCTCTATATTTGCTTTTGATTTTTTCCTTGTGAGATTCTCCAAATGTAATTAAATAATCACAGGCAAAATTTTTATTGTATTCTTTCCATAATTGAAATAAACCGTGTTGAAAGACAATAACAGGCGGTCTCTTTAGAAATTTATTACCTTTTAGTGCCTTTAGAATAAATGACCATTTTAGTGCTTTTAAAACACTTTTTGATGGATATGAGCGTATATCATCTACTATTATTAAATCTGGGTTATATGCATTTATAGAATCATTAACTACTAAAACTAATTCTTTAAAATTCATACTTGCATTTGAAAGACATGAGAGGGGTCTTTCTATAATTCTATCATATTTTAATTCTGACATTCTTTTGTAGCTTGGATCTGCAAGATAAGGAAAAAGAATAAGTTTAACATCACCGCCATTTTCAATAATCTTATCTAAGACCAGCGAGAAATTATCAATATTTCTAAAGTTAAATCCTACAACTAAAACTTTCATCCTTAAATCCAGCTCTTATTTATCGTATAATACCCTACTTTAAAATAAGTATATAATAAATTAACCAATATAAATAAGATCAATTAGAAAATTATTATTAATTTTCTAAATTTAAGAATTATTTTTAAAATTTATTATTTTAATATAATATCAATATAATGTAATAATTAAGATTACATTAAATATTTTAATAAAAGGAAAATGATTTTATTGTGGACGTTTCAATTGTTATAGTAAGTTATAATACGAAAGACCTAACAAAAAATTGCCTTAAATCAATTTATGAAAAAGTTCAGGAATTGGAATTTGAAGTTTATGTAGTTGATAATAATTCTTCAGATGGTTCTTGTGAAATGATCGAGGAGGAATTTCATCAGGTTAAGCTTATAAGAAATACTGAAAATAAAGGATTTGGAGCAGCAAATAATATTGCTATTAAAAAATCAAATGCTAAATACGTTTTTCTGTTGAATACAGATACAATTTTACTCAATAATGCCGTTAAAATGTTTTTTGATTTTATGGAGAATCCTGAAAACAAATTAATAGCAGTTTGTGGAAGTTATTTGCTTGATGAAAAGATGAATTATCAACTTTCTTATGGCAATTTTCCAACTTTAGCAAGGTTTGTTGCATGTAAATTAAGAATAAACAAGTTATTCCCTAAATTATATGCAAAAATTTTTCATCAAGAGGAAAGATTTAATACAGGAATTCTAAAAGAAGTTGATTTCGTAGTGGGTGCAGATATGTTTATAAGGAAAAATATTCTTGATGAAGTAGGATTATTTGATGAAGACTTTTTTATGTATTTTGAAGAATCTGAATTAACTTATAGAATAAATAAAAAAGGGTATAAATCGTTTGTAATACCAGGACCAGAAATTATACATTTAGATGGACTGTGTAGAGATTTTTCTAAAAAAAGACTAACTCAATTTTGTAAAGGTCAAACCTTATATTTTAAAAAATGTTTAAATCCATTAAGTAATATTATTTATAATTTATTATCAATAAAAAAATAAGAGTATTTAATTTTGGAAATCAGTAATAAAGAGAAAACATTTAATAATACATTATTAGAAAATTTAACCAACAAACAGGTTATTGCAAAAAGTATTATTTGGAACTTAATGGGTAAACTTCTACCTATGGGTATAGCAGTATTTACTATACCTTTTATTATTAATGGTTTTGGCACAGAAAGATTTGGTCTACTGACTATAATCTGGATGATAATCGGATATGCCAGTATATTTGATTTAGGACTAGGAAGAGCTTTAACTCAGCTATTATCAAAGAAACTTGGCGAGAAAGATACATCTGATTTATCAACGCTCATTTGGACAGCATCAATACTTCTTTTTTGCCTTGGAATATTTGGCTCATTAATATTGGTTTTATGTGCAAAACTTATAACCGTTAATTTGTTGAAAGTTTCAAGTAGCTATATTATTGAAACAATAAATTCTATATATATTTTAGCTTTATGTATACCAATGCTTTTTCTTTCTAATGCATTTAATGGTTTACTTAATTCTTTTCAAAAATTTGGAATTATAAATCTTATAAATGCACCTTTAGCTTTATTTAATTATATTTCACCGTTGATAATTTTACCTTTCACCCATAATTTAGCAGTAGTAGTTTTTGTACTTGTTATGGGCAGATTAATTACTTTTATTGCATATTTTATAGCCTGTTCCAAAAACATTCCCAATTTTACTAAAATTAGTTTTAAAAATAAGTATATAAAACCTTTAATAAATTTTGGAGGCTGGATAACTGTTAGTAATATAATAAGTCCACTAATGGTCTCTTTTGACAGGTTTTTTATTGCTAATTCATTATCAGTATCAGTAGTAGCATTTTATACAACTCCATATGAAATCATTGCAAAAATGTTATTAATTCCTCAATCTGTTACTAATGTTATGTTTCCAGCTTTTACTACTGAACTTGTAAGAAATAGGGAAAGAGCTATACGGATGTATTTTAAATCAATAAAATATCTGTTTGCTATTTTAATAATTCCAGTCATAACTATTGTTTTATTTGCAAAGATTGGCTTAAGTTTATGGATTAATCCAGATTTTGCACAAAAAAGTTATAGAATTGCCCAAATATTATCAGTAGGTGTCTTAATAAATGGGTTAGCTTTTGTACCTTATTCCTTAGTTCAGGCACATGGTAAATCAGATATAACTGCTAAATTTCATTTAATAGAACTTATAATATATTTATTTTTATTATTTATTTTAATAAATAATTTAGGTATTGTTGGTGCAGCTATTGCCTGGTTTGTAAGAGTTATTGGTGATTTCTTCTTACTTTCATTTTATGCATATAAAATTATTAACAAAGAGACTAATATTGATGCGGGTGTTATATAAGCATTATTTTTTATATCTAATAAAGTTTTCACTACCTTTATAATTTAATATAGTAGCAGGAATGCCTGCTACTATTGCATTATCAGGTATATCTTTAGTTACTACAGCATTAGCTCCAATAACTACACCGTTACCTATTTTAATATCTCCAATTATTACTGAACCTGCACAAAGTTTGACTCTGTCACCAATTTTAGGAACCCCTGATTCATTGTTTTTTCCGTTATTTCCTATTGTTGTTCCCTGTAAAATAGTGCAATAATCACCTATTATACTGTCACTATGTATAATAATGTTGCCAATATGAGGTATATAAAGCCCTTTACCAATTTTGGTTTTTGGATAAAGTTCTATACAAGTCATAAATTTTAAGATTTGAGCTATAACGTTTAAAAATAAGTATATCACTTGCTTAAAAACAGGTATTTTGAATTCGTATTTAAAATATCGCATTAATCGATAAATAGTTGTAACCCACAAGCCCGGACAAGTGAACCAGATACTAAAATAATTTTTTTTATTTTCAAGAGAATACCGACTGGAATCACTGTAAATCAATAATATTGTTTCTTTAAAAGACATTATTAATCCTGCTTAAATATTCATATAAACTGTTAATATGATCGTAACTTTTCTTTAAATAAAGTCAATACCAGATAAATATTTAATTAAACAGTTTTTGTTTTATTTAATTTCTCTTTAATATAAAATGTAAAAGTTAATTTATATTAAAAATAAAATAAAATATTAATTTGTATTAAAGGCTATTGAGAGGCTTGAATGCACCCTAAGGAAAAATGTAAAATTTTATTCATAAATTTAGGTTATAATGGCGACGGAATATTCTCTTTCCCTTTAATAAAATCAATAAAAAATAAGCTGCCAGATTCTCATATTACTATTTTGGGGTTAAATAGAGCAAAAGATGTCTATGAATTATGTCCATACATAGATAAAATAATTACTTATTGTGCTAACAAAAATAAATTCACTTTTAATTTACTTAAAATTATTCCAAATATTTTATTTACTAGATATGATTATATTTTTGTCCATTTAAGCAATACATACTTGAATTTATTTTTATTTATTAAAAAGTTTCTTAATAAATCTAAAATTATAGGTTTTAACAGAAGTCCATACAGTAAGTTATTTTATTCAAAAACTGTTAATTTCCCTGATAATGGAATATATGAACCAGAATTCATTCATTCTTTAATTGAGGTAATATTTCCTGATACAAAAGCTGAAATACCTCAAATTGTTATTCCACTAAAATACATAGAATGGGCACATAGATTAATTGGAAATAATAATGATAAACTAATGATAATTATTCATCCAGGATGCAGTTCAACAGCTCAACATAAATCGTGGGCAAAAGAAAACTGGACTGAATTGATTAAAAAATTAGTAATTAGTAATAAATATAAAATTCTTTTATGTGGAGGTCCAGATGATAAAAATATTATTGATGGAATAAGGCAAACTTTAAATCTGAAAGAATATAACAGCAATTTTGTTGATCTATATTGTCAGACCCCAACAATATCTGAATTCGCTGCACTGGTTTCAATATCAGATATTTTAGTTTGTATAGATTCAGCACCGATGCATATTGGACTTGGAATTGATGGAATAAAAATAATTTCAATAATTGGTCCAACTAATGAGAAAGTATTTTCTTCTCCTAGTAACAAAAATCATATTATTGTCACTAAAGACCTTAATTGTAGACCATGTCTATATGTACGCAATATAACAGTAAATCAGAGACGTTTACCTGCATGTAATAATCTAGAATGTCTTAATGTATCTCCAGATAAAGTAATTCAAGAAATTGAAAAGATAACTGCTGAAATATCAACTAAATAAGGATTGTGAATAATTTTAACAATCTTGATATCAAGATTGTTAAAGAAATTAAAGGAACGCTAATTATGTTAAATTATAAGGAAAAATCCAGAAACTATTATAATTGTAAACGTACAGAAATGTTGAAATATTTACCGGACAGTGCACAAAAAATTTTGGATGTTGGATGTGCAGAGGCATCTTTTGGTGCTTTGATTAAGGAAAAAAATAATGCTGAAGTGTGGGGAATTGAGCTGAATTCTGAAATAGCAGAATGTGCAAAAGAAAAAATTGATAAAGTTTTAGTTGGTGATATCTCTGAAAAAATAACCGAGCTTCCAGATAACTATTTTGATTGTATTTTCTTTAATGATGTTTTAGAGCATCTTTATGATCCTTATACTCTTCTGAAACAAATTAAATATAAACTGAATAATGAAGGTATCATTATATGTTCATTACCTAATATAAGACATTGTCCAGTACTAAAAGATTTAATCCTTAATAAACAATGGAAATACAATGAACATGGAGTTTTAGATTTTACTCATATAAGATTTTTTACCCAAAAAAGCATTATAGAAATGTTTGAAAATTTAGATTATTCAATTTTAAAAATTGAAGGTATAAATGGGCATATCAGTTTTAAAAAAATTATTCTTCTAGATATTTTAAGCTTAGGTTTTTTTTCAGATGCTAAGTATCCCCAATTTGCTTGTATTATAAAGCCAAAAAGTTAATTCATGCAATTTTTAAAATATGATATATCTGAATTATTGACTTATACTAACTCTTAACCTATTTTATAAGGAATATTGAAAAGAGAAAATTTATGGAAAAATATAATAAATCCCTTCTAACTGATGCCACTGTTGCGGTTACTCACAAATGTAACTCCAAATGTATTATGTGTAATATCTGGAAAGAAAAGTCGGAGAATGAACTTGTTCCTGCTGATTTTTTAAAGCTGCCGGCTGGTCTTGAAGACATTAATGTTACCGGCGGAGAAGCTTTTTTACGAAAAGACCTTCTTGAAATAATAGAAAATTTAACAAGCCTCAGTCCAAAAGTCAGACTAATAATATCTTCTAATGGTTTTTTAACTGACAGAATTATTGATTATATGCAGCAGGCAAGAAAAATTAATCCTAAATCCTGTATAGGTATTTCTCTTGACGGTATTGATCAAATGCATGACGAAATCAGAGGTATTGAAGGGGCATTTAATAAGGTTTTAGCTACTATTTCCGGTCTTAAAAAATCAGGAATTAATGATATTAGAGTTTGTTATACCGGAAGTGACAAGAATATCAGCCATCTGGCAAAGGTTTATGACTTTGCCCAAGAACATAATATAGAATTTACAATGAGTATTGTCCATAATTCCGAAAATTACTTTAATATAGACACTAATACAATGAATGATGTTGCTTCACTTGAAAGTCAACTCAGCCATGTAATTAAAAAAGAACTAAAATACTATAATCCCAGAAGACTCTTGAGAACGTATTATTTAAAAGGAATTATGAGTTATGCTAAAACAGGCAAAAGACTTTTGCCGTGTACAGCTTTGGAAAATTCGTTTTTTATGAATGCGCAGGGTGATATTTATCCTTGCAACATACTTGATACTTCAATAGGAAATATCAGGGAACAGGATTTTAATTCAATATGGAATTCTGACAAAAAACAAAAACTTGAAAAGTATTGCACAACCTGTAACAAATGCTGGATGGTTTGTACAGTTAAAAATTCCATCAGAAAACAGCCTTTTAAGGTTGCTCATGAGGTTTTAGCTGATAAATTATCTGCTTTGATATAAGTTAATATCGTCTTTAATAGACAAACTCTCTTTAGCAGGTTTTTTAACCAGTGAATTAAAAAGGCTTAATAAGTTATTATAATGGTTTTCCGGCGTATAGTTCTGAAGCGCAAAATTTCTGGCATTTTCTCCCAGTTTTTGTGAAAGTCCTGCATCATTTTTAAAATAGCTGATTTTTAATTTTAAATCGTTAATATCCTTGGGTGAAAATAGATATCCGCTGTAATTATCCGTTACCATTTCTGTATTACCACCAAGATTAGATGCAATAACAGGTTTGCCATACGAAAAGGACTCAATTATTGACATTGGGGCATTCTCATACCATTCAGAAGGTATAATTAATGCAATACAATGTTTAAAATAATTTTCCAACTCTGATTTTGACTTATAACCTACAAACTCTACATTATTAATGCAATTATCTTCTTTATATGTTAAAAGATCCTTTTCCAAAGGGCCGGTTCCGGCTATCACCAGGTTTGATTCAGGACTTTTTTTAAAGGCTTTTAAAAGGGTGAAAAGACCTTTTTCAAACGATAATCTGCCTGCAAATAAAAAATATCCCTTATTTGAGTATTCCGGCTCGTATTCATTAATGTTTATAAAATTTGATATTTGAACTATTTTTTCCTCAGGCTTTCCTGATTTAATTAAAATATTTCTTAAAAACTTACTGGGAGAGATAAATTTATCTATAAGGTCTCCATATTTATTGTTTCTGTAGTTAAAATACATTTCAATAGTGCTCAAAATACTTGCACCGAAAGATTCTTTAACACATTTATTAAAGATACAATGCCAGTAATTGTCATTTGAGCATCTTAAATCATCACAAATTAACTTTCCTGATCTTAAAAGGGTATAATTAGGGCAAATTAACTGATAATCGTGAAGCGTTTGTACAACAGGTATATTATATAGCTTTGCTATATCTAAAACAGATGGTGTAAGCTGGTGTGTAACACCATGGCAATGAATTATATCAGGCTTAAAATCATTTAAAAAAGCTTCAAACTTTATCCCTGCCTGTTTATTATAAATAAAATTTCTGGCAATTTTAAATTTTTCAATCAGGGAATATTCTTTTCCCGCATTAGAAAGTTCCATATAATCAACAAAATATTTATTATATTTGTATTCTTTAGGATTTAACGGATGATGCATCGAGAAAAAAGCAATTTCATGTCCCTTCTTTTCAAGAAGTTTTGCTTCTTCAAACATTACGGTTTCCAAACCGCCTTTTAGAAAGAAGTATTTGCTGACTATAGCTATTCTCAATTACTTTTCTCTCCTACTTTATCCTGTATTATAATAGCATCCATTGATCCTGAAAAATATTCTCTGTATAGCTTATCGGTTTGCTCTATGACATTTTGCCATTGAAAATGTTTCAATACGATATTTTTAGCGGCCAATCCCATTTTTTCAAGTTCAATATCAGATAATTTAAGCATACTTTCCATTGCTTTCGCACAACCTGATAAATCATTAACCTCAAATAATTTTCCGGCAGAGTTATCACATTCTAGAGTTTCAACATGAGGGCCAATATCACTTAGAATTACCGGTCTAGCAAATGACATTGCTTCTAATAATGTTATAGGCAAGCCTTCAAGTTTTGATGCCGATATGTACGCATAAGCGTTAGAATATAATTCATTAAGTTCATCGCCGTAAACATAAGATGTAAATATAATTCTTTCATCGTTTTCAGCAAGGCTTTTCAAATAAGCAACATAATCATCAGTATTAGAAGAATCACCGACAAGAACAAGTTTTTTGTCGGTTTTTAAAGTTTTTATCGCTTTTATTAAAGTTTCTACAGCTTTTTCGGGTACTAATCTTGCAACAAACAAAAAATATTCGTTTTCATTCAGGTTATATTTTGCTTTTGTAGTTGTCAACGGTAAAGATGGCTGAATTTCAATTCCATTAAAAATTCTCTTTAATTTTACATTATATTTTTTATCATAATAATCAACCAGATATTGAGATACAGCAATTTTAAAATGAGGAAATCTGGCGCTTGCAACTTCTCCAAGTTTTATTGTTAATTTTGCTAAAAAGCCCCACTTATCTCTTTGCCAGTCTATACCATGGCAGGTAAAGCCTATTATCTTTTTGGGAGCTAGTAATCTTGGAATCCAGCTGAATATAGCCGGTCCCTGTGCATGAAAATGTATAATATCAGCATCAGAAAAAGTTGCCTGTATTGTAGAAATTAACGAACAAATAAAGGTATCAAATCCTTTAATACTTATCATTCTGATACTTTTAATTTTTATGCCTTTATAGTTCTTATAAGCTGAATAATTTTCTCTGGAATATAAGATAACTTCATACCCTTTTTCGATAAGACCTAAGTATAAACCTTCACAGTGTGTTTCTACTCCACTATAGCTGGCAGGTAAACCCCTCGCTCCAATAACAGCTATCTTAAGTCCCATAATTTCTTTATTCCTTTTTGTAATAAGTAAAAATCTATAACTTTGTCAGTTGTAAATCAACTTTTTTATTAAAATCCATAGTTTGCATTTTATTATCATGAGGGCTGATTATGACAACAAGCCCATAGCATTTAATTAATTTGTCAAAGAATCTTGAGAAAGTCATATGCTTTAAAAATTTTACTCTATCGGAGTATGTATCTTTTAAATCGGTGTACCAGTAGTAAATATCATATTTCTTATTTTGCTTTAAAGCTGAAACAAGTACTATCTGCCTACCTTTCGACAAATTTACTGTTTTTTCATTTTTAAAAATAAACCCCTGTCCTGAATAACATATATCAGGAATATGAACATGGTCTCTTCTATCAGTTAATACTATCGCAAGACTAACTTCCTGCTTTGTTTTAGAGTTTTTATAAACCCGCAAGAGCATTTCCTTGGAAGGAACCATTTTATAGACATCTTCGTTTGCCTTATAATCTGCGCCAACCCATTCACCTATTTTATGCGGAAAAACTTTATTAACATCAATAGCTTGTAAACTTACTTTATTAACATGAACATTTACCAAAACAATAGAAGAAAATAAGAGTAACAAGATAATAATCTTATGCTTCATTTTTGCCTCCATCATTATCAATAAATTTAGCTATAATCACTAGAATTGACATAGAAATAATTGAAGTTACTATTCCTAAATCATTATGAAATTTTTCTAAACCGCCATATCCGTTATAAATAGCATAAAATCCGACAAGAGAAATTCTTGAAACGTTCATAATAATACTTAATGGGATTGTGAAAAGTACAAACAGCGTTTTTTTAAGTTTATCGGCTTTGATAAAGTAAGTAAAAATTATGCTTGTGAAAAATAATGTTATTAATGATCTTAAACCGCTACAACCAGCAACAACAGATAGTTTATAGTGTTCAACATTTACAATACTGCCTTCGCAAAATGAATTTACCCCAAGAAAATTCAAAAAATCAGAAGTTAAATGAGCAGATAGACCTTGTAAAGGTATAGTTATTCTATGAATCGGAAAAATTGGAAATGTAAAAGTTAATAGTATTAATGGTTTTAATAGTTTTTTAAATAATTCTGTTCCATACAGAGTAAAAATAATTCCGCCAACTAAAACAGGCAGAGACAGACTGACCATATAATTAATGTCAGCTCTTAGGCCGACAACATAAAAGAATAATCCTGATAATACTAATAAAATACCTTTATTACTCGGGTTTTTAGGAACATTAGCCAGATTCACATAATTAATTTTTATAAAATATACAATGAATGCAAATACGAAAAAAGCAAATGCATATGGTGATTCAATATCACTCCACCCCGAAAACCATATTGGCCAATATGATTGAAACATTATAACAAGAATGATTAATAAGATTATTTCAAAGTAGAATTTTTTAATAATATTAAAAATATTCATTTAGTTCCTTTTCAGACTTTGATTGTTTATTCATAATATTATAAAACACAAAAAACTCCCTACAGGGAGTTTTTAATTTAATGGGGCGAGTGATGGGAATCGAACCCACGAATGCCGGTACCACAAACCGGAGCCTTAACCACTGGGCGACACTCGCCACATAATTATTTATTTTATAACATATTATATTTTAAAAATTTAAAAAAGCGGGCGAAGAGACTCGAACTCTCGACAATCTGCTTGGAAGGCAGACACTCTACCAACTGAGTTACACCCGCAGGTTAATTAAAAATAAAAATCGGGATGACACGATTTGAACGTGCGACCCCCTCGTCCCAAGCGAGGTGCGCTACCAAGCTGCGCTACATCCCGTCATTTTAGAATTTTAATAGTAAACGAACTCAATAATTTTACATATGAACAAAAAATCCTTATCACCTGAATGAGCTTTTTAAAATGAAAACGATGAGGTTTTATTTTAAACGCTCTCGCTTCGCGGCTCTTCCTCAGAGCTGCTGAGGATTTTTTGATTTTATTTATGTAAAATCATTTCGGTCTCTCAGAATCTGTTCTTTTTTCAATGTTCACTTCGTTAAGCATGAATAATTTAACCAATAAGGCTTGAAGATGTCAAGCCCGGCTTTGTTCCAATTTTATTTAAAATTTGGTATATAAATTCAGTATACTTAGGGTTTGTAATGTATTTAATGATAATTAAAAAAGCTTTTTATTCCAAAATATTGATTCCTCTTATAAAATTATTATTATTATCATCACAGGAATTGAATTTATGAAAAAAATCATTTTATTCTTTTTACTTTTTATAATTTTTTCCGGCAGAGCTCTTGCCGGAAGCGTTGATTATGATGAAATCTATAATAATATACCGACAATAGATATTTATTACGATCAAAACGAAGACCCTGATGAGCAAACAGATTATATGCAGTATTTTAATTCTCCTTACCCGTTGATCAGAACAGCTTTCCCTCTTAGTTGCAAGTCAATTAAGTTTAAACAGGGTTATTATCTTTTAACTCCCAAATCAAAAGACGGCTTTAATTTTATGATGTTTAAACAGACCGGTAAAATTATCGGACTTGTTCCTGTTTATGAAAAAAGATTAATGACTCCTGAAGAAAGACAGAGGATATTTCCTCCGCCACCCAAAAAGAAGCATTCTGTCTGGTCACTTCCGTGGAGAGGATTTAAATTTACTGTTAAAAAAATGTTCGGAAATTACAAAAAACCTCCTGAACTTCCGAGAGTTGCTCTTGACGCTGATATTGTCGGTGGAGGCAAATACTTTGAAATAATATTTTATAAAGAATATTTAAAAGGGTATGTAAAAGAAAATTCTAAAGAAATTTATAAAGAATGTTATGTCTATAAAATGCTTTTTAAAATAGAAAGATAATATGCCTGGGAGCGTTTAAAATAGAAGAAAAATTTAGGCTTCTAACACCTTGGTCAGCACATTTTCTTCCTTAGCGGAAAGGATAAAATCTGTCATTTCACGAACAGCACCTTTACCGCCCGGTTTTGACAGCACATAGTGGCAGATTTTCTTGACTTCATCCATAGCATCATTCGGGCAGAATGCAAGACCCGCTTTTTCTAAAATGCATATGTCAGGCATATCATCACCAATATAAGCAACCTGAGAATAATCAAGCTTATAAATATTCATTAATTCCTGCATGGCAATTATTTTATTCTTAGCACCCTGATAAACATGAGTTATGTTAAGGTCTTTTGCCCTCTTCTCTATAATCGAAGACGCTCTGGCTGTTATAATTGCAGTAATAAAACCTTTTTTGCTTAAACTAAACATTCCATGTCCATCTTTTACGTTAAATATTTTTAATTCTTCGCCTTTATCAGTGTAGATAATTTCACCACTGGTTAATACACCATCTACATCAAAGGCTACGAGTTTTATTTGGGAAGCTTTTAATTTCAGATTATCCATTATTATCCTCTTTTTAAGCAACACCTGCTTTTAGCAGGTCATGAACATGAACAATACCTTCTGGAGATCCATCTTCATTATTAATTAAAATTGATGTAATGGAAAATTTTTCCATTATCTGAAGAGCTTTTGCTGCAAGAGCATCTTTTTCAATTATTTTTGGATTTACTGTCATAACATCTTTAACTGTTAAAGTTGAAACATCTTTATATTTCAGTACAGTCCGCCTGATGTCTCCATCAGTTAAAATCCCCTGTGTTTTGCCTTCATTGTTTATGACTATTGCCATGCCAAGCTTTTTGGCAGAAATTTCAACAATTGCTTCCTGAAATTTATCATTAGCATTTACCAATGGTATATTATTTCCTGAGATCATTAAGTCTTCTACTTTATACAGTATGCTTTTTCCAAGACTGCCTGACGGATGAAAAAGGAGGAAATCTTCAGGTGTAAATCCTCTTTTCTTAAGGAGACAAAGTGCAAGAGCATCACCCATTGCAAGTGTTGC
>Ga0074198_1001337_pt1 | contig 16732 bp, 12 predicted proteins | sample EPASupsiteSAE323_FD_64527 | JGI IMG/M metagenome (GOLD analysis project Ga0074198, IMG submission 64527) | Bioremediated contaminated groundwater from EPA Superfund site, New Mexico - Sample SAE3-23 | ecosystem: Environmental > Aquatic > Deep subsurface > Groundwater > Contaminated ...
TTGGGTTACCCCCTTAGCCTTTTTAGACTTAATCTAAAAACTCTAATAAGTCTAAAGACTTGATGGGAGTATTATCTCACTGGCTATTTTAAGAAAAAAGGCACCTTGTTTCTGAGCGCTTACGGCCTTCGGCCACAAAATCCCCGGTTACAATTATATTCCCATGAGCCAGGCCTTCTTCCCCGGTCGTATACTGACCTTCGGGTCTTTACTGGTTGCCGTCCTGGCCGCCCTGGTAATAGCCCGGCTGGCCCGCATGGGCAGCCAACTCTGGCATAAGGTGACACTGGCCGTACTCATCGTTTTCATTCTTGTGGCAGTAGCTTTTGATATCAACCCGTCCTATACCCGGATTAAGACCTTGTCTTACTCCGGTCTGCGTTCAGATATAAAAGCAATACCTGTCGGCGGATCCGCCTTTAACAACGGACGTTTCGGCTGGGTTTGCCCACTGGGAGCTGAAGTAACCTATTTCCCCATGTTGCGGGGCATGAATATGACCCAAGGTTGGAATCTGGAAGGCAGTATACATGCTTATACCCTGCTCCGGGATAATATTGTCCTGGCCGCCAACCAACCGGACTACACAGTAAAAAATCTACTGCACTGGAATACCCGCTCGGCAGAAATTGCCAATGAATATCCCTTCCTGACCAAGCGCCTGATTGATCACGGCTTTAAGCTTGCCGGCAAGTCACCTGGCCGCAGCTTACTGATCAACTCCACTCCCTCCAACTATTTCATGATGGCTAATTGGAACGCCCTGGTGGTAGGACAGTCATCCCCGGTTATAGAGATCACTTATCCTTGGATGATTGAAAACTATTCTACCTATTTAGAGGATTACCAAAGCGAATATTTAGAACTCTTCGATTTAATATACCTGGCTGAACCCAATATACGAGACTTCGATCATTTTCAAGAAATGATTAGACAACTGGCCAACCAGGGAACTATGGTGGTCATTGAACTGGGCTATTCAGATACTCGTCCCCTAATGGGAGTCTATCCTTATCTGGTCAGTATCCCACCCCAGGCCACCCTGACCCCAACCGATTCCAGTCCGCTAAAAAACACCGTCCCCTTGACCCCAAACCCCAGCGGCCACTTCCCGGCCCTGGGCAACCTGGATCAAATATGGTTCAATATGCATACCAATGATCAGGATATCCCCGCTATCGGCTATAAAGAAATAGGCGGCCATCCAGTTTACTTCGTAGGCCTGGCCCTTGGTAAACAACTGGATGCCGCCAAAAAATGGGACGAAGGCATTGCAGCCCGGTCCTCCAATAATCAGGAAATAAAAGATCTGCTGAATGGCCTTATGGCTCTGGCTCACCCCAACCAGGACATCAGGCCGGTTCCCTTTGCTACTACCAAAGCGGTTTGGAGACATGATGGGTTTTCCTTCGACTACCAGGCTAAGCATTTAACTCCGATGCAGGTTTCGGTTACCTTTACTCCTCGCTGGAAAGCAACTCTGGATGGTAAACCCTGGACAATCTACAACAACGAAAACCTGATTATGCTAAAGCTCCCGGCTGGCAGCCATCATGTTTCAGTAAAATACGGTCTTAGCTGGGTAGGTTGGGCCGGAATTATTATGTCCCTCATAGCCCTCTTGATCTTTTTCATCAGCGCTTTTCAATTAGAGAATATCTTCAGACTAAGCGCCGATTTGGGTCAATCCTTCCTATTGACGATTACCGACAGTAATCAAAGTAAGTAGTAGCTTTATATGCATCTTATTTGTATACAAATAATCACCAAACAGTATTTACTGTCCTAATTCGGTTATAAGCTTAACGGATTTAGTTTTTAGTGCCTGCCAGATTACTTCAAAAATATCAAAGAACTTATAAATCAGAACTAATATGATCAATGAGAAAACCGACAAGGCAATCCCCAGCCAGCCCACCCAGGTCATGCCATATTGGAAGGACACCTCATGTTGCCCGGGAGGCAAATCCATATAAATAAGGTTTTCCATATTGTAAACCCGCCATGGCCTGCCATCTACCGTAGCCTTCCATCTTGGCGAATAAGTAACTGATATTTGCATTGGCAGCGCTTCCTTCTCTCCGGCATTATAATTAAAACTAAAGCCATCATACCTCCATTTTGTATTATCAACCGGAAACGCGACTGGAACAATACTCTTGTTGGGATGAGACATATCCAATAATTGTTCTAAGATATTTTTGATTTCCCTGCCGTGTCTGCCATTCATCTGCTGCCCCAAAGCCAACCCGACAAAATATACCCGGTGTCCGTTAACGGTCTTATATCCAATGGCCGGTATCTTTTTGTCCGATTCCTGGGTAATAGCCCATAGTATATCAGCATTACCGATAGCCGGAGCCCGCCCGGTAGGATCGGCTTCAATACGAGCTTTTCCCTTCAGGGGACTATCAGCGCTGGGGGTCAGATCTGCTGGGGTTTCGATAACTTCCCAATATGGTATGATGTCCAGAATTGGCCAGGCTTCCCCACGTCCCTGTGATATGATTACTACCTTATCCTGGGCAGCCAGTTCCGCCAAGCGCGCCTCAAAACGCTCGAAATCCTTAACCTCCGGTTCAATTATATAAATTAGTTTAAAATGCTTGAAATACTCTGCCGGGTAGTCTTCCAGACAGTCAGAATACCCCTTTACCATCCAGGGGAAGTTCATTTCCAGGGTGCGAGCTGCCTTCCCTATTACCAGGGCATCTCTTTGCTGAAGCATGAAATATGAAGATGGAAGCGGATTGAAAAGGAGTATTGAGGTGGGGTCATTATTGTCGACAATGTGAAAACCATTTTTTTGCAACCCTTGTATAACTCCTTTGTATTTAGAATCTATAAAAACTGAACGGGCATTCCAAATCAGAATATTCTTTACTACGTAATCATAACACTTAGCCGGAATAGCAATATTATGCTGCCAGATCTCACGATTGTGCGGAGTACCTTCGATGCTCCATCCATCGGACATATTTAGTCCGAAAATCATAGGTAAGTAAGCCATATGCGACGGAACCTGGCACATCCAGATAAACCGTCCTTGATCAAAAGGATTTTTACTTACAGAAACTGTATTAAGGCCATTTCGCAAATCCGAATAATAATCGGTTTTAGTCATCATCAACCTCGGGTCAATATCAACAGCTATTACGCCAATGATCACTGCTATCAATAATAAGCAGGGTATTTTAAAAAGCATCCTGCTTTTTTTGCATCTGATTCCCAATTCTTTTACCAATAAAACACAAAGAATACCAGCAGCCATTACACTAATACTTAAAAACCTTCGGGGGACAAAGCTTTGATGCATGGGAATGTAATTATAAAGGGGAATCTTATCGCCTAATGACATAACAATACTGATTATCATGGTAATTAATAGTGGTGCGATATATTTATTCTTTTTAATAACCAGGATGCTGCAGCAAGCAAAAGCTATCATAGCCAGGCTAACATAGAATCCTCCGCTATTTCTCGAAATCGGATTAAAAAAATATTCGGTAGCAGCATACATTGAGCTGGCTTCGGGTAATAGATAGGGAACCCCCGGGTTCTCAAGCTGAGTTACACCCGGCACAGACCAGAAAGCGCCAATTGCAGCCCCCATACCAATAGCCAGAATTAAATAAAAGCAATCCATTAAGGATATTTTTCGCATTAACACCATAACCAGCATAGTAATACCGATACAAATACAAATCAGGAAGGCGTGCATGGGCTGGGATAATATCAATAGCCCTCCGATTATTAAGATTGCTAGCCACTTTAATGGTGTTCGTTTTTCTAAAAACGAAAACGAGAAATAAAACAGCCAGGGAGTTAGCGCAAAGATTGGTATTTGGGCTATCTCGCCACCACATAACAAAGACCTGAGGAAATACGGTTGAAGAGCATACAAGATACCTCCTAAAATACCCCACCATGGGCCGATCAAGCGATAGCAGAAATACCATATGCCAATGCCGCCCAAAAATAGAGATAAAAACACACCGCATTTATACGTAATCATAATATTGTGGCTAAAGAATTGAATCATTGCCAATAACAAGAAAGATAACGGTGGATAGTATTGCATAACGGTGCTACCGTTATACCAGTAGGGAAACCAGGAAGGCCAAATCCCCTGGTGAAAACACTCGCTAATATACTGTACCCTTGTCAAGTGCCCCAATCCGTCTGTTGTAAACGGCAGACTATGATTAGAAGCGCTGAATACCGGCCAGCCAGCCCAAATAATTAGCGAGGCAAAAAGACAAACAGCGATAGATAATTCTAAATACCACGGCAGTACTGCTGTACGGGGAGTTAAACTGATTGTTGCCTCATTATTCAATGTCGTTTTTAAATCGTCGCTCATATTTCTATGCCCCAATACTGAGACCATACATACAAAATCTGAATAGTCTCAATGCCTCACATTAGTTGCTTCACATCTTGGTGCATTCCATAAACATCAAAGACCAGGGCATCCGTAAGAGATTGCTGCGTATGGAGTCGTTTACATTGGAGAAAACTCCACCGGCCAGATTCAAGTATTGCTCGGGGTAACGAACATATTCTCCCCGATCCCTGGAGACCAATAAATGCTCGAATCGCGTTTGTCCTTTAAAAAACACCGGGTCTACGGTTACCAGGCGTCCACCTGGGTTCAGCGCCTGGCTGCTTATTCTAAACAGACTAGCCGCTTCCGTATCATCGAGATGGTGCACCACCCCAATCGCCACTACCAGATCAAACGGCTCCATGTTTTCAACAATGCTAGCGTTCAATACATCGCAAATAAAGGTACCTCTGCTGCCGAATTCTTTCCCGGCATCATCTATATAGCGCTGACTCATATCAAAACCGGTATATTCGACCCCAGCCGGCAGATAGTGCAGAATATCAGCCGGTCCGCAACCGATATCCAGAATTCTGTCTCCTGCCGAAACTTTAAAGTAATCATTAACATAAACCTTGCGGGCTGGGCCTTGACCCACCAGCGATGAAAAGAACTTATATATAAACGGATTTTGCAGAATAAATCTTATATCCATTATTATCCTCCTTTGCTTATAATACAACAAAAATTTTAATCTTTATATATAAATCCAATAGCATCCCTGACTAAATACAGCGGCCTATTCTTAGACTCGGTGTAGATCCGACCAATATATTCTCCGATTATACCAATGGTCATCAACTGAATCCCCCCCAGAAACAGCATAATAACCATGAGCGAAGGATAGCCGGGCACGGGGTTACCGAAAATCAATGTTCTGATAGTAAAATAGATACCATATAGAATCGCCGCAGAGGCCGTGAATACTCCCAGGTACATGGACCATTTCAACGGGATATAGCTGAATGATGTAATGCCTTCAATGGCCAGATCGGTGAGTTTCTTGTAGTTCCATTTGGTTTTCCCTGCATTGCGGGCATCACGCTTATACTCAATACCGGTCGAATTAAAGCCCACCCAACTGAAAAGGCCCTTCATAAAGCGATGGGTCTCCCGCAAGCCTTTAAGCGCATCTACCGCCTGACGGGACATGAGCCGAAAATCACCGGTGTTGGCTGGTATCTCGATGGGACTCATCCGACCAATTACTCTATAGAACATGGCGGCGGTCCATTTCTTGAACCAGGTCTCCCCTTCGCGTTCGGTCCTTACCGCATAGACCACATCATAGCCTTCCTGCCACTTGGCCAGCATATCGACAATCATTTCGGGCGGATCCTGCAAATCAGCGTCGATAGGAACCACCACCTCTCCGCTGGTGAAGTCCAGACCGGCGGAAAGGGCTATTTCCTTGCCAAAATTACGGGAAAGATTAACTGTTTTGAATCTGGCATCCCGTTTATTTAGCCCTTTGAGCAATTCCAAGGTATTGTCTCTGCTGCCATCATTAACACAGATTACCTCGAAAGACTTATTCAATCCTTCGAGAACCTTCACCAGACGAGTATATAATGCTTCGATATTGGCTTCTTCATTAAACATCGGGACTACTATACTTATAAAAATCGAATCATTTGACATATCGCCCATATTAGTCACCACCGTTCATCATAAGCAATATATTTATATGTATCTATATCCTCAAGCCGCGTCCCAGCTTACAGGCTTGCCCCGGCAAGGTAAACAGTTTGAAGTAATCTTTAATGGTCGCCCAAGTCTTGAGTTTACTGGGGCTTTGTTTCTGGTCATAGCGAAGAACCAGCGGTACTTCGCTAACCCGTTCGGCCACGGTTACCATCTTGAGTAGGATCTCAGCACTGGTGGCAAAACTGCGAAAATCCAGGAATGGTCCATCATTGATGGAAAAAGCCCGGTTTAAGAGACTAGTGTTATAGGCCCGGAAACCCACCGTATAGTCCCTGATGCCTTTCAAGGGAAAAACCAGATTGAGCAATAAGCGCGCTCCCACACTATATAGCTTCCGAATAGGCGATACCCCGATTTGACGCCCGCCCGGAGCAAATCTTGAAGCAATGACGATATCATTGCCCCTCTCCACTTCAGATATCATCTTCTTGATTAAGCTTCCGGGATGTGAGGCATCAGCATCCAGAGTCACCGCACAAAAAGACTTCATGCGGATCGCTTCCCCAAAACCGGTAAGAATAGCCTGACCCACCCCCTGGTTCTGAGCATGCGACACTACTGTCACCCGGGGGTTTTCCCTCGCCCAGGCATTGATTAGATCCAGGGTTGCGTCCTCACTGCCATCATTGACCGCAACCAGGCGAAAATCAACATCCTCCGGCATTTCTAGACCAGCATCAAACATCTTCCTCAGCAGAGGAACGGAGAGTTCCTCATTATACATCGGCAATATAATGGCGGCTAACTTCTCTGCCATTCCCAACCATCTCCCCTCAAGCCTGTAAGTAGTACACTCCTATCGATACCAGGACCATGCCCAATATTTTGGCGAAGCTGACCGATTCATTAAAAAGTATTACTGAAAAAACAAACACAATAATGTAAGATATACTAACGCTGGGGTAGGCCTTGGAGAGTTCCATCTTGGATAAAACCTTAATCCAGAGGATCATACTGGTTACAAAGCAGACAATACCGGTCATCACCCACAGGTTGGTGAATATGCTTAACAAGGTCTGCACCACCGCCGGCCAGCTTAGATCAATATCACCTATACGATTTACTCCCAGCTTAAGCAACAGTTGACCACAAGCCCCCAGAAATACTGAGGCCAAGAGAAATACTAAATTACTGTTCATTGCTATCCCGCCTTTGCATTTTCTGAACCTTAACTACGAAATCAATGTAATCATCATACAGAATGTCCTTTACCTGAGTGATGGGGTTCTGCACCTTCCAACTCTTCTCCTCGGTCAGGACCGCCACCATTCCGGCTATTCTGAACCAATATACGATGAAGCGGTATAAGGGCATGAAGAAGACAATCCACCAGATTAGTCGCATCTTCTTCTGATAAGCCGGCTCGGAGCCCTTATACGCTGTATAAAAGGAGATCGTTTCCAACAAGAGATAACAGACATACATACCAAGAAAGGCCAGGATGATTACGCCCATAGGATATCCCAGCAAGTATAAAAACGGAAGCAAAAAGGTCCATGCCATCCGGATAAAAGCCAGGGTATGATCGGAAATCAAAATTCTCCCCACAAAATCAAACAGAGCCCGAAAAATATTCGGTGTATCACTGTAATAAGCCCCGGTCACCTCAATCTCGCCCCGCTGCCAGCGCAGACGCTGAGAATACAAGCGATCCAGCGACTCGATCGGTTCCACATAAGCCAGCGCATCGGCTACAAAACCGATCCTGCCGCCAGAATTCTCTATAGCCTTCCGAATATTGAAAGTCAGATCGGTATCCTCCGAAACAGTGCGGGTCTGATAAAGATACGACTGTAAAATAATATCCCGCCGAAACATGGAAAATGCGCCGGACAAAGTAAATACCGCATCTTTCAGGTCCTGATACCGGCGACCTACGTCAAATGCTAAAATGTATTCAATAACCTCGCAATAATTGATCAGATCTAGGAAACTGCTGCCTTCGCCCAGTTCCTTATCTACCCGAATCGAACCGGTAGCCGCCGCCAGAGTAGGATCGTTCTCAAAGGCCTTAACCACGCTCATGACCGCATTCTGGTCCAGCCAGGTATCAGCATCGACATTCATCATATAGGTGCCAGACCCCGAATACAAACCAGCATTGAGCGCTATCGATTTACCAGCCCGTTCCAGGGAATTCCACGCAATAGACATCTCGGGATGGGCGTTCTGGAACCGGTTAAATACTTCAAAACTATTGTCCTCACTGCCGTTGTTAACACAAATAATTTGAATATGTTCTGCCGGATAAGTCTGGTTGGCAATAGAATTCAGGCATTTCTTCAGGGTATCGGCTGAGTTATGTACCGGTATAACTAGAGTAACAAATGGAAAAAAAACCAGGTCCGGTTTCTCCTCTTCCTTTTTATTACGGTTGACTAAGAAATTGATGAGATAGACCAAACAGGTTGAAACATCTACAATTAAAGGTATCAAAAGCCATATACCCCAAAAGATTAAAAATCCTATGACGCGCTCGCCCCATATCTCAGTCACCTTCTATCTTCCTCCCTGTACGGCTTAAAGAAGGCCGGGTAATTAAACGCCAGTATAATGCAACGATCAGTACAAAGAAAACTAACCGACCAAAAACGGTATGTGCGACATAATTCATATTTCTGCCGAATTCATGAATCAGTATAACAACGACGGAGAGTCTGACCAGATTGATCAGGTATACCCCCAGAACCCCCAGTAGACCGGCCCAGAGCTTTCTCAAACCTTTATATACGGGATAAAAAACAATCAAACTAAAGATTATGCTCATCTCGATCAAGCCAGAATTCTCAATATCAACCGATATAGTGGTCCAGGATTGATCAAATTTAATTAAAACCAGCATGGTTCCCGGAGATTGATCAAAGATATAAGTCAATATCCCAAAATACCCCAGCACGTAATGCAGTATCAAACTGGTACCACTCTCCAAGGCATACTCCACGGCCGAAGCGTGAATCAGTAGGACCAGAATGAAACAAAGACCGACACTGCCCCAGACATAAGCCAGCGACCAAATCCGATGTCGGTAGAGAAATACTGTTGACAACAACCAAAAAATTGCCAAAATTGAAATAGCCGCCCGGCTCTTATGCACCAGCGGAAAGGGTGACCACTGGATATCCGAACTGTCCGGCATATTGTCAAATCGCCCGGATACATCACTTATGTACAAATGCAGTGGTTGAGCCGGCAACACCTGTAGTTCTTCCGTGCCCAGTGCGAATTCAAAGCGTCGCCCACCCTGCTGGATACCGTCACCCCAGGTCCCAATATATTTACCGACCACTTTTCCCGACATATTATACAATTGGACACTTACATCACCGCGTAACTGATTGCGGGGCTGATATACTATGTCGGCATATTTGTCGATTTTGTCAGTATAGCGGCCGTTGCCATTGATATCAATAAATATCCGGCATTCCATCGAAGTATCCGGATGTTTGGGCCGGAAGCGCTCGATCATAAAATATAGTCGGGGATCATTGACATTGATGGCCCAGGCGACCCGCTTAAAATCTACTCCCTCCCGGCCGTCACTAGCCATATCATCAACACCGGCTCGCCCCCGCCAATCAGAAAAATCGCCGTCCAGCTTTACATCAGGCACCATTATTGAAGCGGGCGGCCAGAGCCAAATAATGAGTATGGTCAGTACGATGCCCGCCAAAACATAATTTTGTTGTTTAATCTTCAGCTTCAAGAGCCTTACCCCTCTGCAACCATAACAACATTGCTATAAGTACCAGGGAGAACAGGCTCATGTATTTACCCCATTCATAAACTGGGGTTGGACTAAGTAGCAGTTCCAGCAAGTGCTGACCCGCCGGTAATTTGATCTGAATTAGATTCTCATAATTGTCACTGGCCAGCGGTTTGCCGTCCAGTTTAACGACCATGCCTGGAATTCCGGCAACCGGCGCCACCAATTCCCGAGCCCGGTCCAGATGATAGGAGATCCGGTATCCATTGCGGTTTACCTGATACTCATCCACCGGTACCAGGGTATCGCCATAATAGGTGGTCTTGAGACCTAGTATGCGGGTAGCCAGTTCCTGACTGCCGCTAGTGCCGGTGCAAAAGGAATGGTAGAGAATATTGTAGCCTATAAACCATATCTTCTGGCCATTGACCAACTTATACCCCAGTACCGGAGCCTGATTGCCATAATAGGAAAAGGACATGTCAATATGATCCAGCCCCATTGGAACATAGGCCTTCCATTCCGCTGACTTCTGCATCACCGGATAGAGAACATAGCGGCTGTCCTTACCGATAACATCTACCTCTTTATGGGTAGTAACCGCTTCACCGTATACACCGAGAAACTCCGGCTGTTTGGCCAGTACATTCTCTGGCATGCCGGCAAGTTCTACAAACACCTTGCCACCAGATGATGCATAGTCTGTAATCAAATCCTCGGCTTTTTTCTTGGACTTCCAGGTAGCACCGGTTAATACTATCTGGGAATACTCTTTCAACTTCTCCGGAGAATATGAGTCTATATAGGGGGAAACCCCCATTTCTACCGCAGGAAATTGTACGCCAACCGTTCCGGCATACTTGCCAATCACCAGACAATGGGGATTCTTCTCCACCAGATAAGGTTTACCAATATTCCTCCATACGCTGATACCAGCAAATTTATTCTGACGTATGTAACCTGCGTCCTGGGCCGCTTTACCAAAGGAAACAATATCAGTTATTACATCATCCTTGACCACCAAATCGGTAGCACCCAAATCCACACAGGAACAGAAGAGGAAGGGATAATACTGTTTCTCCAGGCCGGTATTGAGCAACATAATATTGCGGGAGGTGACCGCCCCCTGCCAGGCCCAGCCAAATACTTGCTCCAGGCTGTAGAGCTCAGAGAAGGCGTAGGAAGGTGCCGATCCCAACTGACTGAGATCGATGGTAGCTACACGCCAGCCGGGATTGCGTTTAATATAATCGGCACTTTGGATGATATCGAAGGGCTTGGTACCAGTGTGAGCCAGCAGGCGAAAAGATACTATATTGTCCAGTGCCAGGGAAACAAAAAGCGCCACAATTAACAGCCCGCTGAGATAAGGCGACTTCAGCCAACCTCGCGGTTGATCCGAAGGATTAATGGTGAAACAAGCGGCAATGATAGCCAGAGCGCCAACGCTGCTGAACCGCAATGGCCACATCAGATGACTCAGCGGCATAGTTATATATAACGCTCTTACTATCGGGAAGGTTATCACAACCAGGATCAGACCTACCAGGGCCGCACTTCGAGCCCAGGGCGGCCGGGATTTCCAGGACGCCAGCGTTATGACCAAGGCAGCGATCAGAGCTACACCCCAATAAAAGGTCTCGATATTAGTAAAGCGATACCACGGATTCAGCGAAATCGCTGCCGGGATAAACTGCACAATTTCTTTGACCGCCTGAGCATCAATTCCTGTTATACCACCGCCGGTTAAACTAGGCAGAAGCCACCATCCGGAGCTCACCAGTCCCACTACTAGTGTTATAATACTGCCAATAAAATCACGCGCATTGGTTCCCTGCATGATCCACAGGAAGAGAGCGAACAGGGCCAGGCCAACACAGTAAACAGCGGCGATCATAGCATGGCACAATAAACATAGTTGAAGCACAATTACTGTGGCAATGACGGTGAAATAGGATCGGCGCTGATCCGAAAGGCGCAAGAACAAGGCAAATAGCAAAGGCAATAAAGCAGTAGCGAGAACGCGTGGTAAATTACCCTCCGAGAAAGCTACTCTAACATTATCCTGCCACAACAACCAGATTAGACCGGCCATCATCGCAGGCCACAACCCCATTCGTCTCGACAGTAATAGCCAACATAAGGCTCCAAACAATGCACATAGGAACAAATACAGGTTACCAGCACTGAATATATCTCCGGTCAGAGCGCGCAAACCAGCCAGGACGTAATAAGGCAATGGTGCCCAATATCGGAAGGGTTGTACGCCATTATACCAGTATTCGGTAAACTGCGGATAGAAATTCCCCTTCTGGATCTCCTGATATAGATTATCGGCTTTAAATAAATGCCCCCAACTATCTGATCCCCATGGATAGCGCTGCTCCACTGCCGGCCATAATATTTGATGATAGGCGCCTACCGCCACCAGACAAATTATCATGATGGCCAATATGTATTGTTTAACAGCATAGGAAGGACGAAGAGGACCAAGTGAGACAATTAGACCCACGCGCTCCTCTTCGTCATCGATAATGCCTTCTTCCGCCGCCCGGGTAGATTCTTCATGTGCTGCCGCCTCTACGATAGCAGCTATAGCCTTAAGTTCTTCCTCCTTGGCATGGGCTGATTCGATCTTCTGGTCAAGCTCCATATTGCGATGTTCAACCTGGATTCCCCGGGCAGGAGTTTCCCAAAGGCTCAGCCTGGCCAATTCCAGACCTAATTCCACCAATACTTCCTCCACTCGATTGAAAAAGTACATGGCGATATTTTCCGTAGTTGGCTGAATGATCTGAAAAGGGTGGACTTGATTCAGTATGGTATTCTCATAGGCGCTGAGAGCTGCATTTACGGCACGGGAAACCTTGGTAAATTCCATGCTTTCGCCTAGTCCCTGGGGAATCTCCACATCCAGTTCCACCTGCCAGGAATGAGCATGTACCGGTCCGGGCTTCGCGCCAAAAGTTACAAAATGCCGGGCATTAACGAATACTACCAGCTTCATATTATAAACTGAATCATCCCGGGGCGGATGGTATTTAGGTGCCGGTTTTCGCTCTTCATTCGAAAGATATACTAAATTGTTAACAACGCCCACCGGCTCAGGAGTGGCCACCCTTTCTGCCTCATTTACTGGTTGGCTTGGCACTACCGGTACTGGCTCTGCTGCCGCCGCAGCTTCTATGACGGCGGCAACTTTAGGTAATTCCTCGCTCGTTTCCGCGGGAGTATCCGGAGATATAATTACATAAGGCGGTTTTTCTGCCCTGGCCTTTTCTGCTTCTCTGCTTCCGTGTGTTTCCACCAGGTTTTTGCAGTACTCCAGCTCTTGATTCAGCCCATTTATTTCCTCTTCCAACACATTTAAGCGCAGCCTATTTCCCGTCAGAAGCCTCTCGGCTTCTTCCTCAATAAGCTGCGCTCTCTCATAAGCGCTCTCCTCAATTTCCCTGGATATTCTCCCGCTTTCCTCTAGCGACCTCTCGATAATCGACTGTTTGATTTCGCTGTCAGCCAAGGCTCGATCCAGCGCCTCAATACTCAAACTCTTCTGTTTCAGCTTGCGGACAATTGAATCTTTCTCGAGCGCCAACCCGGAGAGAACGTCATCGGAATGGCAAGGGGGAACACCATCTTTGTTGTGATCAATAATGGCAATCTTCCCCTCTAGGAAAGTTTATCCGCTTTCCTCACAGAATCACCAGACTTGTCGTTGGTAATCAAAGTCGGCATAAACATTGCTTCATCCGGAGATTCTCTTATATTCTCCACTGAAACCCGATAGTTATCTAAAATATTGCGAAACTCATCCTTAAAACGAATGACCTTGGCCCGCAAGACCTCTAATTCCTGCTGTTTCTTTTTAAGCTCCTCTTCCGAGGCATCCATCATCAAGCGCGCCCGCTCCCGGGCCTGTTCTTCAACCTTCTGTGCATTGGCCTGGGCTGTCATCATGACTTCGCTGATATATCTTTCCTTTTCCGTGTAGGTCTCCAGCTTATATTTAAGTTCGTTTTCCTTTTCTTCGGCCCTTTTCAACTCGTTGCGCAGGCCTTCCAATTCACTGCTAAGCGCAGCAATCTTGCTCCCAAACTCCCCATCCAAGCGCTTCAGTTCATTGATTACTTCATCTTTCCGGTAACCGAATAATGATTTGCGGAAATCCATACAACCCAGCCCCCCAGTTAAAAATCCGCCTTGCGATTTTAAACTATATTAATAAGTTTTAATGAATAGTATTACCTGTACTACAGATTAATGAGATGCAACCAAATTATATATTAGACAAATAAACAAAAGAAAACAATATAAGATATTTCAGGCAATTTAGGACCGTATTGTTGACAATTCCGTTTTATAAGACACAACGGCAATTTATGCGTAATTACCTATCATCATTATATTACACCTACGTAAATATTTACAATAAAAATATCGTTTTACGGGTCCAATGACTACCCAATAAAACGAATAGTTGCTTTTTTCCATTCAATTCGGGCACAATTTTACTTACCACATTTTTCCTCACCCAATTTATTTATATCCTTCCGGATGATTCTGATGCCATTTCCATGCCGAAGCGATAATGCTCCCCAAATCCTTATATCTAATTTCCCAGCCCAGTTCTTTTCCGGCCTGGCCAGCATCAGCCACTAGTATCGCCGGATCCCCCGCTCTTCTGGCTCCGTAATGAACCGGTATCTCGATTCCGGTTATCTGGCGGGTAGTCAGGATGATGTCATTAACCGAATAACCATTGCCATTACCAAGGTTGTAGGTACTGGATGCCCCCCCGTTCTCTAATGCGTTTAAGGACGCAATATGCGCAGAGGCCAGGTCGGCAATGTGTATATAATCTCTGATGCAGGTACCATCCACGGTGGGATAGTCATCCCCATATACAGTCAGCCCATCACGTTTCCCCAGTACGGTCTGCAAAACCAGCGGAATCAGATGGGTTTCCGGCTCGTGATGCTCGCCCAGCATGCCGCTATCATCTGCACCGGCCGCGTTAAAATAACGCAGGGCAATATGCTTTATCCCATAGATACGGTCATACCAACCGAGTATATCCTCTACCATCAGCTTGGAGGCTCCGTATACATTGGTAGGTTTAGTCGGATGCTTTTCGCTGATGGGTATTTCCAAAGGTTCTCCATAGACCGCCGCAGTTGATGAGAAAACTATATTCTTTACCCCCGCATTCATCATGGAGTCAAGCAGACTTATGGTTCCCGCCAGATTGTTATCAAGGTATTTACCCGGATTTAACATCGATTCCGCCACCTGGCTGTAAGCTGCCAAGTGGATGACTGCCGTTATCTTTTCCTTGGTCATTATCCCGGTTAGCAGTTTGCGGTTTCTGGTGTCTCCGTAATAAGTTTGCAGCTTGGCACTAGTAACCTGTTGTGAAATTATCTTTTTGATACTGTGCAGGGCTTCGGCGTGACCGGTAGAGAAGTTGTCGAATACTACGACATCTCTTCCGCTGCTTAACAAATCCTTTACTACCTGAGAGCCTATATACCCAGCCCCTCCGGTAACCAATATACTCATGAACATCTTCCTTAAGATATTGTATTTCAGTACCATTAAACGCGCGGCGGTAGGACTAAGCCGCAACCCTCAGCGCCGGGATTTCAATTCAAAAAAGATATCCGCCAGGTCTACGCCCTGTTCGACCAGTAGCACCATCAGGTGATAGAGCAGGTCCGAACTCTCATATACTACCTCGCCCTTATCCCGGTTCTTGGCGGCGATGATGACCTCCGAGGCTTCTTCGCCCACCTTTTTCAGTATTTTGTCCAATCCCTTTTCGAAGAGATAGGTGGTATAGGAGCCTTCCGGGCGCTTGATCTGTCGATCCTTGATCACCTCATAAAGCTCATAGAGGATGCCGGGACCGGCAATGCTCTCGTATACCTTATCCATTTCCATTGCCGCCGGGGCCACCTCTTCGCCCTTCTCATTACGGTAAAAACACGAATAATGCCCGGTATGGCAAGCGGGTCCGGTTTGTTCGACCAGTAGCAGCAAGCAATCCTGGTCACAGTCATACCTGACCTCCCGAACCGTCTGAATATGACCGGAAGTCTCTCCCTTTACCCATAGCTCCTGCCGGCTGCGCGAATAGAAGCAGGTACGACGGGTATCAATCGTTTTCTGCAGAGATTCCCGGTTCATATAAGCCATCATAAGCACCTGGCCGCTGTTGCAATCCTGGATAATGGCAGGAATTAAGCCGTTTTGATCGAACTTCAATCCTTCTATCATATTCTCACCGCCACTCCTTTATTATTTAAATACTCTTTGGCCTGAGCCACACTATACTCCCGATAATGAAAAATCGAGGCACATAAGACAGCATCGGCTTTACCTGTTGTAACCCCTTCATAGAGATGCTCCAGATTGCCGGCGCCGCCGGAGGCAATAACCGGTATGCGTAAGGCCTGACTAATCGCGGCAGTCAAGGGCAAATCATAGCCATCCTTGGTGCCGTCCTTATCCATACTGGTCAACAATATTTCGCCGGCTCCCAGCTCCTGTACCTTCAAGGCCCATTCCACCGCATCTATCCCGGTGGGCACCCGCCCGCCGTCGATAAACACCTCCCAGGAATCTGGTCCGCTCCGCCGGGCGTCTATCGCTACCACGATGCACTGGCTGCCGAATTTTAAAGCGCCTTCTGTAACAATAGCCGGATTGCGAATTGCCGCCGAATTTATGGATACCTTATCCGCCCCGGCTACCAGGATATCCCTGATATCATCAATGGTCCTTATGCCTCCGCCCACCGCAAAGGGTATAAACACCTGGCGGGCCGTGGCGCGAACCACCTCGCCCATAGTATTGCGCGCTTCATAGAAAGCAGTAATATCAAGGAAAACAAGCTCATCAGCGACTTCTTGCTCGCAAAAAGCCGAACGATCAAC
>Ga0074198_1001338_pt1 | contig 16731 bp, 19 predicted proteins | sample EPASupsiteSAE323_FD_64527 | JGI IMG/M metagenome (GOLD analysis project Ga0074198, IMG submission 64527) | Bioremediated contaminated groundwater from EPA Superfund site, New Mexico - Sample SAE3-23 | ecosystem: Environmental > Aquatic > Deep subsurface > Groundwater > Contaminated ...
AGCAGTTCGCCCGCATCGCGATCCGAAAAAAAAGCGTAATCGGCGCTGTCGGGCAGGACCTGCGCCCCGTGGTGCCGGGAGACGGCTCCGAAGGCGACACGCGCGGCTTCCTTCCGGGGATAGCCGTAGACACCCGTAGACACGGCAGGAAACGCGATCGTCCGCAATCCTTCCCCGGCCGCGATCCGCAAGGCTTCGCGATAGCAGGACGCAAGCGTCTCCGCTTCGCCGCTTCCGCCGCCCGCCCATACGGGCCCCACCGTGTGGATAACCCGCGCCGCATGCAGCTTTCCCGCGCAAGAAGCCACCGCCGCGCCAGCCGGAAGACCGGCTTTGAGGGATGTCGCGCGCAAAGTCCTGCACGCTTCCAGAATTTCGGGTCCCCCGGCCGCATGGATCGCCCCGTCGACACCGCCGCCGCCCGAAAGCCCGGAATTGGCGGCGTTGACGATGGCGCCGCCCTCCCAGGTTGTGATATCGCCGACGAGAACGCGCATGCGTCCCCCGGGAAACTCCCGTACGGTCCGCATCCTCATCCCCCTAGGATGCTTGCGAGCGCTATGCCGAGATAATTCCCTACCGCATAGCCAATTATTCCCGTAGTGATACCCGGTACGAGAAGATTTCTGTTCTTGAGGGCGACGCAGGCGAGACCTACGAAGGGCGGCGAATTGATCGTCGCGGTCGAAACCACGAGCATCGTATCGACATCCACCTTGAACAAAGCGCAAAGCACGGCATGGAGGAGGAAGCTCCCGAAAAGGACGAGGGCGACATACAGGAAATACTCCGGCGCGGCACCCATCAGCACGCGGAAATCGCCCATCGCGCCGACAGCCAGGCAAAACACGTAGAGCACATATTCGCCCGCCGCGAAGGTACCCGGAATCGAGCGGACGCGTTTCGACATGGACGCGGCCAGCGACAGGGTCGTGACCGCCAAAATCGCCGTCATGGTCTGCCATTCCCGCGGTACGAGCATCGAAACGCCCATCCCCACGGCCACGATTGCGCCGTCCAGGACCGCAGCGCCCGCGATCGACTTCCTGAACCCCTTCCCGAACAGCCCCTTGAAGGTCGCCGATTCCATTTCGGGAAGAAGCCCCGCGTTATCGTCCGGTCCGGGGATCCCGGCACCGGCGGGAGCCTTGTAGGCCGGCATGATATGTCCGAACACTTTTTGCGCCACGGTCAGGACGAACAGAAAATAGACCGACGAAAGCACGATATCGGCGCCGTTGACGGCAAGATAGACAGTCATGTCTACGCCGAGCGCTGTCTTGATCGCGGCGAGATTCGGCGTCCCGCCCGTGTAGACACCGACAAGCATTCCCGCCACTTTGGCCGAGTCCGGAATTCTGTCCCTGAAGATGAAATGCGCGCACGTCGAAACGGCCATGACCGCAATGCAGGCCAGGATGAAGGCCAGCCCGGTTTTCCCCCGCAGTTCCTTCCAGCGGCGAATATCGACGGAAAACAGCAGCAGAGGAATCGAAAGCCCGACAGCGGCCGTGGAAAGCAAGTCGAGCGTAGCCATCGACCCTTGCGGCAATATGCCGACATTGCCCACTATGAGCCCGGCTGCGTAACAGACGATGATTGGACTGAGTTTGGCGAGAATACCCTTTCTGTCCTTCAACCAGAGCGCGAACGCAGGGAAAATCAGACAGAAGAGCACGACAGGGATACTCGACATGAACATCTCCTTGCGCCCAGCCTATTGCAGCGCCGGGGGGGCCGCAAGTGCGCGCGCGACTTGACCCTCGGTATCCTGTCCGCAATACTGAAGCGATTCCTGCACAGGAAAATATATTTCAAGGAGCGGTGATGCTCGTCACCGTGGACCCGAAGCCGGCGGCCGCCCTCCTGCCGACCGGCATTGTCCACCAGACATCGTATTGGGGGAACGTCAAGTCGAGGCTCGGCTGGTCGCCGCAGGCCTTCGACCTCAAGGCTGCGCTCGCAGGCGCGCCTGAGACTGGCGCGCCGGAACAGGACGCATCCGGTTCAGGCGACATTCTCATCGTCACGAGAGCGATCGGGCCTGACGCTTGCGTCGCCTACGCGCCTTTCGGTCCTGAAAGACTGCCGGACGCCGAGCGTTCGGGCCTGTATCTCGAGCGGATCTCCGAGCGGCTGAAACCGCTGCTCCCCTCCGACTGCATCTGCATCCGGTACGACTTGCCCTGGGAATCGCCCTATGCCCTCGAGGCGGACCGCTATGACGAACAGGGCTTCTGGACCGGCCCGCCCGATGCCCGCACGCGCGAACTCAGGATGAACTGGGGAACCGAGCGCCGCAATCTTCATAAAGCCGCGGGCGACGTGATGCCCCCGGACACTTTGATAATCGATCTCGAGCCCGACGAGAAAGAGATACTCGCACGCATGAAGCCCGTAACGCGGCGCAACATCCGCCTGGCCGAAAAGGCGGGCGTCGAAGTGCGCGAAGGCGATGCGGACGATCTGGGGCTGTGGCACGATCTGTACCTCGAAACGGCCAGACGCAACCGCTTCACGGAGCACGGTATAGCAGACTTCGAAGCCGCGCTGGCCGCCGACGGCTCAGGCGGGGTACGCGTGCGACTCTACCTCGCCGATTGCCGCGGCTCGACCGTGGCGGGCATGATCCTCGCCCTGTCGAACGATTCGGCGACCTATCTGTACGGAGCCTCATCGGCCGACGCACGTGATTGCCGGGCCGCCTACGCGCTGCAATGGAACGCGATAAAAGTCGCCAAGGCTTCGGGCGCGAAGGAATACGACATGTTCGGCACCTCGCCCCGACCCGACGAAAGTCACCCGTTGTACGGCTTGTGGCGTTTCAAGATCGGTTTCGGCGGGCCCCTCCTGCACCGCATGGGCTCCTGGGACTATCCCCTCGACGCAGAGGCCTACGGCCAGTGGAGGGCCAGGGAAAGTGCCTTGTCCGCGTTCCATGCGCGGCGCTAGTATGTCGCATATCGTATTCGTCATCGGTCGCTTCGGAGCCGCGCCATGGTCCGAAGCGCCGGAAAGACACGGAGGAATCCCATGAAAAAAGCGTATGGAATCATCGCCGCGCTGTTGCTCGGCCTGGCCCTGACCGGCGCCGTCGGAGCGCAAGGAACGAAACTGCCCGACCTCAAAGGCAAGACCATCATCGCGGTGACGGAAAACGCCTATACGCCGCTCAATTTCGTCGATCCCGGGACCGGCAAGGCCGTCGGCTGGGAATATGACGCCATCAACGAAATCGGGAAAAGGCTGAACGCCAGGATTGTCTGGAAAGTGACGTCGTGGGACACCATGATCCAGGCCGTGCGCGACGGCATGTTCGACGTCGGTATGGACGGCATCACGATCACCGACGAGCGCAAGGGCCAGGTCGACTTTTCCGACCCCTACATGGTGAGCCAGCAGTTCATGCTCGTGCGCGCCGACGAAAAGCGTTTTGCCGACGAAACTGGCTTCGCGGCCAATCCCAAACTCCTCGTTGGAGCGCAGGCGGGAACCACTAACTTCTATGTGGCTGTCTACAACGTGCTCGACGGCGACGAGAACAATCCGCGCATCAAACTCTTCGAAACCTTCGGCGCGACCGTGCAGGCCCTCATCGCGGGCGACGTCGACATGGTCCTCATGGACGCAGCCTCCAGCAAAGGCTACATCGGCGCCAACCCCAACAAGCTCAAGTCCGTCGGCGGCCCCCTGGGCACCGAGGAATTCGGCTTCATTTTCAAACCCGGCTCGGACCTCGTGAAGCCCTTCAACCAGGCCATCGCCGTCCTCAAAGCCGAAGGCTTTCTAGACAAGCTCAACACGAAGTGGTTCTTCGAGTACAAGCCCTGAGCGGCGCATATTTGATCCCCGGGGAAGCCAACTTACCTGTGGCACCCCCGGGGCGTTTCAGAATGATTCCTTAAGGCCTTTCTCGATCCAGCGCAGCCGCCCTGATAAAATGCAGGGCGCGGCGATAGCTGACGCGAACAATACCCCTTTTGCCGTTTCTCCAAACAGCGATTACCTCGCCAAGAGATTATAGGCAAAATGGAAAAATCCTGCCACAAAAAGATTTTTCGTCGAGAACAACACTACGGACGCACACATACCCCAGATAAAGTGGTTCAGGAACAAGGATATACTGCCATGCGCCATAGCAAAACAAAGATTGCCGACAATTATCACGACGAACAACAAAGCGCCGTTTCCAGGTGCTGCGATCCTGCTGCGCAATTGGTTGTGTTGGTATAGCTGATACAAGCCAATTGGCAACAAATACCGATACAACGCTTCCTCAAAAAACGCCATACATGCCGTGAAGGCTAAAGTAATCGGCGACAGATCTCTCTGCCGAAGAATATCCTTAAAGTAAAAAAGCACTGCAAGAATAACAATACTGACAACAATCGAAAGTATTGTATTCCGTTTTTCCGGTTGGAGTTCTGCCAAACTTTCGCGATACGTTATACTGAAAAACCACAGAGCAAAGATCAAACAAAAATAGAAAAGCACACTATAGACATATGCCATATATACCGGCAGTAAATGCTCATCGTTTCCAATCATCGCTACATAGAGCGTATTAAACTGCCCCGCGAACAGAACTCCGCCTGCGCAGGTTTTGAGCAGAAACCAGATCATGGAACTATGCGATTTTGGCTTCAGAAAATTAAGTGATAAACCCAGACACAATAAAGCCAGTATTGCTTTGCTCATATAGACACCTGCACGTATACCTATCATTAGCAATAGTATTACTCAGGAATCTTGAATTATGTAACCTCAATAACCATCAATAATGCCGGTAACAACACCGGCCTTCAGTAAAAAGGGAATGGGAAACTCGATATCTTCAGTCTCTGATCCGTTTTGATATTCAAGAGCGCGTCGCAGTACCGGATTTGTAGCAGCCAGCTCACGAAATACAAGACACTGGCCGATACCTGCCCAATCATCTTCATGTCCATGAATATACTGTGAAGGCCTATGGTACAAAAATTCGGCATTTGCTGTGCTCAGCCGTCTCTCCCCATGGCAGAATAGAAGAAAGGCTGCGGAACATACCTTCCCCGCTGCACAGGTATCAAAAGGAATCTCGAAATACCTGCAAAAGGCCACTATATCTATAACATCATCGACGCTGCCACCCTCGGAATCAATCGATAGCATCACGCTCATTTTTTCTTCATGCAGGGCGAGTATCTTTTTTTGAATAACGGCGGCAGTTAAGTCACCAGCCCCAAGTATCCCTTCTAATCTAATTTCCTTGCAGGGCATCGAAGACCTCATCGATCAAATTCAACTTAAGCGCTTCAGAGGGAAGAATCGGGCTATTGTTACCGTTCAGTATTTTCCCTTGCAGCATCTCTCGCGGAGTGTGTGATCGCTGCTCCAGAAAATGGAAAATACTTTCCTTGCGCTGTTCGAGCATACGCGTATAATCCTGTATTTTCGAGGCATTGACGAATCCAATATTTTCGAACACATCAGTCGTCGCGATACGCGCTCCGGATGAAATGACCCGTCTCCCCGTAGAAGAAAAGAGCAGTGCCGCCGGCTCCCCAAGACAACAGCCAAAGGAAAAAACATTGGTCTTGAAGGGCATGAGATATTCGAAATTGAGTATCTCCAACACGTCGTCATACGTTCCTCCAAGGCTGTGGAGAACGATAGCAACATCGGCTGATTCGGAAGCGAAACCAGTTAGCTGCTCTATCACATCTTTTGCCGTGACGTGTTGTGTCGTCGCATCGTCTTCATCGACACCTACCCGGCCATAAACGAAAATCATTCTTTCCCAATCCAAAGCTGTACTCATCTTCGCCTCGTGTTTCGCAGTGTATCAATGAAAAGATTGCACTCGTTTACCCACTAATAATACCAACCAATCACACCGACTGGTGTTTTCTCGACAATCAACCGACTCTATCTCTTGGCTACGAACACTTCCGGATATTCTCAGCCGCCAGCCTTGTCTTTTTCCTGAAAAGCGAAGCTATCAAAACAGAGTTAGGCTCAACCCAAATCGAGCAGCCCAAATAGGTATAGACGCAGAAGATTCCGGCTATTGCAAAAACAACTATCAGAGTGTAAAAAGCGATCATATCATTGCCACTGGTGCTGCGAGGAAGAAAAACAATCATCATGTCGAAAATGGCGCAAAAAACCCCCGTAGCGAAATAAAAGACATGTGGCCGAATATGCCCCTCTCCCGAGGCTTTTCGATTCGACGTCCTCTCTACGAGAAAAATCAACAAAAAAGCAACAATGAAAGAAATAAACACCATCACAGTTGGCTTCCTTTGCAAGTCGTGCCAAGTTTACTTATTTCGTGCCGTCGTTACTCAAGTGAAGACTCTTGCCCAAGAGCAAATAGCCAAAAACAAAAGAATAATCCCAACTGAGCTGTATGGGCGTCCATGAGCGAATATGGGCACTTATACAGCATTTTGATACGTTCTGGAAACTTAAGACTGCTTTGGACACATGGGTTGTTAGTCGTCCAGCAACGCTTTCCTGCGTACTTTACCCGCATGCACAACTTTTTCACTTCTCTCTTCTATTCTCATGTACGTACCTCAAGGTAAATACAAGGCATTTTATTACAATACGTGTGCACACAGGGATTCCAAAAAGGCACAAGTGAGCAATAACAGAATGCAACACAAATACATTCTTTTCAAATGGCTGTTGCCAGAATAGTCGGCTAAAGCCTTGTTATTAAGCTTTCTGTATTTTCCAATCGCCGCAATTACTTCTTTTGTGCATACCAATTTCCAGGACAGGTCTATCGTCAGTTCAACAATAGAATATAGTAACAACACGAATAGTCTTATGGCAGCATGTGGAGAAAAATTTGATAATGACGCCCTAATGAAGAGTGAGATTTCCATACCGAGATTGGGAATAGCAGGCGAGAGAACTATGAATTGATAGAAAAAGAACAGCGGCGAGACAAGAATAAGAGCAAAGGAGCGGTTCAGCAAGAAAACGGACGAATTTATAGCCCATAAAATTAACGTATCGAGGAGTACAAGGACAAAAATGGATAGTTTCACCTCACCCAAAAAAAGTGAGTCTGTTCTTGCGGGAGGAGACAAGTGATAGGCCTGGTAGAAATCGTTTGGAGAATCAAAATTATTTAAAAAGCAAAAAACCGCTATTGTAATCAATACAACGAACAGCGCAATAAATAATAATAGCTTTTCGCCCCAAACATCTCTCCAACTATCCTTCGCTTTTAAGATGATGTTCACATCTTCTCCCCTATCTTGAGTGTTTGGCTGGCCTAAATGACTCGATAGAGTAAATCTGCCTTTGCTAAACAGCGAAGGCAGATTAATGGATTGAATCTATCACCGATCGTAAAGGATGTCTCTAAGTGACCTTTTATCGATTAGTTTTCTTACAGAGGAGAAAGCTCCCCACAGAGTAACCGTCGTTAAGCGCGTGTTTTTATTGATGACGCCGGAAATCGTGTTATGAAGGCCAGCACCTACATCATAAATACCCACAACCACGTCGACGGGATTGTAAGAAGCAAAACCTTTGGCAATCAGGAATGCACGTAGGGGAAAAAGTAGAAAAAGAAATTCCACACCGCATGCAATATAATCGCATGCGTGATCTTTCCTGTTTTGTTGACTACAAAGTAAAAATAGAGGGAAAGGAAAAACGGCATCAGGTTGGTCGCTTCAATATGAAGCAAAAAGAAAACAATCGAAAAAACAACATAATCGCCTGGTCTACATTTGTCGTCGCGCGCAATCTCCGGCAACAGAAAACGAAATGCAAACTCTTCAATTATCGGCACAATGATGATCGACTCCCACACGACGTCGAATTCGACAGGTGTAAAACGCTCCTCGAGAAACAATATCCGTACCGCGGTAAAGATTCCGGGAGGTATTCCGAATAGCAACAAATTAAAAATATCTTTCTTTTCCGGCCTAAGAAATTCCACAACCTTTCCCCGTAAATCCGGAGAAGCGCGAAACAGGGTAAAAATCAAGTTTATCGCAAGCAGTAACGCCATAATTACAAGTACGATATGAAATAACCACAACAGACCTTTGTCGCTTGTTTTTAGCAGAAAAACCGGTTGTATCGAAATCGCCTCCGCCACCAATAATGTGACCACAGTCACATATAAAATGGAATATATGTACCGTACAGTGGCACGTTTGAGACGGATCGGGTTGAATATTTTCAAGCATAGGCCAAGTATCAAGAAAAAAAGGATAGCGATAAAATGCCCACCACGTTCACTGTCGATGAATGTGCTGATTACGTCTTTCACGTTAACCTCATCCTCCGGTATTGAGACTTCTCAATACCGGGGAAATCACTTCATAGTCGATCAATCCACGAATGTAGCGAAATTCTCGTTACTTCTATCACAACGTCAACAATCGATCTGGGCAACCCTGCAGCTATCTCAACCGCCATGTGAGCTGACTCCTTCAATTGTGCTTTTGTTGACCGTGTAGACATATTTCGTTCAACCAACCGATCGTACGGTCCATAGCCACCATAAGAACCATCCATGTCAGCGTGCTGACCGCCGTTAACCTCATTCATTTCGACTACGCTGAGCGAAACACCGGCGACATCAGCAAAATCGACCGATTCTACAGTATCCGCCACAGCGAGAGGTGTTTGGAGAAGCCCTGCCTCCACCACGACGGCATCTCCTGCAATCGACGACGTTGCTTCCGCTACTGCTACCCCTCCAACCATCATAATACCGATCAGAAGAAACAAAAACCGTTTCATAACGACCTCCGTATTATGAACTTTCCCGACCATACGGCCGATTATCTTGATGTACACCTAATACATGATAGCGTGATAATATTATTCCAAGGAAGGATGTAGATTCTTGTCTACAAAGCTGTTATTGCTCCTTCTTCTCCTCTCCGAGACCGCTGATCGCGAGTCTCTCCGCTTTGCCTACAGCACCGAACAGGGCTACGACACCTCGTGCGGCCTCACGACCCTTTCCTGCCTCATGGACAGGTATTGGGGTGTCCCGTCAGATGAACTCTCGCTTGCCGGGGAGTTCCTCGCGGGCAAGATCGCCGGGGGTGACTTCACCGTTTCCTTCGCCGACATGGCGACCATCCTCAAGGCCAAGGGATTTTCCTATAAGGCATACCAGATGGACTTCGACCAGCTTGAGAAAGCGGCTGCAAGGTACGCGCCGGTCATCGTCCACTACGACAGGCCCGAGGGCCACTTTGCACTGGTGCTCGCGATTCGCGACGGCGCGGTGCTCACCGCCGATCCCGCCGAGGGGACGATCTCGCGGGAACGGGCCTACTTCGAATCACGGTGGTCGGGCAAGGTCATGGTCGCCGCCTTGCCAGGCAAGAACGTCGACATGGCCCTTCTCGAAGAAGCGAAATCTTCGGTGTGGGGACGAGGCGAGTTGCTGGAACGGGCCGCTTTCGTGGGAGTAGGAGCCTCGCGATGGTGAAAACTATGAAGAGAACGATTTTGACAGTGGTGATGCTCATGCTCGCGGTGAGTGGATCGGTGTTCGCGCAGACAACCGGCCACCAGCGGCTCGGCGTCGAGGGTGAGGACAGTCTCGACATTACGGTGGGAACCGCTTTCGAGCTGATCCGCTCCGATACCAGCGAAAGCACTGGCGTCGAATTCGATCCCTCCATTTCCCTCGACCTGCTTTTCAGGCAGCATTTCGGACTGTCGTTCGAGCTGCCTGGGGTCGCCTGGTTGGCCATGGGGCGCGGCGCGGTTCCGCGTGCGGTCGGTGCGATAGGCGATCCAACCGTTGCGGCGACCTATACCTTCCGTCTCTCGGACTGGCGCCTCGGAGCGGAACTTTCGTATGCCCATCCTCTGGGGATATGGAACGCCTACGAGGTATACGAGAAAAGGATCGCATCCGGATCGGGGTACCCGAAGCTCGGGGCATCATTTTCCGCGGTCCGCTACCTCGACCCCCTCGTTGCGGGAATCGGGCTGCGCGCCGATACCTGCCTTGCGAGGACGGAACGCGCAGGCACTGCGACCAAACCTCTTATCCTCACCGCAAATCTCTTCGCCACAGAAGCTCTGAATGACGTTGTCGCCCTCTCGGCCGGTCTCGCACACAAGCTCTCCTGGCCACGATACCTCAACGGGGTTCCCGACGAATCGGGGATGACCTACTCCCTGTCGGGCAACGTGTCGCTTGTGTTTGCTGAACAGAATCGCACGTTGCGGGTCGGAATCTCGAAGCTTTTGAGCGACTACACATCCCCTGTAGCTTTCGATCTGGGGTTCTCCTATACGTTCAGGGAAAAGGAGTAAAGCGATGCGCGCTACGACATATCGAACAGCCTTCTTTATTCTCACCCTTGCAGTCACACTCTGTACGGTCTCTTGCTCCAACGATTCCTCGTCGTGGTATCCATCAGGGGAAGCTACCATCGTTTCGTCGTACGAGATTCCGGATGGCGGCCGCGCAATTGTTCTCAAGATTGTCAACACCGGCCAATCCACAATCAGTTCTTACACAATCTCGCTTATGGCAACGACCGATGTCAGGACTTACTACAAGACCGTTTCGGAAAACTTTGTCATCCTGCCGGGGAAGAGCGTCTACGTGAATGTCGAAATCGCTTACGAATCCGATACGGAAGCTCTCACTACCGATGGGCTGTCGATAATGGATGAATACTACCAATGAAACAGTGGGCCTTCGTTGAGTTAGTTGATGGCCTGGGGTTTTTGCAGAAAATGTAGCTGGGCACCCACTCAAAACTAGTTTGCCGATCGTTGCGGACTGGGTTCATATCCTGGCCACAAACGAACGACCCCGGAGCTCTGCTCCGGGGTATGGACCCGCCTGCGAATCAAATCGGCCGGACAATTTCGATCAGATTGATCCGATCCTGCTTATCAAGCAAAAAACTCATCCAGACTTCTTTTCCGAACAACACGCCTTCGCCCTCGACCACGAACTCATCCGCGGCCAGCTTGAGGTCATAGGCTTGGTAATACTTAACCAGTCCGCCGTAGTCCTGAGCTTCTATGTTTTTATATCCATCTTGTTGCAGGGATTCTCCATAGGCGGCTTTCAGCTCGGCTTCCGTCGCCCCTATGCCGATGCCCCGGGGTGTTATATAGCCCTCGCCGGTCACGGTGATCCACCAGATGCCATTCCCAGGATCGTCTACAAAATCTATCCATAACCCTGGATACCACGCATCCACTCCCTTTGCCATTCGTTTGCCAAAATCGGCCGTGTCCATTTCATAAGACCTCGACTCGATTTTCTCGGGCTTCCCGAGCTTCTCCAGCAATTTCGGCCCTGCATTCTGCCCCGCAATTGGTATGTGCACGCCATCGCGCTGCCGGATAACCATGAAATCGCCCGGCGTCAGGGGAGCAACGGTTTGCACAGTGATGGAATGCGCTACCGCTTCATCGGTAGTACGGCCTTGTGCCTCCTGGCGCCCTTGGCAGCCACTCAATACACCGATTGCTACCAAGCCGATCAGCACAAAGATCTTATTCCTGCTCTTCATGTTCATCATGCAGTTCCTTCAATGATGCCAAGGGCGGCGTTGCGCATACGCTGCCCATATCCATTACCAATCGTTCATGTTTCGTATGCTCGACAAAGACATGACTCTTATCGTACTCACGACTTTGCCTGTTGCATCATTTTCGCCATAGTGCAGGTGAGGGCCCGTGGTCAGCGTTCCTCCATCCTCTCCAACCTTTCCGACTTTGGCAATAGAAGTACCGACCTTGACGACATCGCCTTCCTTAACTGCTGGTGTTACGTGGATGTATTGGGATCGCGATCCATCCAGGTTCTTGACTATGACTACGTTACCAAGTTTACCAGATAGACCAGCATAATCAACAATCCCGTTTCTGGCGGCCACGCCTGATTGCCCCACTGGCGCGAGGCAATCAGTGCCCTCGTGAGCATCTTTCGTAGTACTCCCGTTCTCGGGGGCCGGTGGGAGAAGAAACACGGTTTCCATTGCTGATCGGCCTCCCCCGCTGATTCCAGGGTTCGCTCCCATCGTCGTCAAATGTCCACGAAAACGGCCGGCCCTCGCGGGGCCGGCCGTTTTTTCATGCTTCCTCTTGCGCCACTGTTGCGATCAGTGGATCAGGTTCACGAGATTCCTTGCCACGAACCACGAAGTTCCATTGTACACGGTCACTCCGTCGGACTGCACAAGATTTCCGTTCAGGTAGGCGATACTCTTGTTTCGCGGTATCGACAGAGTGTCCACGCCCTTCGTGACGATAAGCACCGGGTTTTCCGGATCGGCTTTGTCCTCGACCACGACGGCGCCCTTGGAACCGAAAGCCGCAACGGCATCCAGAAAAAGGGCTTTGGTCGCCCTGTCGAGATCGACGCCGAGCGACGAGGCCAGATATTCACCGATATCGGTGTTGTCGATCGCGCCCGTGGGGCGCAATCCCCGGGGATCGTAGGCGTACAGGACGACGTCTTCTCCCGTGTGCCCGGTGGTCGTGAATCCGATCCTGGCGCGTGCGGCGATCATGGGGCCGACTGTATAGTTGAGGCTTCCCGCGTCGGTTTTTGCGATGGCCTCGACTTCGGCGTCGCTCAAGTCGGCGATCCCGTAGTATTCCGCTACCGCTTTTCTGATCTCCGGGGCTTTGGAAACGTCGAACACTTTTACGGATTTGCCGTTCGCATCCTTGCTCTCGATCATGAGATTCGCGGGCAACTTGGCTTCGAGCCCTTCGCCCGTAACCTTCGCCTTCTTGAGCGGATCGATGAACGCGGCCCAGGGCGTCTTGTCGTAGCCTTTACTGGTCGACTTGTCGCCGATGGAGATTCCCGAATTACCGTGGTCGGTCACGGCGACGATAACGGTATTCCCGTCCTTCTTCGCGAAATCCAGGGCGACTTTCACGGCGCGGTCGAATGCGAGGATATCGGTCACGATGCCGACAGGGTCGTTCGCATGCGCCGCCCAATCGACTTTGGATCCTTCGACCATGAGGAAGAATCCGTCTGGATCGGCGGAAAGGATTTCGATCGCCTTCGCAGTCATCGTTTCCAGGGCCGGTTCGCGCTCCGGGATGCGGTCGATATCGTACGACATGGCGGCGGTCGCATCGTCCTTCCCAAACACGCCGACAAGTTTCGAACCGGCATAATTCTTCATGGCCACGGTCGTGTCGACGATGCCGTATCCTTCGGCCTGCAGGATCGTCCACAAATCTTCCTTGTCCTTGCGTGCGGATGGGCTCAAGTATTTTCTGCCGCCGCCCAGGATGACATCGAGCCTGTTGTACACGATCTGTTCGGCGATGTTGTCGTAATTGGAACGGGCAGGATCGTGCGCGCTGAAATCCGCGGGCGTCGCGTGCATAAATTCGCTCGTGCAGACGATGCCTGTCGCTCTTCCCGAGAGTCTCGCCGCCTCCAGAACAGTCGCTACGGGCCTCAACCTCTCGTCGGCGTCCGGCGTCCGCGCATCGGCGAGCGCATACGCCTTGCCCGTGCTTGCGATATTGCCGGTCTGGGATTTCCATCCGGTCGCGAAGGCCGAACCGGCGGGCGCGGAATCCGCGATAGTACCGTCCGAGTTCCATGTAGACACGAGTCCGCAGGCGAGGCCGTCCATCGCCAAGGCGCTCCCCTTGTAGAAACGGGCCAGAGTCGTTCCGGCGACACTCATGCCGTCGGGAATGAGGATGATAACGTTTTTGACCGTTTCCTTCGCGATCGCGCCGATGCCGTCGGCGAACACAGGTACGCCGACGCAGAGTGCGAGGGATAGGATCAACGCGAAAACACCGAATGCTCTTTTCATGGGCCGCACCTCCATCAAAACAGGCTGCGGCCAGCATCATCCGGCAATATGCGGATTCCGTTACTCTTCGGCTAATAATGCGACAGGTTTCGGTGAAGGGAGCGAGGCACGGACAGCGCTGCCTCGCAGTTTCCACGGCCCTCGACTCGTGCTACCATTGCGCCCGGCACGTCGCGCTTGGCGTTCGCGCGAAGCGCAATGCATAATGCGCAATGCGGATCATACGCGGGGAGGATGCAAGCGTGCGCAGCGCTCCTGTCAAAAAAAATCGTCTCGCAGGCGTGCCCTGGTGGCTCGTAGCCATCGTCGTGCTCTGCGGCGCGGGTGTGGCGAGCGCCCTTTCGAGCCCCGACTACCGCGTGATTTTCCGCGCGGTGGCGGGCGGTCTCGGCGTGACCATGAAAGTGTCCGTCGTCGCCTATGCCGCTTCCATCATTTTAGGGCTATGCCTGGGCCTCCTGCGCACGTCGCGCTTCCGGGCCGCACGCGAAGCCTCCACTTTCTATATCGAACTGGTGCGCGGCCTGCCAATGCTGGTCATTCTCTACTACATCGCCTTCGTGGGCGCGCCCGCATTGGCGCAGGGCCTCAATGCGATATTCGCGCCCCTCATCAACGCAGGCATCATCGGAAAAATCGAGGCGCGCAACTTCGATTTCGCCACGCGCGCGGTGCTCGCCCTGACCCTCGGTTACGGAGCGTTCATCGCGGAAATATTCCGCGCAGGTATAGAAAGCGTGGACCGTGGCCAGATCGAAGCTGCGGAAGCCCTGGGCCTGTCGCGCGGACAGATCACGCGCAGAATCATCCTGCCGCAGGCGGTGCGCAACGTACTGCCCGCGCTCGCGAACGAATTCATCGCCATCGTGAAGGATTCGTCGCTCGTGTCGGCGCTCGGCGTGCAGGACATAACGCAGCTCGGCAAGGTCTACTCGGCTTCGACCTTCATGTTCTTCGAGACATACAACGCGGTCGCGTTCTTCTATCTCTGCATCACCTTGAGCCTGTCGCTCGCCGTGCGGGCGCTGGAAAAACGCATGAAGCGGGGCCTGCGATGAGCGATTCCTTCATCGAAATCAGGGGCGCCGCCAAGCGTTTCGGCGACGTGGTCGCGCTCGACGGCGTCGACCTCGACGTGGAAAAGGGCGAAGTCGTCCTCGTCATCGGCCCTTCGGGCTCGGGCAAGAGCACGCTCCTGCGCGCGGTGAATCGCCTCGAACGGCTGGACGAAGGCACTATCCGCATCGGCACGGATATCGTCACCGATCCGCGCGCCGACCTGCGGCGCATACGCGAAGAGGCGGGCATGGTGTTCCAGCACTTCAACCTTTTCGCGCACCTCACGATGCGCGAAAACGTCGCCCTGGCGCCCCGGCTCGTCAAGCGCATGAGCCGCGCGGAAGCGGATGCGCTCGCGGAATCGCATCTTTCGCGCGTGGGCCTCGCAGACAAGTTCGACAGCTATCCGCGCCAGCTTTCCGGCGGGCAGCAGCAGCGCGCCGCGATAGCGCGCGCCCTCGCCATGTGCCCCAAGGCCCTGCTTTTCGACGAGCCGACGAGCGCTCTCGACCCCGAAATGATCAAGGAAGTTCTGGACGTCATGATAGGATTGGCCGAGGGCGGCATGACCATGCTCGTCGTGTCGCACGAAATGGGCTTCGCGCGCGCCGCGGCCGACCGCGTCGTCTTCATGGATTCGGGCCGCATCGTGGAATCCGGCACGCCGGAAGCTTTGTTCGGGAATCCGCGCGAAGAACGCACCAAAGCCTTCCTCGCCCATATCCTGTAGCAGCAATGGAGGTACCCCGATGTCGCATATGGACCTGGAACTGTATTCGAAGTTTTTTACCGACTATACCGAATTGCGGTTGCAGGAAAACGCCGAAGCCGGGGTCACCATGGTGAACGGCGACATTTTCCGCAATATGCGAAGCTCGCAAAAAGGCGCTTCGGCGCGTGTGTACCGCAACGGCTCGTGGGGATTCGCGTCGGACTCAAACAGCGACGCGACATCGACGGAACGTTGCATACGCAAGGCCGCGGAAAACGCCCGCTTCCTCGCCGCGCGGAAAGGGGACGGAGCGCGCGTCCTGCCGGCCCGTCCCACGGGGACCGCCCTGGTCGAGCGGGATCTGCGCGCATCGACGGAACGCGTACAGCAGAAGCGGCTCCTGGATTTTGCCCGCGCCCTGGATGCGCATTGCGTCTCGACCTACCGCGATCTCATGTCGCGGACAGTCGCGATAGGCCTTCTCGATATTTCGAAGGATCTCGTCACATCGGACGGATCGCGCTACCGATCGGTGATTCCCCGCTCCGTGGTCGTCGTCAGTATGACGAAAGACAGCCCGTCGGGGCCGGTCATGAGCAGAGCTGTCTTCGACGGCGGCGTCTGCTTCGACGAGCTTGTCGGTGACCATGAGGCCCTGTATCCGCGCATGGAAGAAACGTATGCGCATCTGACGGCGAAGGCCGAGGGCGTATACCCGCGCGCAGGCGTCTGCGACGCCATTCTGGGTCCGGATCTCGCCGGAATCCTCGCGCACGAAGCGATCGGCCACACGGTCGAGGCGGACGGCGTCCTCGGAGGCTCGGTGGCGGGCGATTTTCTGGACAGACCGGTGGCGAGCGAACTCGTGACCCTGGTCGATTTCGCCCACACTGCCATGGGCGAGACCTGCCCCGTCCCGGTATGGGTCGACGACGAGGGTACGGTCGCGCGGGATGCGGTGATCATCGAACAGGGCATCCTGAAAAGCTTCATGCACAACAAGGAAACCGCGCTCCATTTCGGCGCGGAGCCCACCGGCAATGCGCGCGCCTGGTCTTTTTCGGACGAACCTCTTGTGCGGATGCGCAACACGGCCATCCTGCCCGGTGTGTCGAAACTTGCGGACATGATCGCCCCGGTGGACGACGGCTATTA
>Ga0074198_1001340_pt1 | contig 16690 bp, 14 predicted proteins | sample EPASupsiteSAE323_FD_64527 | JGI IMG/M metagenome (GOLD analysis project Ga0074198, IMG submission 64527) | Bioremediated contaminated groundwater from EPA Superfund site, New Mexico - Sample SAE3-23 | ecosystem: Environmental > Aquatic > Deep subsurface > Groundwater > Contaminated ...
CGGGGATACGATAAGAGATGATATGTGAAATTTAGTCCCCGGCGGGGATTAGTTTATGTTGAAATTCTCCCTGCCCCGCCAGTCGTTGCGCTCCAGGTAATCGCCGATGATCTTGTTGTTGAACAGCAGATGGCCGGCTTCGCGGATCTCTTCGTGCTGTTTGCGGTAGAGTATATAGGCCTTGGCCGTCTTGTAGTGGCCGTTCTTGACCAGAACCTTTTCTACCAGGTCCTGAATGCCTTCTACGGTGGCTACATCGTCTTCATCGATGTACTGGGCGATTTCCACTACTTTATCCGTTAAATCCACTGCGGTCTGGTAATCCTTGCCGCCCACCGCCTGGGCTGCCTTCCAGATCGCCTTGGTGATTTTGTCCTTTTCAAAGGGCTCAATCCGCCCGTCCCGCTTTTTTATTACACTGATATCCAATAACTCTTCCCCCTCCATACCACAATATATATGGTGTACTTTTTTCTACCCACTAAATGTTGTGGTTATATTATAGAAAAACGCCTCCGGGGATGCAAATTTTATTTGGCGCTTCCCGACGATTATTGTGGTTAAAATTATAGAACTTGTCCCCTAATCTTTATTTTTTGAAATAATCAGAAAAAGTCGTCCACAAAATACCAAGCTATATATGATATAGAGACAACGAAAATAATCTAAATAATCAGGAACAATTGCAGGTAATTAGACTATTTTGTAGAATTATTATGCATTAAAGGCAATTGATATATAACTGTTCCAATAAAGGGGATATGTTTATGAAACTTCTCGGCAAAAAATGTCCTGCATTCAACGATATTAAGAGTGCTAGTCTACTTAGAAGCATTGACGTTGTCAGCAGAACCGTATCAGAATTTATATGGACTAATAAGCTTCCAGAAAAAGTGGTAACGGACTTTACTGATCACGGTATAGATCATAGTATCAAAATAATCCAAATATTAAATACCATAATCACCAGTAACAACATTCACTTTAAACTAAATGAAACTGAGTTGTATCTACTGGTCATATGCGCTTATTTACATGATATAGGGCTTCAATGCGACCCCAGAAATCATGAAGGTGTCTACAAATATCTTAAAGACAATGACCCTTCAATAGAAATTGAGATACAACTGAATGAAAAAGGTGATTTGACTAGAGAAACGCAAAAACAAATCAGAACATATCATCATAAAGTAGCTGTTTCTTGGATAGAATTCGCTTACATAGATCCTTTAGACAAGCTAAACCGAGCTCTAATTACGATCAATAAAGAGCATTTATCAGACATAACTCAAATATGCAAATACCACAGCAAACTCCCCCTATTATCTCTGCCTTCATCCGGTAACGCTGATATCAACCTGCCACGACTTATATTGCTGTTCCGGGTTGCTGATGAACTGGATATAGGTCCAGATCGAATTATTGATGATGTATTATCAAGTTATGTATTCCCCGAATTTAATGCTATGCATTGGTACATAAATCAGATATCTGTATGCAATATAACCAACATAAATAGAATTACTTTAACTCTAAAGATAAGCAAAAACGATTACACGGCCCATTACTATACCTTTAAAAAGATCATCGACCGCTTTGAAGAAAAGAATAAAGAATTGATGGAACGTCTCAGAGAAGAAAATGTAATGATTTCTTTCTCACATCTTGGTTCCAAAGTGGAAATCGATAACCTAGCCAAAGATCTTCCAGACGCTATTATTGATGCCATTTATCTTGATATCGAAAAACTTCCATATATCACAAACAATTATGGTAACTTGCCTAAAAAAAGTAGTATTTCATGTTATATCTCATATTGTACAGATGATATCGAAGATCATGATATAAATTCTATTACTAATGCCCTCGAAACGCTATCTGCCGGTGTAATAGAGGTAAGTTATTTCAAACTCTTAAAAAACCGATCATTAGCCGAAATACTCAATGATAGTGAGTGTATTATAATATTGGCAACAAAAGGCTATCTTAAAAGCATAAATAACCAAACTGGTTCTTGTTATCAAGAATATTCTTTAATAATTAACAGATACAAAGAAGATGCCAAAATAGATGAAGCGCTTCATTATGATATAGCAAACCTCAATTACACAATAAATACTATGGGTTCTATACAACCTAAACATGTATATTTCTTAATCAAATATGAAAATGACGTCTCTACTAATCCAATTAAAAAACCAAAAATGATCCCATATGATCTATCAGAATTTAAAGCTATTAAAGTAAATGTTAACTCTAGAAACCCCAAATTTGAACTTCCTCCCGGTTTGTTCAACAAGCATCGGCATATATTTAACTCTATCATTATGGAAACATTGGGCAGGGTTGAATTAGAAGGAGATAGATACAAGCATATTAGAAAAATAATGCATAGGAACTTCTTGCTGAATACTAAAAGTGATTTGATGGAGTTTCCAGAAAGCATACTCGTTCGTACAAAATCTCTTCAAAAGATCAGTGATGGGAGATCTTGCTTTGTGATCGGTCGTAAAGGCAGCGGGAAATCAACCGTAATTTCTCTATTCTCAAATTTTGATCAAAGAAAGTACAAAGGAATAATCAAAATCAATGTAGATAAAATTGATTTACGTACTACATTTAAGGAATGGTACCAATATAATAATCAACTAACAAATGCTGAGATTTCTTTAAAGAAGGACATTGACACTATTTTCGTTTTGGATAAAACGTTTGAAGTAATTTGGGATGTATTTCTATACATTTCTTGTATTCATAAAGTGTATGAAGAATATATCAGAGGAGAACTGTTTAGTGAACAACTAGAAGCCATGGAGGCTATGAAAGACGACTTGCTAAGGTTATTCCCATATATCGAAGAATCATATTACAAAGACATGACGGCAACGCTCTATACATTTGCTAAAAACTCAGTTTTTGAGTACCTGGACCTTAATATTAAGAACCTCTTTGAAATCGATGACATTACATATCCAACCCTGATATCATCGCTGGTATCAAAGTTGGAAATAGAAGAAACCCTTCAGCAGATCCTCAGCGAAAATATAGTCTTGAATTTCACCAAGATTGTAACTCGATGTAAAAGAAGAATTATGATTACTATGGACAATTTCGATACAAATTACGGCAATATGAGGTGGGATAGTATAGAAGATAGAAAGAATTATGCAAAGTTTGAAAACCAGTGGCTGAGAGCCTTCCTGGAGAGAATTTTTGAGATCAGAACGCGAAGAATTGTTGGTTTCTTTTCAGAGTTGACAAGAATAACTGATTTTATTGTTTGCATACCACACGACAGATATGTTGAGTTTTTGAATGACAACAGAGATGCCTATAAATATAATAATAATGCCGTAGACCTACGTTGGTCAGGAATTGAATTGGCCGAACTACTTAGAAAAAGGTTGGAATTTCTATATCAGGATTTATGCAATTCTGAATCTTATAAAAACCTGACCGGTCCATCTGAAGAAAAACTGCTTTGGTTGCTGCAAAATAAATTTCCCTATCTACCTGACACAATCAGTGTACATAACCGTTGCACCGAAAAAAACAGCGAAATCCCTCTATTTCAATACGTTTTACGCATGTCATTCTGGCGGCCACGTGATATTTTAACTCACTACGCAAATATCATAAGTATGATTGAATCGTGCCGTGAAGACACCATAGAATCCGATGACCTTAAGCTGTTGATCAAAAGAACAATTATAGAGAACGCAAATGCTATGATTATACGCCCAGAGTTTATCGGTGAATTCAAGTCTGTTATATATAATATCAATAGTGTGGTAAAGGCCTTCCGGCAACAGAACCAAGTATTAACCTGGGAGGAATTATACAAAATATTAAATCCTATTGATATTCAAATGAATAGTGGTAATGTTACCTTAATAATTGAGAAAATCAAAATACTATACGAAATCGGATTCCTAGGCATATTTCCATCAAACAACTACCGTGAATCATATGCGATACTGCATAACAATGCCTTCGTATTTAATGAAGGCCGGTTCTTGCTAACCGGGACTTCCTCAGATGAATTCTTTAACTGCAAATTCATTATTCATCCAATTTTCAATGAAGTACTGAATTTATGTCCAAATCACGAAGAAATCATTTGCAATTATGATTGGATTTATCTACACAAAAATGATAAACAGAATCCCTAGCGAACTGGTCTTGCCGGTATTCCACCCCGGCTCATTATTTATGAATAATTATTTCAGTTTCCGATTGAGCATGGCCTGGACTGTCAGCGGCAGGCCGAATAGTTTGATGAAGCCCTCGGCGTCCTTCTGGTTGTAGATCTCATCCACGCCGAAGGTGGCCAGTTCCTCGTTGTACAGCGAATAGGGCGACCAGGAGGCCACCGCGGTGGCGCTGCCCTTGTAGAGCTTGACCTTGACGGTGCCGGTTACGGTCTTTTGCGTCTCGTCCACAAAGGCGTCCATGGCCATCTTGAGCTTACTGAACCAGTTGCCATCATAGACCAGCTCAGCGTATTTAAGCGCCATACCCGCTTTGAACTGCAGGGTGCGGCGGTCCAGTGTCAAGCGTTCCAGCTCGGCATGGGCAGCGTAAAGGATCGTACCGCCGGGGGTTTCGTAAACGCCGCGGGACTTCATACCCACCAACCGGTTTTCCACGATGGAAACGATGCCGACTCCGTTGGCGCCGCCCACCTTGTTCAGCTCCTCCAGTAGTTCTACCGGGCCGTACTTCTGGCCGTTGATGGCAACCGGAGTCCCCTGCTCGAAGCCGATCTCCAGGTAGGTGGGCTGGTCGGGGGCCTGCTCCGGGGGCACGGTTAAAACATAAACCCGGTCCAGGGCCTCATTGGCCGGGTCTTCCAACTCGCCGCCCTCGTGGGAAATGTGCCAGATGTTGCGGTCGCGGCTGTAGATCTTCTCCTTGGTAACCGGCACCTCGATACCATGGGAATTGGCATAATCGATGGCATCCTCGCGGGAGCGAATATCCCATTCCCGCCAGGGGGCCACTATCTTAACATCAGGCTTGAAAGCGCGGGCAGTCAGCTCGAAGCGCACCTGATCATTACCCTTACCGGTGGCGCCGTGGGCCACGGCCTCGGCTCCTTCTTGCTCAGCTATTTCTATCATCTTCTTGGCGATCAGGGGGCGGGCAAAGGAAGTACCCAGGAGATATTTGCCCTCATAGACGGCCCCCATCTTCAGGACTGGGAAGATATAATCGCGGACAAATTCTTCGCGTACGTCCTCGACATATACCTTGGTTGCCCCTGATTTGATAGCCTTCTCCCGGACCGGATCCAGTTCCTCGCCCTGGCCCAGATCGGCGCAAAAGGCGATAACCTCATATCCGTAGTTCTCCTTCAGCCAGGGAATGATGATCGATGTGTCCAACCCACCGGAATAAGCCAGTACTATCTTCGCCATATTGATCCTCCTATTTATCATGATTTTCTTGACCGCCCATCAAGAAGCTTAAAAAATCCACGAATAATTCTTGATGTTGTCCCGTTCCTGCCAGCCCATCATCTCGTAGAAGGCCTGGGCTCCCCGGTTGTCGGTATAGGTATAGAGATCTACCCGGGGCGCTCCCTGTTCTTTCAAGTGAGCCAGTGCGCTCTGCAACAGGGCCTGTCCGATGCTATGCCGGCGGTGATCATCACGCACACAAAAGTGATAGATCGCCGCCCGCCAGCCGTTGTAGGCACCCATCACCGTACCGATGATCTCGGTGCCGCTGCAGGCCACCAGCATGCTGCCCGGGTTGGTTTTAATAAAGTGTTCTACATTATCATAGGAATCTTCAATGGTTGATTTGATCTCATCTATATCCTTCCACAGGTCAAGGATGGCGGCAATGTCCTCCAGACGGGCGGCCCGGATCTGCCAATACGTCATGGTAATCTCCTCCCCTGTGATCAGCAGTCTTTACATGGTCAGCGCCATAATGGCCTTGTGAGCGTGCAAGCGGTTCTCCGACTCGTCAAATACCGCTGACTGCGGACCGTCCATGACCTCATCGGTGATCTCCTTGCCGCGCTTGGCCGGCAAGCAGTGCAGGACGATGGCGTCTTTGGCCGCCAGGCTCATCAGCCCGGCATTAACCTGGTACTTCAGGAACTGCTGCTCCTTCTCTGCCGCCTGGTCTTCCTGCCCCATGCTGGCCCATACGTCGGTGTAAACGGCATCAGCGCCCTTGACCGCTTCCGCCGGATCCTCCACCACCCATAGTTTGGCTCCGGTAGCCGCGGCATCAGCCTGGGCCTGGGCCAGAACCTTCGCATCCGGTTCAAAACCGGGCGGACAGGCGATAACCACGTTCATACCTACCTTAGCCCCGCCGAAGAGCAGTTCATGGGCCACGTTGTTGCCGTCGCCGATAAAGGCCAGGGTCAATCCCTTGAGACCGCCCTTGTGCTCAGCGATGGTCATCATATCCCCGATGACCTGGGTGGGATGCAGCAGGTCGGTCAGGCCGTTGATAATCGGTATACTGGCCCATTTGGCCAGTTCCAGCACCTCATCGTGATCAAAGGTACGGATCATGATGCCGTCCAGCATGCGGGACAGCACCAATGCGGTGTCCTTGATGGTCTCGCCGCGCCCCAGCTGGATATCGCGCGGGCTGAGAAACAGGGCGTGACCGCCCAATTGGTACATACCAACCTCGAAAGCCACCCGGGTGCGGGTAGAAGCCTTCTGGAATATCATGCCCAGGGTCTTGCCAGCCAGATAATGGTGAGGTATGCCCCGCTTCTGCAGCTTCTTGATCTCCGCTCCCACCTGCAGCATATAGGCTATCTCTTCCGGAGTAAAGTCGTGGATTGAAATAAAATCACGACCCCTTAACGAATTGTTTAACTCCATCATGTCTGCGCCACTCCTTCTAATAAATCTATGTGATACCCCATAGGCTCAGGGGACATCATTGTATCATAATCTACTCCGGCCACTCGGTCAGGGCTTCCTGTAAAATAGTTAAGGCCTGGTCGATTTCCGCCATACTCACCGTCAGCGGGGGCACCAGCCGCAGGATATGGGGCCCGGCCGACAGGACCAGGAGGCCCTTGGCCATACAGATGTTTATCAGTTCCTTGACCTCCCGGTCAAAGTCGATACCCAGGATCAGGCCCTTGCCCCGCACCTTCTGAATCCGTTTGTCCGCCATCTTATTAATAGCTGCGGTCAGATACTCGCCCTTCAGGGCCACATCATTCAAAAACTTGGGCTGGCTCAGCACGTCAATCATCTCGTTGCCCACCGCGGTAGCCAGGTAATTGCCGCCGAAGGTAGAGGCGTGGTCGCCAGGGGCAAAACCGCTGGCCGCCTTCTCGTTGGCCAGCATGGCGCCAATGGGGAAGCCGCCTCCTAAAGCCTTGGCCAGGGTCACGATATCCGGCTGTATGTTGTAGCCCTGATAGGCGAACAGGTAACCGGTCCGGCCCATACCCACCTGAACCTCGTCGAATATAAGCAGTATATCATTTTCATCGCACAGTTGCCGCAGATCCAATAAAAATTGGGGGTCGGCCGGATTGATGCCGCCCTCGCCCTGGATCGGCTCCAGCATAATGGCGGCGGTCTTTTCGGTAATGGTCTTTTTCACTGCCGCCAGGTCATTGAAATCAGTATGAATAAAGCCCGGACACAGCGGCTTGAAACCCTCCTGGTACTTCTTCTGGCCGGTGGCGCTGACCGTGGTCAAGGTGCGCCCGTGAAAGGAGTTATTAAAAACGATGATCTCGTTCTTCTCGATCCCCCGCCGGTAGAAATATTTGCGAGCCAGCTTGATGGCGGCCTCATTGGCCTCGGCGCCGCTGTTGCAGAAAAAGACCTTATCCAGTCCCGAGGTCTTGACCAGCTTCTCCGCCAGGTCTACCTGGGGCTTAATCCAATAAAGATTGGAGGTATGCCACAACTCATGGGCCTGCCGTTCCAAGGCCTCCACCAATATCTGCGGGCTGTGCCCCAGGGCGCAGACGGCTATGCCACCTACAAAGTCCAGATACTGTTTGCCGTCGGCATCCCATAGATAAGTGCCCTGCCCCTTGACCGGAGCAATAGCAAACCGCCCGTAGGTATTCATAACATACTGCTGGCCCCGGGCCATTATATCTTGATTACTCATAATTTCACCTCAAATTCCTATTCGTTTACCACCATGGTGCCGATGCCCTGGCGGGTGAAGATTTCTAATAGTAGGGAGTGGGGTACGCGGCCGTCGATGATGTGGGTGCGGCCGACCCCGCCCTTGACCGATTCCACGCAGCAGTCCACCTTGGGCAGCATACCTCCGGCGATGACGCCGGACTTGAGCAGATCTTCCACCTCGGAAATGGCCAGGGTGGAGATCAGCGAGTTCGGATCGGCCGGATCCTTTAATAGCCCGGGCACATCAGTTAAAAGCACTAATTTATCGGCATTGATGGCCACGGCAATGGCCGCTGCCACCAGATCAGCATTTATATTATAGGTCTCCTGCTCCGGGCCGATGCCGATGGGAGCAATCACCGGGATATATCCGTTATCAATCATGGTCTCGATTATGCCGGGATTGATTTTGGTGACCTGGCCGACAAAACCCATCTGCCCACTGGGATCGAGCGGCTCTGCTTGAATCAAATGATCGTCCTTGCCGGATATGCCGATGGCGCGCCCGCCGCTGGCGTTCAGCCCGGAAACGATCCCCTTGTTAACCTTGCCGCCCAGCACCATTTCCACCACTTCCATGGTATCGGCGTCGGTCACGCGCAGGCCGTTAACGAATTCGCTTCTGATCTCCAGACGCTTCAGCATCTGGTTGATCTCCGGCCCCCCTCCATGTACTACGATGGGATTCATGCCGACGTACTTCATCAGCACGATATCCTGCATCACCTTTTCCTTTAGGTTATCCTCCACCATGGCGGCGCCGCCGTATTTGATCACGACCCGCTTGCCGTAGAAATCCTTGATATAGGGCAGAGCCTCTACCAGTATCTCCGCCTTTTCCAGTGCCGTTGTAACCATCTGTTTCTCCTCCCGTTACGCCTCAATAAAGAGGCGGAAGAATGTCCCTTGTCTGCCTATAAACGAATGTTTAGGTCCGGTAGTCCGCGTTTATACTGACGTATTCATAGGAAAGATCGCAGCCCCAGGCAGTGGCCCGGCAGTCGCCGGCCTTCAGGTCCAAGGTAATGGTGACCTGGGCCTTTTCCAACTCGGCCTTGGCCGCCGCTTCGTCAAAGGGCAGACCCATGCCGCCCCCGGCAACCTGCACCTTACCCAAATAGATATCGACCAGTTCGGGAGCAAAATCAGCCCCGGAGTAGCCGGCTGCCGCCAAGGCCCGTCCCCAGTTGGGGTCTTTGCCAAAAACGGCCGCCTTGACCAGGTTGGAGCCGACTACTGAGCGAGCAATGATCCGGGCGTTTTTCTCGTCGGCAGCATTAATGACCTCCACCTGGAGCAGGTGATTGGCTCCCTCGCCATCCGCGGCTATCATCTTGGCCAGTTCTATGTTCACATAGTTGAGGGCTTCCAGGAAAATAGCATAGTCCTCCGTGTCCTCGTTGTCGATCAAGGGGTTCTTGGCCATACCGTTGGCCAATATCAGCATCATATCATTGGTGGAGGTATCCCGATCCACGCTGATCATGTTGTAACTCAGGTCGGCCGAGCCTTTTACCATTTTTTGTAAACATTCGTTGCTGATAGCAGCATCTGTTGTGATAAAGGCCAGCATAGTCGCCATATTGGGATGTATCATGCCGGATCCCTTGGCAATAGCCCCGATGCGCACCATTTGCCCCCCTAACTCGATCTCCACCGCTATCTCCTTGGCCTTGAGGTCGGTAGTCATAATGGCCAGAGCCGCATTATGGCTCCCGGCCCGGCTCATGGTCAGGACCGCTTCATATATTCCTCCCTCAATGCGCTCCATGGGCATGGGTACGCCAATCACTCCAGTGGAGGCCACCAGGATGTCCTCAGGCTTGATGGCCATGCCCATTACCTGGGCGGTTATCTTGGCCATCTCAACGGTATCGTTCAATCCCTGCTCACCGGTGCAAGCATTGGCATTGCCGCTGTTGACCACAATGGCCCGGGCCTTGCCGTCAGCCAGGTGATTCCGGCAGACATCCACACAGGCCGCATGTACCTTGTTGGTAGTGAACACCCCGGCGGCAGTCGCTTTGCATTCGGAATATATAATCGCCACATCCCGCTTATCTTTCTTTTTTATCTCGGCCATCACCCCCGAGGCCATATAACCCTTGGGGCTGGTGACGCCGCCATTCTCCAAAATCTTAATTGCTTTCACGATAACTTCCTCCTAGTTATGAATTCAACTTCCTCCCCTACGGATGGACGCCGAGCATTTTTAGGCCGGTGGTTTCTTCTAAGCCCAGCAGAAGGTTAATGTTCTGCAAGGCCTGGCCGGAGGCTCCCTTGGTCAGGTTATCCAGTGCCGAGATCAGTATCACCCGGCGGGTGGCTTCATCGACATAAATGCCGATATGAACCTGGTTGCTACCGTATACCCACTTGGTGTGCGGGGTGACTCCCTCCGGCAGAATCTGCACAAAGGCCTCGGGGCCGTAACTGGCCTCTAGCACCTCCCGGACCCGGGCTCCGGCGATACCTTTTTGCAGCCGGGAATAGCTGGTGGTTAATATGCAACGGTTCATGGGCACCAGGTGAGGAGTAAATACCATTTCCACCATTTGGCCGCCGGCGAAGCTCAGTTCCTGAGCGATTTCCGGACCCAAACGATGGGTTCCCACTCCATAGGCATGGATACCCTCGTTTACCTCACAAAAATGACTGGCCTCTTTGAGCGTACGCCCGGCTCCCGACACCCCGCTCTTCGAGTCGATGATAATGCCTTCATTTTCAATAATGCCGGCCGCGAGCAGCGGGGCCAGCGGCAAAATCGCTCCGGTGGGATAACAACCCGGGTTAGCTACCAGTTGGGCTTTTTTTATCTGATTCCGGTAGAGCTCGGTCAGCCCGTAAACCGCTTCTCCCAGCATCTCCGGCGCTTCGTGTACCTTTTCATAATATTTTTCGTATAATGCTGGGTCTTTTAAACGGAAATCCGCGCCCAGGTCAACCACTTTAATGCCTGCCTCCAGCATCTGCTGGGCTACCGGCACCGACAACCCGTGCGGCAGAGCCAGGAAAACTCCATCGCAGCGCCCCGCCAGGCGACTTGCCTCGCTGGGCTCGAGAATTAGGTCATAGTATCCGCTCAATTGGGGATAGAGGCGGTCTATTCTTCGCCCTATATTCTCCGTGGAAAGAATCGCTGTCACTTCCATGCCGTCGTGCCCCGCCAGGAGCCTCAAGAGTTCGGCTGCCGTGTAGCCATCGCCCACTATTCCTACCTTCTTCATCCCGCCATCTCCCTTCTTAATAGTCGTTATAAAACATTTATAATTATACATAGCGTTGCATAAAGATGCAACAAATATTTATTTATTACTTGCCTTCCGCATAGGCCCCATAATTAAAGGAGCAGAGGGATGTCCCTCTGCTCCTGCGAACTATTAATTTGCCAGGTTTTATTTGCCTTTAAAAGCCGCTTTCTCTTTGGCCAGGAAGGCTCCCATGCCGGCTTTTTGGTCTTCGGTGGCAAAGCAGATACCGAAGAGGTCGGCTTCAATCGACATGGCCGTGTCGATATCGGTTTGGATACCCTTATTGATGGCGGCCTTGGAAAATTTGACGGCCAAGGGCGCGTTGCTGATGATCTTTTTGGCCAATTTCTTGGCTTCGTCCATCAGGCTCTCAACCGGATATACATGGTTGACCAGCCCAATCCGCATGGCTTCTTCCGCATTGATAACATTGGCGGAAAGGATCAGCTCCATGGCCCGGCCTTCGCCCACTAAGCGGGGCAGGCGCTGGGTTCCGCCGAAGCCGGGGGTGATGCCCAGACCCACTTCGGGCTGGCCAAACTTGGCTTTGTCCGAGGCCAGTCTGATGTCACAGGCCATGGCCAGTTCACAGCCGCCGCCCAGAGCAAAACCGTTTACCGCTGCGATAACCGGTTTCTCAAGTTTTTCTATCTGGCGGAAAGCCCATCCGCCGGTGATGCCGAATTCTCTGCCTTCGGTGGCGGTTAAGCCGGACATTTCCTTGATATCGGCGCCGGCTACGAATGCTTTATCCCCCGCTCCGGTGATAATCAGGGCCTTGATCTCATCATCAGCGGCAATATCGCCCGCCGCCTGCCCGATCTCCTTGAGCACATCCGTATTCAGCGCATTCATTGCCTCCGGGCGGTTGATATAGAGTATTCCTATGCCAGCTTCCTTTTCCAGTAATAAGTAACGATACGCCATTTCAACACCTCCTGCATATATTGTTTATTATTCCCCCATAAAAAGCAATTTCATTTTTCCAGAATTTATTTAAGTAAGCGCTCCTAAAAATCTCGGCAAACGGTGGCATTAACTTCCGTGCATTCCGCCGCGCAGAAATGGGTACTCTATCGTTGATAGACTGTCCGGGGATTTAGTCTCAGTACCCGTGACGGCCTTTCATATAAAGAAAGGGAAGAGCTCGCCTCTTCCCTTTCATTTTTATCAATTGATATATGCTTTTTATAGGCCCACCCGGTCCAGTTCGCTCTCATCAGGTTCCGCCTCGTCGAACTTGGGAATGGTGATGCTTACAGTATCGTTCCGCAGATCGTGAATGCAGCCTTCCTTCATGTAGAAGGTCTCATTCTTGCCGACGTGAACAATTATCTCCAGACCACCCTCGGCAGTAAGCGGATATACGGCTTCGCCAATTCTCAAGATCTCCGGTATGGGGCCTTCACCTTCAAACAATATCCCGTATTTTTTTAACTTGATGGCCTTGAGGTCCATCCTCATAAGGTCCGCCAGGGCCTCTTTGCCGGTATGGGCAACCTTGGACATATCGATGCTATTGGTATCCTTGAAGATGAGACGTACTTCAAAACTGGTTCTTTGACTATTTGGCATACAACCACCCTCCTTAAATGTTTTCTTCTGTTATATACTTCCCCCTTATTTATTCAAAATAGCACACTTTATCTGGGGTGTAAACAGCCGGATTAGCGGCATTTCTTCCCCTTACCTGCCGACCGGTCAGTATCTTATATAATCGATCGCCTGGCCGCAGACCGAGCAATGATGATCCTGCAGGTTGACCAGCCTGGTCTGATAAATATTGCGCCGGATCAAGTCCGCGCCGCAATTAAGACAGGGGGTGCTATTGGTCTCTCCCAAATTGCCCAGGTAGACAAAATCCAGGTGCGCCCGGGCGGCCTGGCGGGCGGTCTCCATGGTGTGGAGCGGAGTAGCCCCGCGGGTAAAGGTAAAGGCGGGGTGATAGCGCGACAGGTGCAGGGGGATATGGGGATTCAGCCCGGCCAGCCAGTAAGACAAGTCTTCCACCTCCGCAATGTCGTCGTTTTCCCCCGGAATAATCAGGGTGGTGATCTCCACATGGCAAGCGGCCGCCGCCAATTCCACCGTTTTCAGCACCGACGGCAGCTGGCCCCGGCACAGTCTTTTGTAAAAATCGGGGTTGAAGGATTTGACATCGATATTCATGGCGTCAACCAGCGGCAGCAGCTGCCGCAGGGGTGCCTCTTCGATATAGCCGTTGGTGACCAGGACCACCTTCTGCCCCTCCTGCCGCAGCAGCTCGGCGGTCTCCAGCACGTATTCAAACCAGATGGTGGGCTCGTTATAGGTAAAGGCTACGCCAATGGACCCCTCCCGTGAAGCCTGAGCCGCCATGGCTGTGAGCCACCCACTGCTGCGGGCATAGCTGCCGGGATGCGGGATGAGCTGAGCACCCTCCGTTTTGTCTCCCGGCTGGCTCGGGCCCTGCCGCCCCATCGTGCGGCCGGCGTGGGCCAGGCTATAGTTCTGGCAAAAGGGGCAAAACAGATTGCAGCCGAAGGTGCCGACGGACAGTATATTAGCCGCCGGGTAGAAATGATAGAGCGGCTTTTTCTCTATGGGGTCCAGGGCCAGCGAGGAAATTTCCTCGTAATTTATTGTGTAAAGCTCACCGCTGTCAATGACCCTGACACCGCAAAGCCCAACCCCGCCCTCCTTCAGGCGACAATGCTGGGGACAAAGCCCGCAGCGCACCCCACCCTCCCCCAGTTTTTCATAATACATAGCCGGATATTGAGGCATACCATCACCTGCCGAGATTTACTTATATCTGATTACCTCGAAGCGTTCAATTTTGTAGTCTTCGTGGGGGGAGATGCCGGCCTTTTGCAGAGCGATCAGGAGTTGTTCCTCGACGGTATCCACCCCTTCCAAATCGGGCAAGAGCAGGCCGCGGCGCCGGCCGTCCGTGACGATCACCCCGTAGCGCTTGGGGTCCAGCTCGGAACGCTGGGCGGGCTCCGCTTCTCCCAGCACGTCCACCGAGTAGACCAATTCCGGCAGCTCCGCCGGCTCCACCAGGGGAAAACGCGGGTCCTCGGTGGCTGCGGCAACGGCGTTATGCTGGATCTCCGCTAACAGGCTGCCGTAAACCGGGGATATGGTGCCGATGCAGCCGCGCAACTGCCCGTTTCTTTTCAGTGACACGAAAGCGCCGGCGCGCTGCTTTTTCAGCTCGTCCATCTCGGGCGGAGCGCTTGGCATTTCGCCCGTTACTATGTAGCTCTCCAGGGTCATGCGGGCCCAGGCTACCGGTCGGCTTTCCTGCTCCCGTTTGGCTTCAATCTCCTTTAGCTTGTACTGTTTGATTTCAGAAAGCAGACTGTCCCGTTCTTCCCCGGGAACAAACCCGGCGGTGAGATAGCCCACCCCGAAGGGCCCCTCATAGGAAAAGACCTGCGAGGTGAACTCGCGGCCATCCAGGGCGCCCAGCATGATAACCAGGGAGCGGAATCCGCATTCCCCGGCATTATTGCGCAACTCCTCCGGCATATTTACGAAGGACACCACATCTCGCTCTTCCAGCAACTGCTTGGTAAGCGCATCGAAGCGAGCTCCGTCGGGATGATACTGGTAGGGGCCTTCATCCTTGAGAAAATGCGACATATCTCCGGAGGCTACAATAGCAATATTGCGGCCCAGGGCCTCAGCGGCATCGCGGATAAACCCGCCGAAGCTATACAGCTCCAACAGCGGCAGATAGCCGATAGAAATCGCGACCACCGGCACTTTGGGCAGGCCGGCCTTCTCCAGATAATACAGTGGCACCAGTATGCCGTGATCCAGGCGGTGCTGCAACGAGTTGTGACGGGCCAGGTCCTGATCGATAACGATGAAGTTAATTCGGGCCGCGTTGCTGCGGCCTTCAATTTCTTTCAGCAGTTCCAGATCATTGCGGGCGCTGCTGCCCAGATGACAGCCGAAACTGGCAAAATCGCCCTCCAACTGTTTATCCCCCAGGGCAGAGAGGGCATCGGAAAAGATGTTACCATGGGGAGTCAAGAATACCAGGGTCTCCGGACAGCTGTCCACCAACTGCCGGGCCATTTCCTGCAGGCCCTGCCCAGTATTCTTTACGTCCTTAAGCCGGGAACCACCAATTTCGGGGATTAACAGGGGTGGGTGGGGGGACAGCGCGGTGTAGGTGATCATCTTTCTCACTCCTTATCAAGGATGACCCGGGCCCTCGCTCTGAGTAGTATCCAACTCCTGCAGTGCCGCCCGGGTGACACCGGAAAATATAGCGTAGGCCACCTTGGATTGATAGGTTGCATCAGTTAATAGACGGGCTTCGCGGGGATTGGAGATGAAGCCCACCTCGACAAGTACCGCCGGCATATGGGTCTTTTCCAGCACAAAGTAGCGGCCGCCCACTGCCTTACGCTTAGTATTCCCCAATAACCTGCCTAATTCCTCCTGAATGCCCACCGCAATTATCTTGCTTTTTTCGTCACCAGGCTGATAAAAGGTTTGCGCCCCGGAAGAAGTGCTGCCTAACTCGGCATTGGTATGGATGCTGATCAGCATATCCGCCTTGGCTTCATTGGCGCGGCGCACCCGGGTATTCATATCCCGGCGTTTACGATCCCGAATCCGCCCCTGAAAATCGTCGCCGGCCAGATCCTTGCCGTTTTCCCGCAGCAAAATCACCAGGGCCCCGCCCTGGCTAAGGTCGGCCGCCAGGCGCTGGGCAATAGCCAGGGTGATATCCTTTTCCACCACATTGCCCCGTGAGGCTCCGGTATCGATCCCGCCGTGACCCGGATCAATCACAATAACCTTGTTGGCCACCGCATAGGAAAAAACCTCTTGCTCCGGCGGCGGCCCCGGCGCCAGGAAGACTAGGGCCAGTGTCAACAGCCCCCCCGCCACCAGCGCCACCGTCCGCTTCCTTACCACATACACCCGCCGAAAACGAATATTCTCCACCCCCATCAGCTTTCTTCATTACTTATATATGCCTGCTTCCCACAAAATAAACCGTGGCCAAGGGTCTGTCCTTTGGCCACGGTTTTCGACACAGGGTTGTTTCTAGTTTTAATCATTCAAGAATTCGATTACCATATCCCATACCGACGGGTCGAAATACCAACTGCCGTGCCCGTGCTCGACCAATTCAAAGCGGGCATGCGGTAGGCGGGCAGCCATGGCCCGGGGCACCTCCGGTGGCTGGCTGCCGTCAAAGCGGCCATTGAATACCAGGGTCTCGGCCTGGATCTGGTGCAAGCGATCAAAGGCATCGTGTCCCAGCACCGCTTGCCCCTGCCGCTG
>Ga0074198_1001341_pt1 | contig 16680 bp, 16 predicted proteins | sample EPASupsiteSAE323_FD_64527 | JGI IMG/M metagenome (GOLD analysis project Ga0074198, IMG submission 64527) | Bioremediated contaminated groundwater from EPA Superfund site, New Mexico - Sample SAE3-23 | ecosystem: Environmental > Aquatic > Deep subsurface > Groundwater > Contaminated ...
ACAACCGCCGCGCCGATAGCGCAATCCGCCTACGTCAAGGCGCATCGCTCCCCCTTTCCTTGAGAAAAAACGCGATGCCCGTCAGGAGGGCGAGAATGAGGCCGGCCGCACAGGCTTCGGGAAATCTGTACGCAGAGGCCAGGCGATAGATGAGGAGGGGGAGGGTATCGATCTCTCCCCGTCCGAGGACGAGCGGAACGTTGGCGTCGCCGGCCGCCATCGAAAAGCTGAAAGCGCACGCGGCCGCGACGGAAGGGCCGATGGCGGGCAGATCCGCATCCAGGAAAGAGCGCAAAGGACCGGCGCCGAGGGTGCGCGCCGCCTGGCGCTTATCCCTGTCCAATGCGGCGAGGGAACCCGAAAGCGATCTCGCGGCGAAAGGCCAGACGGCGGCCGCCTGGCCCAGAACGATGGCGGCTACGGCTCCGTTCGGGAAGAGATAGCCCCAGCCCAGCGCCGTGATCGCGGGCGATATCGCCAGGGGGAGAGCGAGGGCGAGATCGAAAGCGCGCGACTTTTTGAGCGATATGGACGCGGCGAGCCCGAGCGCCACCGCGAGAAGCGCCGCGGGAACAGCGGTCGCGAGACTGCCCAGAAGCGCTTTGGGCAGAGGCGCCTGGAAACCGCCGGCAAGACGCGCGAAATTGCCGAAACCGAGCGACATCGCCGAACCCGGGCCGCGCACGGTAAAAGCCTGCAGGGCAAGGGCGAAAAGCGGGCCCAGAAAAAAGAATGAAACCGCCGCGAGGTAGAGCCCCAAAATGACCGAGACCGCTCCGTGGGGCTTCTTGCCCGGACCGACCCTGCCCAGATCCCTCGCGACTGCCTTATTCCTGCCATCCAGCAGGCCGAAACAGGCGGTGCAGGCGAGGGCGACGATAGTCTGTACGAGTCCCAGCGCGAGCGCCGTATCCCTGTCGCCGGAAAAACGTACAGCCCTGTATATCTCGACTTCCAGAGTCGAGCCGGCCAGGCCGCCGAACACGAGCACGACGGTAAAACTAAAAAAACAGAAAAGGAATACGAGACTGGCCGACTGGGCGATGGCCGGCAGAAGGGAAGGGAGAGTCCCGGATATGAAAGCCCTGAATCGGCCGGCGCCCAGAGTACGTGCGGCTTCTTCCCTTGACGGGGGAATTCTCGACCATATCGAGCCTACTGTCTGCACTACGAGCGGGAAATTGTAAAAGGCATGCACGGCTACTATGCCCGGGAACCCGTAGAGGAAAGCGCCGGAATCGGGAGCCGCGAGCCCGAAGACGCCCATGATGCGGGCGAGAAGGCCCGCCTTTCCGTAATACGCGACAAAAGAGAGCACGACCAGGAGGGGGGGCAGGCAGAAGGGCACCGCGGACAATGCCATAAGGAAACGGCGCGAGCGGAAACGGAAGCGGCCGACCAGCCAGGCTCCCGGCAAGCCAACCACCAGCGCCAGAAGGGTGCTCGCTGCCGACTGGAGCAGGGTAAAACGCAGAGCCGAGCGCGTGGAAGGCTTGGAAAGCGCCGAAAGCAGGGAAGCCGCCATGCCTCCGTTCGGAACTCCTCCCGATGCCATCACGAAGGCCGCAAAGGGCAACAACGTCACCAGGAGGAGTGCGAGCGCGGCCAAACGCGGCGAAAAGCCGATTCTCCGGAACGGGGCCATGAAGCCTTACTTCGCTCCCGCCTGGGTACTTGCCAGGGCATCCGCCCGATTGCCCGCAGCCAGTATCCCGGCCGCCGCCGCAGGATCGGTTTCGGGGTCGAGGATGGGCGAAGGCAGAGTAATGGCGGGCTTGGGCGCGGCCAAAAAAGATTCGGGAAGCGCGGCTGCGGGATTGGCCGGATACATCCACTGCGTTTCGGGCAACAGGGACTGGCATTCGGGCGACAGGAAGAATTCCATGAACCGCACCGCTTCCTTGCCGTTTTTGGAGGCGGCGAGGATGCCGGCAAGCTCCACTTGCACCGCGTGCCCCTGTTCGAACAGAAGGGCTTTGTAACGGTCGGTCTTGTCGTAGGCTTTGTGGTAGGCGGGACTCGTGGCGTAGGAGAGGACCAGCGGCGCCTCACCCGAAGTGAAAAGCCCGTAGCCGACGTCCCAGCCTGGCGTCATGGCGAGCAGCGATGGCGCGAGCCTCGCAAGGTAGTCTTTCCACCCGGGTCCGTAGACGGCCTGAACCCAGCCAAGGAAGCCCAATCCTACCGAAGAAGTCCTCGGGTCCATGATAATAAGCTTTTTGGCGTATTCGGGCTTGGTCAGGTCTTCAAGACTGGCCGGAGCGGGGACGCCGCTTTCGCTGTCCCACATGATCGCGAAATGGCCGTAATCGTATGGCAGGAGCCTTTCGCTTGGATCGACCAGAATTTCCGCGGGCATCCGTTCGGTCGCTTTCGTCCTGAAGGCCTTGAAAAGCCCGGATTCGAGGGCACGGCCCGCGAGGCGATCGTCCAGGCCTACAACAAGGTCGGCGTCCGCCTTGGTGCCTTCGGCCAGAAGGGAGGCCAGCAGGGCGCCCCCGTCTCCCTTGGCTACGAACCGCAGCTCGGTACCTGTTTTTTCCTTGTAGAGCTTGGCTATGGCAGGCCCCGGACCCCATTCGGCGACAAAGCTGTCATACGTCCACACTGTCAGGGTTTTCGGTTGCGATGGCGCGCAGGATGCGAGCAGCGCCGCGACCAGTGCCGCACAAAGCGCGTACGAAAAAATTTTCCGGAAAACAGTCATTTTGTCTCCCTCCGCCGGCATTACCCGGATCAGGTTCATCGGGTCTTATCTCAGACCCGGGAATTCCGACGGAATCCCCGGACCACCCCGGTGTTCGTTGTTCAGGCGCTTTTCTTGAGACGTTCCACTTCGGGCGGCGCTACGCCCAGGATCGTATCCTTCGTCAGGGTGACACGCTTGGTACCCTTTTCGGAAGGAAGATCATACATCACGTCGAGCATGATCGATTCGACGATGGACCTCAAGCCCCGCGCGCCCGTGTTGCGGGAAATCGCCTTGTCCGCGATCGCTTCGATGGCTTCGTCCTTTATGACAAGCTCGACGTCGTCGAGCTTCAGGGATTCCTGGTATTGGCGCAGGACCGAGTTTTTGGGCTCGGTGATTATGCGCTTCAGATCATCCTTGGTCAGGTCATCCAGGGCGACCTGGATGGGCAGGCGCCCTATGAATTCGGGAATCATGCCGAATTTGATCAGGTCGTCGGGATGCAGATGGATGAAAAGCTCGTGCAGGTTCCGCTCGCTTCGCGCCTTGATGTCCGCGCCGAAACCGAGGGGATGTTTGGCCACCCTGTTTTCGATGATGCGGTCCAGCCCCACGAAGGCGCCGCCGCAGATGAAGAGGATATTGGTCGTATCGATCTTCAGGTATTCCTGGTTGGGGTGTTTGCGCCCGCCCTGCGGAGGGACGCTCGCAATCGTGCCTTCGATGATCTTGAGCAGGGCCTGCTGAACGCCTTCGCCGGACACGTCCCGGGTGATCGAAGCGCTTTCGCTCTTGCGGGCGATTTTGTCGATCTCGTCGATGTAGATGATGCCGCGTTCCGCCGCCTGAATGTCGCCGCCTGCGGCCTGGATCAGCTTGAGCAGGATGTTCTCGACGTCTTCGCCGACATAGCCCGCTTCGGTAAGCGTCGTCGCGTCCGCTATGGCGAACGGTACGCTCAGCTTGCGCGCCAGCGTGCGTGCGAGAAGAGTCTTGCCCGTGCCGGTGGGACCTATGAGCAGCACGTTGGATTTTTCGATCTCGACGTCGGAAGTGCCGGCCGAGCGGTATCCGATACGCTTGTAGTGGTTGTAGACGGCTACGGACAGGGATTTCTTGACATAATCCTGCCCGATCACATACGAGTCCAGATAGGCTTTGATCTCCCGGGGCTTGGGAACTTCCTTCAGGAAATTTTCGTCGATTTTACGGCCTTCCGCGGCGATAATCTGGCCGCAGAGCCGGACGCAATCGGCGCAAATATTCGCGGTGGGACCGGCGATGAGCTGATTCGTCTCGAACGTACTCTTTCCGCAGAAGGAGCAGGTCGTTCCCAAGGTTGCGGTATCAGGACTTTTCGGTCGGGACATGCTTTTTTCGCTCCAGGATCCGGTCCACAAGCCCGTACTCCAGGGCTTCTTCCGGGCTCATGTACAGATCGCGTTCCATATCGGCGGCGATGCGTTCCACGCTTTTGCCGGAATGATACGCGAAATATTCGATGGTGAGTTTTTTCAGGCGCACGATTTCGCGCGCCTGCAGGCTGATATCGCTCGCCTGGCCCGAAGCGCCGCCCCAGGGCTGGTGGATGAGAATGCGCGAAGAGGGAAGGGCCATGCGCTTTCCGGGGCTTCCCGCCGCGAGGAGCAGGGCTCCCATCGAAGCGGCCTGCCCGAGGCAGATGGTCTGCACATCGGCCCGGATGTGCTGGATCGTGTCGTAAATGGCCAGGCCTGCCGTCACCGAGCCGCCCGGGCTGTTGATGTAGAGCGAAATATCCTTGGCCGGATCCTGCGATTCGAGAAACAGGAGCTGCGCGACGGTGAGATCGGCGGTAAGGTCGTTGATTTCCCCGTCCACGAATATGATCCGGTCCTTAAGCAGTCGGGAGTAGATATCGTAGGAGCGTTCTCCTATGCCTGTCTGCTCTATGACGACGGGTACGAGATTGTTCATCTTTGGATTCATGCGGCCGCTACCTTCCGTGGAAAAGCGCTGTAAGGGCGGCTCTTCGCGGAATGCGCGGCCGCCCTTGCACAATAAATTACTCATTCTCCTTCGCGAAGTCCACGTAGGAGACACTCTCGCCTTCTACGACGGTTGCGCCCGAGATGACGGCATCGAAGAACTTGTCCTCTCGAATGCGCTCGCGCAGGTACTCGGCGGAACCCCGTTTTTCGTACTCGGCCTTTACTTCGGCGACCGACATGGCGCCGCCTTCGGCCTGGCGGGCGTATTCAGCCTCGAGGTCCTCGTCCGTGCACACAAAACCGCCCTGTTCGACGAGTTTTTCGACAAGGAGGCGGGTCGCTATGCCTTTTTCGGCCGAGGGTTTCCAATCTTCCATCAGGGCTTCACGGGTCTTTCCGGAATAGGCGGCGATCTGTTCGAGCTTTTCGTCGGATTCCACACCCATCTGCCGCTTGAGCGAATCCCAACGCATGGCGAGCTCGGCGGCCACCATGGAAGCGGGCAGATCGGGGGAGCCGCGCTTCAAAAGCTCGTCCGTGACGGCGTGCTCTTTTTCGTGCCGAAGGCGATCCTCGAGATGTTTCTTCAAATCGGCTTCCACCGAGGCGACAAGGTCGGCAAGGGTGGAATATTTTTCGGAGACGTCCTGGGCGAGTTCGTCATCGAGGGCAGGGACTTTCTTTTCTTTGACCTTGGTGACTTTGACTTCGAGCGTGACGGTCTTGCCGACGAGTTCGGGATACTCATAGCCTTCGGGAAAAGACTTGGAAAAGCGTTTTTCCTGCCCGGCGGCCAGTCCTTCGATTTCATCGTCGAATTTGTAGAGGTTGTAGCCCGTACCGATTTCGAACGTGAAATCCTGGCGCGCCGAACCCTGGACGGCCTCTCCGTCGGGGCCCAGCTCCTGCCAGTCGAGGGTGACGATATCACCTTTGCCCGCCGGTCCCTGCTTTTCCACCACGAGCGCGTTGCGCTGCCTGATTTCCTCGAGTTCGCGGTCGATGTCGGCCTTGGTTATCTCCACCTTGGGAATGGTGATGCCCAAGCCCTCGAGCGAGGGAGCGACGACCGTCGGGAACACGTCATAAGTGACGGCAAAGCTGAAGTCCTTGTCGATCGCGAATTCCGGTTGCCCGTCGAGAGAGGGTGAATCGTATGCAAGGGGTTTTTCTTCGATGTCTTTCACGGCTTCTTCGACTGCCGCTTCGAGAACGCGGCCCATGGCGTCGAGCCTCAGGCTGTCGCCGAACTTGCGTTCGAGGACGGAAGCCGGAACGTGGCCGATACGAAAGCCGTCGACCCTGACGTTGTTGGCGTATTCTTTCATCATCTTGTCGTACGCTTTGCGTACTTCGGCCGCGCCCACTGTAACGCTGAGTTTTACTGCGGAGTGTTCGAGGTGCTCGATCTTTTTTTCGGAGATCACGCTGGGTTCCTCTCGGGGTAGGGAATCAGCCCCGCACTGTCCGGCGGGGTTAGGCGCGCCGGGCGGGAGTGAAGGACTTGCCGCACCTTCCCGGGCATGCGCGCGATACACGCAAAATAAAAAAGGCGATCCGGTCAGTTCTGTCCGAATCGCCTCGTCTTAGGAGCGGGAAACGGGAGTCGGACCCGCGACATCGACCTTGGCAAGGTCGCGCTCTACCACTGAGCTATTCCCGCACATTTCAGCGCCCAACTCCTTGCTCCAATTCCGGCCGTGTCCGGCGCGGTAAGGGATTGCGAGAGAAGGGACTTGAACCCTCACGCCCGAAAGGCACCAGATCCTAAGTCTGGCGTGTCTGCCATTCCACCACTCTCGCGCGCCGGGCGCATCGTAGCGGAAGGCTCTCCGGGCTGTCAAGGCCGGGACTCTTTCCGTATTTCGAATCGCTTCGAATATATGGAAAAAACCTTGCGGCTTTTTCATTCCGGAGTCGGGCGATCCGTCGCAAGGGGCGCCCGGCAAAGGGCGCCCCCACAACGAATATGAGCCGCGCAGGCATCGAACCTGCGACCCGCAGATTAAGAGTCTGCTGCTCTGCCAGCTGAGCTAGCGGCCCATGTCTTCCAATTGCCCCGTGCGTCCGACAGGAGTCGAACCTGCGACCTACGGATTCGAAGTCCGTCGCTCTATCCAGCTGAGCTACGAACGCATTTTCCCATACATCGCCATTTTTCACGAAGGCGGTGCAGGTTTGGGTGGGTGATGGGGTTTGAACCCACGACAACCAGATCCACAGTCTGGCACTCTACCACCTGAGCTACACCCACCACGCAATCGGTGTGCGTACAATGCCAAAAAGCCGATTTCGTGTCAATAGGGTTTTCCTGAAATGCGGCGAGATCGAGGAACCGCTTTCGAAAAGTCAGTCAAAATGCGGATTGTAGAGATACACATACTTCAAATGGTCGTAGGCGGGCGTGGCGATCCTTTTCATTTCCGGATATGCCGTGGGGGCGAGACTCATCCTGAAATCCGGATGATAGCGGGTGATATGAAGGGGAATCTCCGCCGACACGGAGGAAATGAATCGGGCGATTCCCTCGATGTCCGTTTCACTGTCGGAAATTCCCGGTACGACGAGGGTGGTAACCTCGACGTGCGTAAATTTCGCGGCTGTTAGTATGAAATTTTGTACAACATCAAGTTCTCCACCTAATATTGCATGATACGTTGACGCTGAATTGCATTTGAGATCGACATTGGTGGCATCGGTCAGCATGAGGATATCGCGTGCGGCTTCGGAAAGAATGCAGCCATTGGTGACGAGAATGTTTTTGAGCCCTGCGTCATGCGCTCTTTCCATGCAGGCAGTCACGTATTCGGCGTGGATGCAGGGTTCGGAATAGGTGTATGAAATGGAAGGCGCGGCGGAATCGAGCGCCATGGCCACGAATTCGTCGGGGCTCACAAAGGGTTCGGACCGCGCCGCCGCGCGCATCGCCGGATGCGATATCTCGTGGTTCTGACAGAAAGGGCAATCCATGTTGCAGCCCCAAAAACCTGTCGAGAAGGTACGCGTCCCCGGCATAAAGCGCCTGAGCGGTTTTTTTTCGATCGGGTCTACGGCGATGGAAGACAGACAACCGAAAAAAGGCAGAACCATGGAACCGCCGGAATTGGCGCGCGCTCCGCAATGTCCCGTATGGCCGTCAGGCATAATGCAGCGGCGTGGGCAGAGGGAACAGCGTATTTTGCCTTCCGTATCCTGAGACCAGTAACGCGGCGCTGCGCGAAGATCAGGTCGGGGAGCCGGCATGTTTCCGGTCGAGTGCGGATTCGCCCACTTCAAAAGGTTCGTAACGCAGGGCGATCGCGCCGTGCCGAATCCAAAGGCGGGCTCTCGACATGGCGGCGCCGGATTCATCGACAGGGGAGGACATTTCGTCGGCTCCAAGCACGTCCGAAATCCTGAATTCGAAAATAGCCCCTTCGCGCTGCGCGCCGAGCGCATCGGATTGCGGCGTGAAAAGCAGACATTTTGCCTCATCGTAAGGATGTTTGTGCAGCGTGCCGACAAAGGCCACCGCGCCTGCGCCGGGACCGCCCCGGTATTTGATGATGTCGGTCATGGGGGCTGAATCAAGATATTCGCGAATGCTCATGATCGCCTCCTTTGTTTGCCGCGCCCGCCGCGCAGAGCGGCCCCGGTCTGTTCGGCGAAGGATTCACGGGGCCAGCGCCCATGGGCTCCATACAAAAGTATAATAAGCCTGATCGCCAAAAGTAACACCGCAAGTCCGGCAAACCAGTCGCCCCATTCCGCGAACAGGGTAAGCCTTTCTTCCTTGTAGACCGGCACGTCGACCACGGCTGATTCGCCCCGGAATTGCGGCAGTTCGAAAATATTCACGCCCCGCGCATCGGTGACGCAGGTGACGCCTGAATTCGTCGACCGCACGAGTGTGCGGCGGAGTTCGATGGCCCGTATCCGTGCGATGGCCCAGTGCTGGATTTGGGCGCTTTCGGTTCGCGACCAGGAATCGTTCGTGAGATTGATGAGGAGGTCCGCGCCACCGAGCACATACTGGCGGCACAGATCCGAAAACGCGTCTTCGAAGCATATGGGCGCGCCGAAGCGAAGACCTGGCCGGCCGCCTACGGAAAGGCCCGGTCTGTCGAGCGTGAACACTTCGATTTTTGTGCCCATCACCCAGCCCGAGTCGAGGCCGACCACTTCGCGCATGAAAGTACGGAACCACGCGAATTCCCAGAGGGGAATGGCTTCGGCAAAGGGAACGGGATGGATTTTGGCGTAACTCTGCAAAAGAAGGCCTTCCGGATCGATCAGCAGCACTGAGTTGGAGGCCGCATAGGTTTCCCAATCGAGGATCTCGGGCGCGCCGGTCAGCAGATGGGCGCCCGATTCCTTTACGAAGGGCAGGAGCGGAGACCCGGCCGGATTTTGCTCGAACCATTTTGCGAATTCCGGATAGGGCCGGCGCAGGCTGGTTTCGCTGAATACGACAATGTCGGGAGCCTTGCCGCCAGCGGCTTTGTCCGCTTCGTAGGCTTTTCGGGCAAGCGAAAGGTTCGACTCGAGCGCGGCCATTTCGCCTGAAATCCAGGGATCGGTGTTTTGCTGGACCAGAAGGGCGCGGAAGCTGCCGGCGACGGGAACGGGCGTTTCCATGCGCCACACGCCATAGCCCAGCGCGAGGGCCAGGCAGAGCGAGCCGACAAGTGCGGAACGGTGAAGAAAAGGAACACGCAAAGCTTTGGGGCGAAGGAATTCGCCCAGGATACCTGACGAGCAGGCGAGCAACGCCGAAACGCCGTAGACACCGGTAAGATCGGCGGTCTGCAGCATGAGAGGAAGGGCGGTCATGGAGTAGGGGATGAGCCCCCAGGGATAGCCCAGAAAACCGACCGATTTCAGGAACTCGAAGGCGGCCCATGCGACGGCGAACCAGAAGGGCCGGCTCGCGCGCGATCCCCGGAGAAGGAAGGAGCAGTACATTGCGGCTGCCGCATAGACGACCGCGTAGGCGAGCGTCGTCGCGCCGAGCGTCCAGAGGGCATAGCCTTTGTAAAAATACAGCCAGTAACTCGTGAGCGCGTGGTGAATGCCTCCGTACAGCGCTCCCTGCAGTGCGGCTTCGCGGTGCGATTCCGCAGAGGACAGGGAAATATACAGAGGGGCGAGGGCGATAAAGCCCAGAGGCCAAAGCCCGTATTTGAAAAGCTCGTTGGGCAGGGCCAGAGCGCAGAGAAGAGCGGAAGAAACGGCAAGAGCGATGCGGCGGTACATCGTGCCAACTTTACGCTCAACCATCCGGGAGGACAAGTCACACAATAACAAGTTCCGCAATAACAAGTCCGCAACGGCGGGACATGGTTTGACATAGATTGACCGCCACGAGCGCGGAGCGTACAGTTCATCCATGGCAAAGGCAGTTTTCGCGGGCACGTTCGACCCGCCCACGCTGGGGCATCTGGACATTGTCAGGCGAGCGGCGCGAATATTCGGCGGCCTGTGTGTCCTGGTCGGGGACAACAGCGTCAAGAAAGGTGTTTTCAGCATCGACGAAAGGCTTTCGCTCCTTCACACGCTTTGCGCGGGAATCGAAGGCGTGACGATCGACCGCTGGGACGGCCTTATCGCCGAGTACGCCAGGCGCGAAGGCTACGATATTCTGGTGCGCGGTGTGCGTGACATGCGCGATATCGAATATGAACGCGTCATGGCATCCATGAACGCAAGGCTTGAAGAAGGCCTGGAAACGGTCTTCATATTCACCGATCCGCGGTACGCGGACATAAGTTCAAGCGCGGTACGGGAGTTGGCGTATCGGGGCAGAATGCCGGACGGCATCGTCTCCGAAGAGGTTTGCGAAGCGCTCGAAGCGCATTTCGGACCGCTTTCTTAAGTCCCCCGGCCTGCGGAGCGGCGGAGGGTTCGCGGTTTCGGAAGGCTTCTCTTGACAATTTCGCGGTCTTTGTGTAACGTCGGCGCTTGCATACGTACGCCGAAATTTCGATCGAATGAGGTTATATCATGGCTGTACCCAAGTTCAGGACTTCCAAGGCGCGCACCAGAAGGCGCCGTTCCGTGAACATGAAGCTCACCGCGCCGACTCTCGTCAAGTGCGGCAATTGCGGCAACACCGTTCTTCTCCATCGCATCTGCCCGAAGTGCGGTTTCTACAGGGGACGCCAGATCATCGCGCCCGAATCCAAGTAAGGAGACTCAACATGGACGAACTCTTCGTCAAGATCAAGAAAATTATCGCCGACAAACTCGAAGTCGAAGAAAGCAAGATCACGATGGAAGCCAGCTTCCGCCAGGATCTCGGCGCTGATTCTCTCGACACCTATGAGCTCGTGTACGGAATCGAAGAAGAGCTTGGCATTCAGATTCCCGACGAAAAGGCGAATGAATTCGAGACTGTCAAAGACGCCTACGACTTCATTAAAACTCAGGTCAAATAAGCCCCATACGTGGCGCGAAAGCCCTCAGTCGACTCCGGAACCGCAAGGGGCCGGAGCATGAGGGCCGAGCGTCTCGATGCGCTTCTCCGCTTCCAGGAAAAGGCGCAGCTATCTTTCCACGATATTTCCCTGCTGGACAGGGCCTTCACCCATAGGTCCCGCGCGAACGAAACAATCGGACAATCTTCAAACAACGAAACCCTCGAATTCCTCGGCGATGCCGTGCTCGGACAGGCGGTGGCGCACATGCTCTTCCGCGCGCTCGATGGCCGGCCGGAGGGAGAACTCGCCCAGATCAAGAGCTGGGTAGTTTCGGAAGCCTCCCTGGCGCCGCTCGCCGAAGATATGGGGATACCCGAGATCCTCCTTTTGGGGCGGGGCGAGGAAAACTCGGGCGGGCGCCGCAAGAAAGCGATACTCGCCGACGCGATGGAAGCGCTGTTCGGTGCGCTGTTCATCGATTCGGGCCATGAAGCCGCGGCTGCATTCGTGGAGAGGACCATGGAATCCCGCCTGCGCGAAGCGCTTGCAGGCGGACGCAGGGACTACAAGACCGCCCTGCAGGAATTCGCGCAAAAGCACAAAAAAAGTCTCCCCTTTTACAAGCTCGAAAACACCGAAGGTCCCGAACACGAACGCGTGTTCGAAGTATCCTGCGATCTCGGCGAAGGTTTTTTCGCCAGAGCGAAGGGAAAGACCAAGAAGGACGCCGAGCAGGCGGCGGCCAGGGCTTTGTACGAGGCCATTCTGGCGTCGGGCGGCGTCGATGACTCTTGGCCCGTGCAATAAGGTGAGCCAATTTCAAAAGTCGTTACTTTTGAAAAAACCTCAGGTGCTTGCCGGATAAAACGCATTCCGATTCAGGAAACGAGAGTTCGGGCAAGAAGGCATGCGCCGGTTGCGGCATCGGCTTGGGCGGGAACGATTGCGATCCCCGGCGCGCTCGCATGGAGGCGGTCCGATACCCTGTCCCGGAGTATGGTGTCTTCTTCGATAAAGCCGCCGCATAGGGCAAGGCGCTTGTCCCTGATGCGATCGCCCATACGGCGATCGACCGAAAGGACCAGGTTTTCGAGCTCCCGCCCCGCAATCTCGAAAAGCTCGACTGCGAGAAGGTCTCCACGGTCGCGGTACTCGCCCACGACGTGTGCGAATCTTGCGATACGCGCTTTGTCGATGCCTCCGTAGACGAAGGACACGAGATCCGAAGGTTCCCTGAGGCCGAAAAACGCGAGACCTGCGTCGAGAAGACCGGACGGAAGATCGCGGTTTTCCCATGATCGCAGGCCGCGCGTAAGGGCATCGAAGGCAATGCGATAGGCGGAGCCTTCGTCTCCGAGAAGATGCCCCCACCCCCCGGCACGGGCCGAGACGCCGGAGCGCGAACGTGCATAGGCTATGGATCCGGTACCCGAGATGAGCAGGAAGCCTTCCGTATCGCCCAACGCTCCCGCCAGCGCCGGTTCCACGTCGTTTCCCGCCGCCACAGGGCAGGAGAAACCACCCGCCTTCCTGAGAAGAGTTATGAATAGTTCCTTTTCGCAGGGGCGGTCGATGCCTGCCGATCCCGCGTAACCGGCCACGCAATCCTCGGGATCGAGATCCGCGCTTTTATAGGCTTTCGTAAAGAGATCCGACAGAACGGTTTCCACTGCCTGTAGAGTATTGGAGTGCGGATTGGTACTTCCGCCTACCGCATGGAAGAGAAGATCACCATTCAGTGTTTCGATTCTGAGTCTGGCGCTTGTGCCACCGCCGTCAATTCCGAACAGGTATTTCATATTCGCCCCATTCTACCCGGAAAGGCCCTGTCCGCGAAATGAGTGCAAGGTCATGCGGAATCTCAGGGCAAAGAGAGTTTGCCGGCGGAAACGGCCCTCGACGCTCCCGTCGCCCGGGGGTCGGTGTTGGGCAGTCCATACAGCCTGAGGAGGCCAAAAAGGGCGAAGGCTTCCGCTTCCTTGTAATCGACACTGATTCCGACCTCATCGCCCGGGACGACCCTGCACTCAGGCAAGGCGGTCTGGAAATCATGCATGATGTGTGGATTGCGGGCACCGCCGCCCGTTACGATGATGCTGCGCGGCAGGGAAGGAAGAAAACTGCGATAGGCTGCGGCGGTGCTTCGTGCGACAAAGCTCTCGGCAGTCCGCAGAAGATCGACGGCGTCGGACTCATCTTTCCCTGTACCAAGGAAAGGTTCTATCTCGGCCGCGAAGAAATCCGAACCGAAGTCTTCACGGCCGGCGCTCTTGGGAGGGCGGAGAGCGAAAAATGGATGCGCCATCCAGCGGTCGATGATATCTTCCCGGATTCTGCCTGCGGCACCGATGATTCCGTCGCGGTCATATCGCAGCTTTCCCCCCGAGGCAAGAAGGGCGAGGCGGTCTGCCATCATATTGCCCGGACCCGTATCGAATGCGATAAGGGCCCCCGCTGCATCAACCCAGCAAAGATTGCCGATGCCGCCAAAATTTTGAAATGCGACGGGCGATTCGAAGCGGGCAGCCATGATGCGATCGAAGAAAGGCAGAAGAGGCGCACCCGTACCTCCCGCGGCGATGTCTGCGCTTCTGAAATCACTTGCGGTGACGATGCCCGTGCGCTGGGCGATGACATCGCCGGAGCCCGCCTGGAGGCTTCCGCGCCAAGCCGAACCCGGGACACCCGCTACATGGCGGATGGTCTGGCCGTGGGATCCGATGACTGCGATCTCCCGGGGGTTCCGGCCCGCTCTGGAGAGAAGGGCCAGGGTGGCCTGTGCGAAGGCTTCACCGATGGCGTGGTCGAGAACGGCGAATCGGTCGAGGGCGGTATCGTTCCGGTCGAAGAGAGCGAAAATCTCCGTGCGGAGGGTTTCATCCATAGGGTGGACAAGGGCCTCAAGGAGACGAATCTCCCGGAGGTTTCCGCCTTCGCCGATGGTCTCCACGAGGGCGGCGTCTATGCCGTCGACGCTCGTACCTGACATAAGGCCGACCGCGAGATGCCGACCGTCCGGAAAGGAACCCGAATCACTCATTGTGTCGTCTCCGGATACAGGAGGAAGGACGCCCGTGCCTCATGGAATTCTGTTTCGGTTTCGAGGGCTTTGGCCCGGAGTGCTGCGATGCCCGCGCCGGAAGAGGCGAGCCCGTTGCCACTGAGGAGATCGAGAGGGTAGCGCGAACCATTTTCCGACGGTGGCAGGATTTCAAAGCGGGCAGCCCACCGGTCGCGGAGGAGTTCCAGTATCGCATAACCTGCATGAACTGGTCTGAATACCCGCCGGTCGGTTACATGGATCTGGATGCCGCTGCAGCGCTCTCCCTGGTATTTCGAAAATGCCGGTACGAAAAAGAGCGGTCGCGCGGCGAGACCGGGAAGACGAAGGCCATCCACGAGGCGTGCGAGTTCTTCGCCGTTCATCCAGGGGGCGCCGAAAACTTCGAAGGGCTTCGTGGTGCCGCGGCCTTCGGAAACGTTGGTTGCCTCGAGGAGGACGGTTGCCGGGTAGCAGAGCGCGGAATCGAAAGAAGGCAGGTTGGGTGACGGGGCAATCCAGGGGAGACCGGTATCGGGCCACAGGAAATGTCGCTCCCAACCGGCCAGAGGCAGGACGCGGACGGCCGCAGTTCTGCCTCTGGCCGAGAAAAGGGCGAACTCGCCCGTCGTGAGGCCGTGGCGAAAAGGGATGTTCCGCGCGCCCACGAAGGATTCGAAGCCGGAAGCTACTCCCATACCCTCCAGCACCATGCCTCCAAGGGGATTGGGCCTGTCGAGGATGACGAGGAGTGGCGGCTTCCCCGTCGAAGCTTCGAGTTCGCCAAGGGCGCCCACGAGAAGATCGAGGGTAGACAAATAGGTATATGGCCTTGCACCCACGTCCTGCAGGTCGACGACCAGGAGGTCGAGCGAAGCGAGCGTATCGGGATCGATCTTCCTCGCCTCGCCGTAGAGGCTGTGGACGGGGAGGCCCATCATCCTGTCCCTGGAGTCGCCGACCTTGATTCCCGCCTGCGCTTCGCCGTAGAAACCGTGTTCCGGGCCGAAAAGGGCCACGAGTTCTCCTCCGGCAAAGGCCATGGCGCGCTGGACAATTTCGACCGAACGCTTAAAACGGCTCGTTACCGAGCAGGGATTCGCCAGGAGACCGGCTTTCGGTCCGGCCTTCGGTCCGGCCTTCGCATGAAGAACCGTGTCGCCGGCAATGAAGGAAGCGAGGAGTTCGGGCTCGGCCTGGAGACGGTCGAGTCCTGTAAGGGTCATGATATTTCTCCGGAGCGGTACGCTTCGATCGCCAGAGAGATGTGCCCATCGTGCTCGGCGGCAATCCGCTCGGCTTCATCGCGACCGATATCGAGAATGACCATAAGGATGGCAATCTTGGGTTTGCCTCCCGAAGCCTCGAAAGCAGCCTCCGCCCTGGAGCGGTCGCAGCCGGAAACCTTCATGATGAGGTTCTTGGAGCGTTCGATGAGTTTCCTGTTGACCGGGCGGAGATCGATCATGTAGTTCTTGTAGACTTTTCCGAGGCGGATCATAGCCGCGGTCGTTATCATGTTGAGGACCAGTTTCTGCGCGGTGCCGCCCTTCATGGGTGTGCTGCCCGCCACAACTTCGGGGCCGACGTCCACAAAGATCGCGTGACGCGCGAGCTTGAATGTTTCGGAGCCGGGGTTGCATGACAGTGCCGCCACAACGGCGCCGATTTCTCCGGCATGCTTCATCGCGCGGAGGACGTAGGGTGCCTGGCCACTCGCGGTTATGCCGACGAGGACATCGTTCCCGGTGAACAGTATGCGCTCGAGATCGCGTACGCCGTCTTCCGTCCTGTCTTCCGCCCATTCGATGGAACGGACAAGGGCTTCCTTTCCGCCGGCAATGAGGCCCTGGACCATGGCGGGGTCGGTACCGTAAGTCGGGGGGCATTCGGATGCGTCGAGGACGCCGAGGCGACCTGAAGTGCCGGCCCCGATGTAGACGAGTTTTCCGCCGCGCTTGAACGAAGCGACGACATCGTCGACAAGGGAGGCTATCGTGTCGAGGCATTTTTCGACCGCGAAGGGGACTTTTTTGTCTTCGGTATTGATGATGGCGAGGATGTCGCGGGAACTCTTCGCGTCTATGTCCGCACTCGCAGGATTTTCCCGTTCGGTGGTCAACCTGTCGATGCTCATGCGCTCTCCTTGGATGCCATACGGTAGCGTTTCCATACGGCGAAGCCCATTTTCGCGTAGAAAGCCTCGAGATCAGTCCAGTCTATGACGCAGGTGCGCACCCCCCTGTGCGCGAGTTCTTCCAGAGCGGCGCGGAGGAAGGCCAGGCCAAGGCCCAGTCCTCTCCTGTCCCTGTCGACGCCGATGGGGCCGAGCCCGCCGGGGGTGGAACCCATGAGCGCACGCCAGTAGACACCGGGACCAAGAATAGGGCTCGCAGTATCGTAGAGCCGCGCAAAGCCGACGATTTTTCCGGAGCTTTCTTCGACGAGGAGGGCAAGGTCTTTGTCGCGCATGCCGGCATCGAGGGCTTCGAAGGTGTCGTCGAGCCAGCGGCCGGGGAAGTTGCGCTCGAAAAAAGCAAGGAGCGAAGCCCTCAGCGGCGGCCCGTAAAAAGTGAAACG
>Ga0074198_1001344_pt1 | contig 16646 bp, 15 predicted proteins | sample EPASupsiteSAE323_FD_64527 | JGI IMG/M metagenome (GOLD analysis project Ga0074198, IMG submission 64527) | Bioremediated contaminated groundwater from EPA Superfund site, New Mexico - Sample SAE3-23 | ecosystem: Environmental > Aquatic > Deep subsurface > Groundwater > Contaminated ...
AGTAGGCAGGCAGAAAGCCCAAAAAGGCTCCCATGGCCATGATCCCCTCGCATCCCAGGTTGAACACGCCGGCGCGCTGATTGAACATTTCGCCCAGCGCGGCGAGAAGAAGGGCCACGGAAAAGGGAATCCCGAGCGCGAGAATATTGAGGACGATGTCGCCGATGTTCATCTGGCGATCCTCCCCCTGCGGCCGCCACCACTCTCCGGGGCGCGCTTGCGGCCGAAAAGACGGGTCATGAAGCGTACCGCCCTGTCTCTGGCATAGGGATCGTTCAGCCATGTCTTGGCGGATACGATGCTCAGGATGACGGCGCCCTGCAGGACCAGCACCATATTGGCCGGGACGGAAAGGGCTCGCTGGGTCATGTCGGCGCCGATGAGCAGAAGCCCGAAAAAGAAGGCCGAAGGCACGATGCCCGCAGGATGCAGGCCCCCGAAGAGAGCGACGACGATACCCGAAAAACCATAACCCGAGGATATTCCTTCGATGGCGCGCCGGTGCACACCCGTCACCTCTACCGCTCCCGCGAGTCCTGCGAAGGCTCCGGCCAGAATCATCGCCGCGGCGAGGCAGGACTCGACTTTGATGCCGGCATAGCGCGCCGCTTTCGGTTCCGCTCCGGCTGCCCTCATCTTGAAGCCCCAGGTAGTGCGCCAGAGCAGTATGTACACGAGGACGGCGAGAACGAGCGCGATGGCGATTCCCCAATGCAGGCGCGTGCCGGGTATGATCCTGTCGATCCAGGCCGTTTTCGGAAGGCGCATGGACTGGGGCGTTCCCGAACCCGTCTGGAGTTCGGCTGGATCGATCATCGGGCCGCGCAGAAGAAAGCCGTAAATCTGGGCCGCGATATAATTGAGCATGACCGTGGACAGGATTTCGTTGACTCCCAGTTTGGCCTTGAGGTACCCCGCGACGCCGCCCCAAAGGGCGCCGCCCGCCGCTCCGGTCAGGAGAACCAGCGGAAGGAGAAGCCATTTGGGCATATCGGGGAAAGCCAGGGCGACCGCCGCGGAGGCCACGATACCAATCTGCATCTGGCCTTCCGCGCCTATGTTGAGTATCCCGGAGCGGAATGAAATCGCGATGCCCAGGCCGATCAGGATGAGCGGAACGGTCCTGACGAGGATTTCGGTGATGCCGAACATATCCTTGAGGGGCTCGGTGAGGATGACCCGATAGGTTTCGGATACGTCCACGCCGATCGCTACCAGAACAATGGCACCCATTCCCACCGCGGCGACGATTGCGAGGACGATTACGACTGCGGAATATATGGTTTTATAGGTCTTGTTCACGGACGTCCTCCTCTTCCCGGATGCCCGCCATCAGTATGCCCAGGTGCCGGCGCGTCGCTTCCCGGGCGGGCATGGTTTTGAGCACCTTGCCCTTGAAAATGACCGCGATGCGGTCCGAAAGGTTCATGAGTTCGTCGAGTTCCTCGGAAATGAGGAGAACGGCGACGCCCTCCCTGCGAAGATCGAGGAGACGCTTATGGATGAATTCCTCGGCACCCATGTCCAGTCCGCGCGTCGGATATACCGCTACGAGAACCTTGGGCGCGCGGGCCAGTTCGCGCGCGAGGATAACCTTCTGAATGTTTCCCCCTGAAAGCGAGCCGGCTGCGGTGGATATCGAAGGGCAGCGGATATCGTAGCGCTCTTTAAGGTCGACGGCGTTTCGCTCGGCTTTCTTGAGTTTGAGGAAGGGACCGGCCGCGAATTCCTTTGAGGCGAAATCTTTCAGGGTGAGATTTTCCTTTACCGACATGGAAGGGACGATGCCTTCGGTGTTCCGGTCTTCCGGAATGTAGCCCATGCCGGCTCCGATGATTTCGCGGGGGCTATGGCCGGCCAATTCTTTTCCGCCCAGCCTGATCGATCCCGATTCCGGCTTGCGCAGCCCGGCAAGCGCATCGGCAAGTTCGCGCTGACCGTTGCCCGAAACGCCGGCGAGGCCCAGAATTTCGCCCGCTCTCACTTCGAGGTCGGCTCCGTCGAGCGCCAGGTGGCCGCGATCCGAGCGGACCTTGAGTCCCTTCACCGAAAGAAGCACTTCGCCGCAACCCTCGGCGCATTCGTTGTGCGGGAGTACCACTTCGTGGCCGGTCATCAATGCGGCAAGGTCGGCGGGGCTGTGGTCGGCGGTATCGCCGTTGAACACCACCTTGCCATGCCTCAATACGGTGATTTTGTCGGAAAGTGCCTTCACTTCGGCCAGTTTGTGGCTGATGAAGATGATCGACATATCGCCCGCCATGCGCGAAAGGAGGGCTATAAGTTCATCGGTTTCCTGTGGCGTCAGGGCGGACGTGGGCTCGTCGAGAATGAGGAAACGCGCGCCGAAGCAGAGCGTCTTGACCAGCTCGACGCGCTGCTGTTCGCCCACCGAAAGCTGCCAGATGTAGGCGTCGCTCTGGACGGGAAGGCTGTAACGTTCCGAAACGTCGCGAATGCGCCTCCTGGCTTCCTCCATATCCAGCCTGAAGGCCTTGCGCAGGTCCTTCGACCCGAGAGCCACGTTTTCGGCGACGGTCATGTTGGGAACGAGCATGAAATGCTGGTGCACCATGCCGATCCCCGCCGCATAGGCATCGTTCGGAGACCGGAACCGCACCGGTTTTCCGTTGATGAAGAGCTTCCCTTCATCGGGCTGGTAGAGGCCCATGAGGATGTTCATCAGGGTGGTCTTGCCCGCGCCGTTTTCTCCGACGAGAGCCAGAACTTCGCCCCGACCTACGCGGAGTGAGATCCCGTCGCAGGCTGTAATGCCCGGAAAGCGCTTGGTGATGCCTTCCGCGCGCAGTTCAGTGATGCTTTCGGTCGGGATGGACATCGAAATCCCTCGGAATTGTCGCGGCGTGGGAAGCCTTACGCACGGCGGGCCGCGACGGTATATGTCGGATCGGACTTGAGGAGAGGAGAGCGCGTTCCCCGCATTCTCCCCTCCCGTCTGTCCGATAAAGCGGCTATCAGTAGAGCCAATTTCAAAAGTCGGAAGACTTTTGAAAAAGCCTCAGTATTTTACGTCTTTCCAGGCGATGGTGAGCTTACCGGAGGTGATGTCGGCTTTGGCCTTTTCGGCGGCCTGGCGGATCGCCGGAGTGAGCACCGGGCCGACCTTGCCGTTGAATTCGTAGATGAATCCGCCATTGGCGAAATTGAGCGGAATGCTCTGTCCGCCGAGCGTGCCGGCCTGGCGCCTGTCGATGAGCGCTTCGACGACGGCCCTGTAATCGTAGCTTGCGGCCGCGATGACTTTGTAGCTCTCGGGAATGTCGAGCTGGGCGGTGTCCTGGCCGAGCCACCAGATCTGTTTGTCCTTGTATTCGGCCACGGCGCGAAGGGCTCCCAGAGCCTGCTGGGCGGAACCGGTGAGGACGTCCGCGCCCGCTTTGACCTGGGTGTGCGCGAGTTCGGCGGCCTTTACGAAATCGCCGAAGGAACCGGTGTGGGCCACTTTGACCTCGGCCTTGGGGTTCGAAGCCTTGACGCCGAGCACGAAACCGCGGTTGTAACGGGCGGCATCGCCGCCGTCGACGGGGCCGACGAGTCCGATGATGTTGGTTTTTGTGACCATGCCGGCGATGACGCCGTTGATATAGCCGGTTTCCTCGCTTTCGGGCATATAGGTGAATACGTTGGCGGGCCCGATTTCGCCCGAGGTGCCGAAGGCGAATGTAGTCTTCGGGAACTCTTCGGCCATTTCGAGGGTGAGATTCTTGTACTGGGCGCCGTGGCCGATGATGATATCGAAGCCTTTGGCGACATACTGGCGGGCGGCCGAGCCGGCATCGACCGGTTTCATTTTCTCGCTGTAGCTGTATTCGACGAGCGCGCTGCCGTATTTTTTCTGCACCGCCAGAATGGCGTCGTGCATGGACTGGCACCAGCCTTTGTCGTCCACAGTGGATTCGACGATGAGGGCGATCTTGACCTTGGATTTGGGCGCGGCGGCGGCGACACTGACGATCATGCACAAGGCGAGCAGGGCGAGCACAGTTCTCTTCACGGTATGCCTCCTGGAAAGAATCCCGGAAAGAGTAACACGGCATCGGGTGAGGCGCAAACGGAAATTTTGCCCGCTCAGGACTTATTCGCGACCGAGAATGGAGCTTATTCGCGGCCGAGAATGGAAGACAGGAGGCGGCGGACTTTTGCGGGCAGGGGAATCGTCTTGCCCCGGGTTTTTCCTTTCGGGACCGCCGCGGCGAGAATTTTCTGCGCAAAGACCTGCGCTTCGCGTGTCAGCTCGAAGCTCCCGAGCGGCTGCGCCGCATCGAGGGCATTGATCACCCTGCTTTCCCGCATGGGGCCGATCGTGGTGAGCATTCTGTCATGCCCGGCGGGAGCCATCACCTGCAGGAGGGAGGCGAGTTTTTTGGGGTCCATCGAAAGAGCGACCGTGCGGAGCAGTTTTGGGTCGAGTTCGAGAATCAGATCGGTGAGGTCTTCGACAAGCCCGGGGTCGGGGACATCTTCCGGCTCTACCGGCTCAGTGTGCGCTTTGGGTTCGTCGAGTTCGCGCGCGAGATCCGCGAAGGCCGCCTGGGCGTCGGCGATTTCTTCGGTCGAAAGCTTTGCCCTGTAAGCGCGCATCGAATCTTCGAGGATGGCGCCTCCTATCCTGCCGCAGGGAGCGAGGACTGCCACGATGCTTTCCGCAGGACAGCCGCAAAGGGCCGCGGCGGACATTTCCCTGCCCGCCATTCTCAGGGCAAGTTCCAGCTTTCCGGGAATTTTTTCCAGCCGCGCCAGGACTTCCGGGAGGTCTCCGGGTACGAAGAACTCGTTTTCCACATATTTTCGTCGCTTGATGCGCTCGAGAATCCATTCCGTGGTTTTTTCGTAATATTCCGGTCCGAGCCGGGCGGTCATCACACGCATGAGTATGTAAGGGTGGCTGCCCCGGAGCGCTTCGACCGCTCCGGCGGCGAGCATATCCGATTCGAGACGGTCGCCGGGATCGGCCGAACCCGCGAATCCCGCCTGGGCGAGGGCAGGCTGGACTGCGTCGGGATGAGTACCCGCAGCCAGCGCGTTGAGGACGATCCTGAGAGACTTCCGGCTTTCGCTTTCGGCCGCGACAGCCCATGCGCTTGAGTCTTCGATCGCGGCCTTTTCAGCCGCGAGTGCGAAGCGTTCCGCCAGAGTGAAGAGGGCACTCTTCTTGCGCCCGGAGACTTGTGGCGGTACGGGATCGCGGTCGTCTCCCGCCATTGCGACGGCTGTGGCAGCCGTGGCGGCCGTGTATGGAGGCAGCGGCTCTTCGAGAGCGGCTGTGGTCCGGCAGAGGGCGGCGATCATGAATGCTCCGCAGGGTGGGGCGAGGCTGTTCCGAATTCGGACAGAAGCCCGACCGCCTGTTCGGCGCCGCAATATGCGGCAAGCTTTCGCAAGGTGAGGGCGGGGCTATCGCCCAGCGATATCGAAACAAGCGCTTCGGCCACCATGCAAGCCCGCAGGAAATCGAAACCGCGCAGATCGCTCGTCACGAGATACGCCGACAGAATGTCTTCAAGCGTTTCGTCCGCGAGTCCTTCCGCCATAAGCTCAAGTCCCAGCGCGAGGAAAGGATCTTCCTCCATCCTGGCCGATTCGGCGAGCGAGGCAAGGCCTTCGGTCCTGGCTTTCTGCGAATATCCGGTAAGGGTCCTTACGATATGGGGCAGTGCGGCTTTTCGGTCTTCGGGACAGGAAAGCCTGCGGACGAGCGCCGCATTCCATTGGATCATCGGGTCCCTCCATTTTCACTATTTTATGTCAAATATATGGCCGGGAAGCGGAATTGGCAATCGTATTCCCCTGTAACGGAATGCATCATTTTAAACACATTGCGAAAGAATCATTAAACTTCATTAAAACGTCAGTCGAAAATCTTGACATTTTCGTTGATGCGTACTACATTTGCTTCAGAGATAACGAGGGGATTTCGACGGCGAAACGAAGTTTCCTTTTCTCGATTAGACGGCCCAAGACCGTCGATGAGCCTCTCCGGGGTCAGCCTCCTTCCCCGGGGAGGTTCTTTTATTTTATGATGCATCGCATGGACATTCGTTCGTTCGACGCATGGTGCCGTTCTTTCCTGCGGATCGATGACCTCACGGGCAAGGACGACTCGCTCAATGGCATCCAGGTTTCCCGAAGTCCCGGACCCATCACCAAAACGGCTTTTGCCGTCGACGCCTGTGCGGAAAGCATACGCCGCGCCGCGGCTTCGGGGGCGCAGGTCCTGTTCGTCCACCACGGCCTGTTCTGGGGCGCGGCGTCCCGCCTCGAGGGTTCCCTCCTCGAACGCATCCGTCTTCTCCTCGATGCCGATATGGCCCTGTACGCCTGCCATCTTCCCCTCGATATGCATCCCGAAGTGGGCAACAACGCGGTCCTGGCGAAACTGCTCGGCCTCGCCGACCTCGAACCTTTCGGTTCCTACCACGGATTCGATGTCGGTTTCAGCGGCACTCTTGAACCTGCGATAAGCATGGAAGAAGTCCTGCGGCGAATCCTTCCCGATGGCTCGGCGCCGCGCACGATTCTCGCTTCGGGGCGCAAACTTTTCCGCAGCGCTGCGATCGTTTCGGGTGGCGCTCCATTCGAAGCCTTGCAGGCTTTTGGGAAAAATATCGATCTTTACATTACCGGCGAACCCTCGCACTCCGTATATCATACGGTGATCGAAGAGGGGCTCGATTTTGTCGCCGCCGGTCATTACGCCACTGAAGTATGGGGCGTCAAGGCGATCGCCGCCAGATTGGCCGCCGAAAAAGGTATCGAAACCTTTTTCGTGGATCTCCCCACCGGACTCTAATGTGTTGTTGAAATGTCCAAAGTATTTCAACGGCCTGCCAAGGAGCTTGTATTGAGCGATCACGAAGGCACTTCCCGCGGGTTCGGCTTTTACGCGCCTTTCATCCTTACCGCCCTGCTTCTGGCCGCCGATCAGATCACCAAAGCCCTGGTCATCGCCGGCATCCCCGAGGGCCGCATCGCCTGGAGCTGGGGGGGTGACTTCTTCTGGCTCGTACATGCCCGCAATCTCGGCATCGCTTTTTCGATCGGTGACGAATTGGGCATGGGGCTGAGGCGGGCACTTTTCATTGCCCTGCCTGCGATCCTCATCACGGGAGCCCTGGTTTATTATTTCAAGGGAAAAGGAATAACAAAGTTCCAGCATTGGCTCCTCGCCATTCTTGTCGCAGGCGGTCTGGGCAACCTGATCGACAGGGTTTTCCGTCCCGATGGTGTGGTCGATTTTCTCTCGTTCAAATTTTTCGGCATATTCGGTCTGGAACGATGGCCGACCTTCAATATCGCGGACATGTGTGTCCTGTGCAGTGCAATCCTGCTCGCCCTGACCAGTTTTTCGTCCGAAGGGGACAAGGCGGGTCCGGGAAAACCGGCAAAAGGCAAGAAGAAATGACCAATCGCGGAAAAACGCTCGCTTTCGTGCTGGGTGCGACGCTCGCCAATGTCCTTTCTTCGGTCCTGCTGTTTCTGTTGCTGCTTGCCCTGTATGCGGCCACGCTGGGCAGGATTCTGGCGCCTGAAGCGGTGGCATGGGCGGTGATGATCTGTTTCCTGCTCGCCTTGACGGGCACGGCTTTTCTGTACCGGTTTGCGATCGGAAAAATCCGGCGCCGATGGAATCTCGACGAAGTCCTCGGAGCGCCCAAAAAGCGTTACTGATCCGGCTTTACGGATGGCGGCTTCCGTGGGAGAATTACTGACCCGGCAATTGGAAGACTATTGAAGCGTCTGAAATGAGCCGCTGCGGCTAAGCCCATTCCAGACGAAGCGGTTTCTTTTCAATTGCAGGGTAAGTAATCCAAAGGAGTCCATCCGTGTCCGATTCTCCCGCTATGCCCGCTGTTCCGGCATCGACCGTCAGGCCCGAGACCTGTGCGGCGCTCGCATCGCTCGGTGTCGTTCTGCCTGAAATCCTTCTGCCCGCGCCTGCCGTGGATCCGACCGCCTGGGCGGTCGTGGCCTGCGACCAGTATTCTTCCGAACGCTCATATTGGGAAAAGGTCGCCGCATCGGTAGCCGGGAAGCCCTCGACCCTCAATCTGATATTCCCTGAATGCTACCTCGAGGACGCCGACAAGGAAGGGCGGATAGAGCGCATCCGCGCCGCCATGGCCGAATACCTGCGCTCAGGCGTCTTTGAATCGCAGGGAGCGGCTTTTGTTCTTGTCGAACGCCGGACTCCCTACGAACCGCAGCCCCGTGTGGGACTCATGATGGCGGTGGATCTCGAGCGCTATCGCTACGGCAAGGACTCCGACAGTCTCATCCGCCCCACCGAAGGTACTATCGTGGAACGCCTCCCGCCGCGGATGCGGATCCGCCGTGGCGCGGCCCTCGAGCTGCCCCACATCATGCTCCTCGTCGACGATCCTGAACGCACCGTGATAGAGCCGTTGTACGCCAATCGCAGCCGTCTGCCCAAAGCCTACGATTTCGATCTGATGGCGGGGTCGGGCCACCTGCGTGGCTGGCTCGTCAGGGACGAAGCCGAAGTCGGGCGCATCGCCCGGGCTCTCGCCGTCCTTGCCGATCCGGGGGCATTCGAGGCCAGGGACGGGACCGACAAGGGCCTTCTGTTCGCCGTGGGGGTCGGCAATCATTCTCTGGCCACCGCCAAGGCTGTCTGGGAGGAAATCAAGAAAGGGCAGGAGGGGAAACCGGGCGCATCCGGGTACCTTGCCGCGCACCCCGCCCGATATGCGCTGGTCGAACTGGTCAACATCTACGACGAGGGGCTGCCTTTCCATCCGATACATCGCGTTCTTTTCGGCGCGGACGCAAATGCCCTGCTTGCGGATCTCGTCGCCGCGGGCGCGCGAATACAGCGCTGCGCTTCGGCCGATGAAGCGCGTTCGCGCTGCGTTTCGGCCGTGGCCGATGGAGCGCACCGCATCGCCTTCATGTACGAGGGCGGCGCCGGGCTCGCTACGTTCGAAGCCCCCACGGCGAATCTCGCCGCGGGCTCGATCCAGGTTTTCCTGGACGAGTGGATCAAGGCGCACTCAGGCGTGGGCATCGATTATATCCACGGATCCGAAAGCCTCGAAGCGCTGGCGAAAAAACCGGGAAATTTCGGGTTCCATCTTCCGCCCGTGGACAAAGCGGGGTTTTTCGCCACGGTGATACGCGACGGCGCAATGCCGCGCAAGACTTTCTCCATGGGAGAAGCGCCGGAAAAACGTTTCTACGTCGAAGCCCGTAAAATCCTGCCCTGACGCTGAATCGCGGGCTCCGGTTTCACGGCGGAAACCGGAGCGTTTCAATAGTCGAACCTTTCATTTCTCCATTCAAACTTGACAGGACCCGTCGCCGTGTTAGAATCGAGAAAGCGTCTTTTACACCGCCGCCATCCGCGCGGCGCAGCATTATCGCAAGCACCAGAGTCACGTAAAAGGGAGGAGCACATGGTCATCCTGCTGGCCGACGCATTCGCGCCGGACCTACCGGGCCGACTCGCCGCCTTTGGCGAAGTAACAACCGACCTGGCCGGAATCGGCGAGGCCGAAATCGTCGTCGTCAGATCCAAGACCAAAGTCGACAAGGGTATGATCGATGCGGCCCCCCGGCTCAAGTACATAATCCGCGGCGGCGTGGGCGTCGATACGATCGACGTGGAGTACGCCAAATCCAGGAACATCGCGGTGGACAACACGCCCGAAGCGTCCAGCCTTGCGGTGGCCGAACTGGCCTTTGCCCTCATGCTGGCCATGCCCAATCACATTACCCGCGCCGACGGATCCATGAAACAGGGCAAATGGCTCAAGAAAGAACTCGAGCGCACCGAGCTTGCGGGAAAGACTCTCGGGCTCGTAGGTATCGGCCGCATCGCCCGCGAAGTCGCCGTCCGCGCCAAAGCCTTCGGCATGAAGGTCATCGCCTACGACAAGTATGTGGCCGCGTCGGATGCCGCCGAGATGGTGTCGCTTGATCAGGTGTATGCCCGTTCGGACTATGTCAGCATCCATACGCCGCTCACCGACGAGACGCGCGGCATGATCAACGCCGCCAGCATCGCCAAGATGAAAAAGGGTGTCCGTATCGTCAATACCTGCCGCGGACAGGTTGTCATAGAGCAGGACTTGGTCGATGGCCTGGTGTCCGGAAAGCTCGCCGGATACGCCACCGACGTGTTCTACAAGGAGCCGCCCGAAGGTTCGCCTCTCCTTTCCGCGCCCAATGTCCTTCTGACGCCGCATATCGGGGCGTCCACCGAAGAAAATCTCCTGCGTCTCGGCGACTGCATCGTCGACCGCGTCGCCAAATATTCCGGCGCTGCCGGAAAGCCCTGAAATCCTGAAACCTGAAATCCTGAAGCAAGGAAACAAGGAGAACGCTACGATGAAGCGCGTGATCAATTTCAACGCCGGCCCCGCCGCGATGCCGCTCGAAGTGCTGCAGGCCGCCCAGGCCGAAATGCTCGACTGGCAGGGCACGGGCATGTCCGTAATGGAAGTGTCGCACCGCTCGAAAGAGTACGAGGCGATGCACAACGAATCACAGGATCTTTTCAGACAACTGGCCGGCATGGGCCCCGAATGGAAGATACTTTTCCTCACGGGCGGCGCGTCGACCCAGTTTTTCATGCTCCCCATGAACATGCTGTACGACGGCCGCAAGGCTTCCTATCTCGTTACCGGCACCTGGTCCAAGAAAGCCCTGAAAGAAGCCAAGCGCTTCGGTCCCTGCGACGCGGTCAGCACCGAGAATCCCGACGGTACTTTCACCCGCATCCTCACACCCGCGGAAGTGAAGGTCGATCCCACCTCGGCCTATGCGCATTTTACCAGCAATAACACACTTTTCGGGAGCCAGTGGCATTGGTGGCCCGAAGTCGGCGCCGTGCCTCTCGTCTGCGACATGTCCTCCGACATTTTCTCGCGCCCCTTCCCGACGGAAAAATTTTCGATGATCTACGCCGGCGCGCAGAAGAACCTAGGGCCATCCGGCGTCACGGTCGTCGCGGTCCGCGAGTCCTTCTACGAAAAGGCGATCGAAACCGCGAAGATTCCGACCATGCTGTCCTACCGCACGCACGGCGAAGAGAATTCCCTCTACAACACGCCACCCTGCTTCTCGATCTATGTCCTCAACCTGACGATGAAATGGCTCGTCAAGATGGGCGGTCTCCAGGCGATGGCGAAGATCAACGAGGAAAAGGCCCGCATCATCTACGGAGCCATCGATGGGTCTGACGGTTTCTACCGCGGCCCGGTGCAGAAGGACTCGCGTTCGCAGATGAATGTCGTGTTCCGCCTCAGGGACGAGGCTTCCGAAGAGCTTTTCGTGAAGGAAGCCAAGGCGGCCGGCATCATCGGCGTAAAGGGTCACCGCTCCACCGGCGGTATTCGCTTCTCGACCTACAACGCCAACCTCGTGGACAACGTCAAAATCGCGGCCGCGTTCATGGAGGATTTCCGGAAGAAACACGCCTGACGCAAAAGGCGCGGATTCTCAATGCGAAAGGGCCATTCCTCCGGGAATGGCCCTTTTTTGACGCATGCTTTGCAGGGTTACTTCTGTGCGGCTGGCCGGGCCTCGGGCCGGGCGGGGGTCCGGCTGTCTTCGAGATGGGCCAGGGCGGGCATAAACCGGGACGCGATTCCCAGAAAGAGGCAGAAGAGGCCGCTCACGATAAAGCACGGCCTCAGTCCCACACTGTCGGCGATGGGGCCGATGATGGCGAGCGAGAGAGGCGTCATGGCCGAGCAGAGACTGTCCATCAGGGACATGACTCTGCCCTGCATGTCCGGCGCCACGACGGTCTGCAGGATCGCGGCGAGCGGGCCGTTCGCGAACGGCACGGCGAGTCCCAGCAGAGCCATGCTGCCCAGAGCCAGCCAGAACATGTTCGCGGGCGCGAGACCCAGGACAAGTATGCTCAGACCGATACCGGCTATGCCCATGCAGATCGTGCGGATTTTTTTTGAAAAGCCGCCCCAGGCGCTCAATATGAGGCCCCCGGCTATCATGCCGACTCCGAATGTGGAATCCAGGAAGCCCAGCTGGAGCGCTCCCTTTTCGAAATGCTTTGTGACCAGGAGGGGAATCAGCGAACTGGTCGGAGTGATGAAAAAATTGATGCACATCGCCATGGCGATGATGGCGACCAGTCCCGGCCATGCCCGAACGTACCGGAAGCCTGCGCGCAGATCGCTGAAATACGTACTTTTCACCGCCGGCGCGTTGGGGCTCCGCGGAGGCTGCGGTATCGAAAAGAAGAACAGCGGCAGGATCGCGATGACCGCCGTGACGATATCGATCATCAGGACGCCCTGGATCGGCATGACCTCGATCAGGAGAGCCCCGGCCGGAGAAGAGACGATCGTGATGAGCCCCTGCAGCGTCTGGTAAAGCCCGGAAATGCGCGACAGCTGATCCTTGGGAACCATCAGGCTGATGGAAGCGTTCATGGCCGGACCATGAAACGCGCTGCCGCAGGAACGGATGCCCATAAGCACGTAGATGTGCCATATCTGGATTTTTCCCGTCAGGAAGAGAAGCGCCAGGACAAGGGTGGCGAGCGCTATGCTCGCGTCGGCCACGATCATGACGCGGCGTCTGTTCCAGCGGTCGACGAGGACTCCGGCAAAGGGGCTGAGGACAATTTGCGGCAGCATGCCCGCAAGGGTGGCCGTGGCGAGAAGCGTCGCCGAGCCGGTCTGTTTCGCCAGATACCAGACCAGCGCGAACTGTACGAGCGAGGATCCGAAGAGCGAGAGAGCCTGCCCGGCGAAGATCGTGAAGAACCGGGGTTTCCAGTCGCGGACTGCGCTGTTTTCCCTTTTCTGGACGGGGCTCGCTTTCTCGCTCATCCGGGGTCCTTTTTCAGAACGGCAGATTCTGCTTCAGGTTCAGTTTTTCCTTTACCGCGCGGAACGCGTTCTTCAGCGGTTCGTTGAAGGGCACGCCCTTGTCCTTGCGATAGAGGGAAACCTCGTACTCCTTTTCGCCGGGAGTCCAGATGCGTGCGGCACCGGGCGCTTTTTTCGAGGCGCGGAGTTGCCGCGAAATCTCGCCTACCTGGTGTTTGAACGCATCGAGGTCGCAGAATGCTTCGATCTTGATCGCAAGGAAGGAATGGCCGAGTTCGATGGAAGAGGGCTTTCCGTCCTTGCCGACGCCCATCAGGGCTTTCATGAAATTGGCCTGCGACAGGGCCGAAGACAGGAGTTCGACTACCATCGAGTTTCCGTAGCCCTTGTAGCCGCCCAGGTCTTCGCCCAAGCCTCCGAGAGGCGTCAGGGCGGCCTTGTCCTTGGTGAGGTCGGCCAGGACCTGGTGGGTATCGTGGCGGTAGTGGCCGTCTTCGCCGATTACCCAGCCGTCGGGCAGCTCCTTGCCGAGGCGGTCATACAGCTCGAGTTTGCCCCTCTGGGTGACCGACGTGGCGTAGTCGGGCATGAAGGGGAAGGCTTCATCGGAAGGCATGCCCCAGGTCATGGGGTTGGTGCCGAGCATCGGTTCGACACCCCATGTGGGGGCGATGGAGGGGCGGGCCGATGTGGTGGTCATGCCGATCATGCCGCGCTCGATCGCCATCCGGGGGTAATAAAAGGCGGCGCCGTAGTGGGTGGAATTGCGTACTACCGTCATGCCGAGACCGAACTTGTCGGCCTTGTCGATGGCCATTTGCATGGCCCTTTTGGCGATATAGTGCCCCATGCCGTTGTGTCCGTCTATGACGGCGGTTGTGGGCGTTTCCTTCACGATTTCGAAATTGGTACGGGGGAGCTGGGTGCCCGCCCAGATGCGGTCGAGATAGATGGGTTTATAGCGGCCGACGCCGTGGGAATCCACGCCGCGTTTGTCGGCGGCAACAAGAACATCGGCGCAGACCGCCGCTTCTTCGGCGGGCACGCCTATGGCTTCGAAGCCGGCGCGCATGAAGGCTTCGACTTCGTCGAAAGCCCACCAGATTACTTTGTCGTCCATATATTCTCCTTCGCGTAGGTAACGTCAGGAAAGGCGTTCCGGCGAAGGAGTATACCATGATTCAGGCGTTATAGTGCGGTTTTATCAGTTTTCGACGCCGAGCACTTCCTTGATCGCGGCCTTGAGCTGGGGTTTGGGAAGGGCGCCCTGTGCCATCTGGGGTTTGCCGCCCACCGGGATAAAGAGAAGGGAGGGGATACTCGAAATGCCGAATGCGGCCGAGAGTTCCTGTTCTTTGTCGGTATTTACTTTATAGATATGCAGTTTTCCCGCGAACTCATCGGAAAGGGCCTCGAGCACCGGGGCGACCATTTTGCAGGGACCGCACCAGTCGGCATAGAAATCGACGAGAGCGGGAATCTTTCCTTCATATTTCCATTCTTTACCGGCTTCGTAATTGAACACTTTTTCGAGGAATGCCGCTTTGTCCAGTGCTTCGGTCATCTAGTAGCTCCTTATATTAGAATATATCTATGTTTAATGTTTCGGTAAAGCCCCACTCGATCTTCCCGTTCGCGGATGCCGAGAACCGATGTATACTATTTCCGCAAAGGAGATTTTCAATGAATGAATCCCGCCCCCTTTCGGTACGTCTCGACATGGACGAATTGCCGCCTGATCCGGTATTTGATCCGGGCATACGGAGGGCGCCCAGGCGGGATGCCGATCTGACGCCAGCGCGAGAGATGCTCGCCCTGCGCAACGCGCTGCGCTACATACCCGAAAAGTGGCATGCGCGGCTTGCGCCGGAATTTCTTCATGAACTTCGCGAACGGGGAAGGATTTACGGATATCGTTTTCGGCCTCAGGGGCGGCTGCGCGGTCTGCCCATAGATCGCTACCCCGGCAAATGCATCGAAGCCAGGGCATTCCGCGTAATGATCGAGAACAACCTCGATTTTGACGTTGCGCTTTACCCCTACGAGCTGGTCACCTATGGCGAGACCGGCCAGGTCTGCCAGAACTGGATGCAGTACTGCCTCATCTGCAAGTATCTCGAAATCCTGGACGACCATTCGACTCTGGTGGTCGAATCCGGTCACCCTCTGGGCATATTCGCCAGCCACCAGTATGCGCCGCGCGCGATCATCACCAACGGCCTCATGGTCGGCATGTTCGACAACCAAAAGGACTTCAACGAAGCGGCTGCCTTGGGCGTGGCCAACTACGGCCAGATGACGGCGGGCGGGTGGATGTACATAGGCCCGCAGGGGATCGTACACGGTACCTTCAATACATTGCTGAACGCGGGGCGCCTCAAGTTGGGGGTGCCGCACGACAGTGATCTGGCCAGGAAGCTGTTCGTGTCCTCGGGCTTGGGCGGCATGTCGGGCGCGCAGGGAAAGGCCGCGATCATCGCGGGTGCCGCTTCCATCATCGCGGAAGTCGATCCTTCCCGCGTCCAGACCCGGCTTTCGCAGGGCTGGGTCAGCTGTGCGGCCGACACCTGCGCCGATGCGTTCCGTTTCGCGCTCGATGCTGCGAAGGCCGGGAAACCCATCGCAGTCGCATACCGGGGAAATGTTGTCGATCTGCTGGAATTCGCGGTGCGCGAAGAAATCCATATCGACCTCCTGTCGGACCAGACGAGCTGCCATGTGCCCTATGACGGCGGATACTGCCCGGTCGGCCTTTCCTTCGAAGAAAGGACCAGGATGCTCGCTCACGACCATGCGGGCTTCGTCCGTCTGGTGGACGCAGGCTTGCGGCGACATTTCGAGGCGATCAAAGCGCTGTCGCAGCGCGGTACGTATTTTTTCGATTACGGCAACGCTTTCCTGAAAGCGGTTTGGGACGCAGGAGTGCGCGAGGTTTCCCGCAATGGCGTCGACGACAAGGACGGTTTCATATTTCCAAGTTATGTCGAGGACATCCTCGGACCCGAGCTTTTCGACTATGGCTACGGGCCATTCCGCTGGGTCTGCCTTTCAGGCGACCCGGCCGATCTGCGTCGCACGGACAAGGCCGCGATGGACTGTATCGACCCGGACCGGCGTGGCCAGGACCGCGATAACTGGGCGTGGATACGCGATGCGGAAAAAAACGCTCTCGTCGTGGGAACCCAGGCGCGTATCCTTTACCAGGACGCACTCGGGAGGACCAAAATCGCGCTGCGATTCAACGAAATGGTGAGGAACGGCGAAATCGGGCCCATCATGCTCGGCCGCGACCATCACGACACGGGCGGCACGGACAGCCCCTTCCGCGAAACGAGCAATATCAAGGACGGTTCGAACGTGATGGCCGACATGGCTACTCAATGCTTCGCGGGCAACGCCGCGCGGGGGATGAGTCTCATCGCGCTCCACAACGGCGGCGGCGTCGGGATCGGCAAGTCGATCAATGGCGGGTTCGGTCTGGTACTGGACGGGTCGGAGCGCATCGACTGCGTCATCCGAATGGCCATGCCTTGGGATACGATGGGCGGGGTGGCCCGGAGGGCCTGGGCGCGAAATCCGCATGCCATGGAGGTCAGCGCTGAATACAACGAGCTGCACGCCGACCTGGGGACGATCACGCTCCCCTACGTGGCGGACGACGGTTTGCTGGAGCGCCTGGTTCGGGACCAAGCGCGATAGCCGGATTGGCCGGAGCCGGGGGAGACAGCGGGGCGGGAGGCCCTCGGCCATGCAGACCGTACCCCGAGAGCTAGCGCCTCAGCAGGCGACGCACGAGCACAGCCA
>Ga0074198_1001346_pt1 | contig 16631 bp, 12 predicted proteins | sample EPASupsiteSAE323_FD_64527 | JGI IMG/M metagenome (GOLD analysis project Ga0074198, IMG submission 64527) | Bioremediated contaminated groundwater from EPA Superfund site, New Mexico - Sample SAE3-23 | ecosystem: Environmental > Aquatic > Deep subsurface > Groundwater > Contaminated ...
CGGGGAAGTCATGTACCAGCTGGTGGGCGGGCTGAAATCGGCGATGGGCTACACGGGATCAAAAACGATTGCCGATATGCATGCCAATGCACAATTCGTCCGGATCACCAATGCCGGCATGACTGAGAGCCATCCGCACAATATTCTCATCACCGATGAAGCGCCGAACTACCGGTTGTTTGAATAATCCAGCCATGAAAACCCGGGACACGTCAGGTCCCCTTCGCTTTTTTTAGAATGATGATAGCCGGTTTCATTTGAACGTCCCAAAGCCAATCATTGTTTTTTTGGCATCTCTCCGCACAGCCTGTACAAGGAAGTATCGCCAGCAACGACATACGGTCAGGAATGCGCAGAGGGGGAATTGTATTTTTTTAGAGATCCCGGATAACGGGATGCACTATCCAATCCGGTCCCTGCTCCGCGTCATGGTGAGATGGAATTCAGGTTGTTCCCGGAATGAACCGGTACCCCCCGTTCGGCACCGCGATCTCGAACCGTGCACCTTTACCCGGCATGCCATTCTCGGCGATGGTGATATCGGTTATTGCAAGAATCTCACGTGAAAGGTAGAGACCAAGACCGGTGTGCCTGCCAAAACCCCGGGTAAACAACTGCGTTTTATCCTCTGCAGAAATACCCGTCCCGTCATCTTCTACAGCGATGATCAGTACCCCGTTGTCCTTCCGGTTCTTCACACGAATGGAAGTCATCTGCTCTCCACCGTAAATCAGGGCATTGTCGATAAGATTATAGAACACTTTTTCCAGCAGCGGATCGGCAAAAATCTCCAGGTCAGGATCCCCGGCATCAACAGGGATATTCCGCATCGGAAGCCGGGCGATAACTCTTCTGATTATCGTGTTTACATTCTGCCATACGGGGGCTTTCACACCAAGATCCTCATAATCCTTGGTGAAACTGATCTGGTGAGCAATGGCACCTGCGATCCTCTCCTCCTTTGCAAAAAATTGCTTAAGCTCAGCCGGATTATCGACAGCCTCTCCGCTGAGATAGATATAGGAGTTCAATGCCATCAGCTGGTTTTTGATATCGTGGCGGGTGATACTGGAGAGCAGGTTGAGTTTTTTATTTGTTATTTGGAGAGCTGCCTCCGCCCGCTTGCGTTCGGTGATATCCCTGATGATCCCGACAATAAACTCCTCGCCGGCGGTATTGGTGTAGAGGGTCTTTTTTGTACTGATCGTATGGGTGTTCCCGGAAGAGTCAGTGATGCGCTCCTCATTTTCATTTTCACGCCGGGTTAAGAAGACCTCCTCGTCTTTCTCCCAGAAGATATCCGCTTCTTCTTTTTTGAAAAAATCATAATCGGTTCTTCCCAGCAATTCCTCCCGGGTATGCCCGGAGAACTGGCAGAAACTGTTATTCAGCGTGACAAAACAGTGCTTGCGATCCTTGATGAAAAGGGGATCTGCAAGAGTATTGATCACCGTATCCAGGTATGCATTTGATTCCTGCAACGCACGCTGGATCTTTTTCTGGTCCGTGACATCCCGCACTGACTCGATCGCACCGGTGATCTCTCCCCTCCGGCCAATCAGGGGCGTTGCACTTATCCAGAGCGAGAACCTTGTGCCATCCACGCGGGTAATATCCTTCTCGGTCTTGATGGTATTCCCTTCGAAATGGACATGGGGATACGCGGTTTTTATCCCTTCGATATCCCGTCTCAGGACATAATCGATGAGAATGGGACCGGTCTGACCGGCAATCCACGCCGTGTACGAATACTCCCCCTTGCCGATTATATCCGATGCCGGGATCCCGCTCATCAGCTCCATGGCGTGGTTCCATGCAACAACAATGCCCTGCGTGTCGATTACCATCGTCGGGTCGGGAAGAAAATCGACAATCTCTGCAAGACGCTGGCTGGTTTCGCGGTGGACTTCTTCCATCCTTTTGCGTTCCGTGACATCTCTCCCGATAACCTGGATTCCTGCTACCGCGCCACCCTTGATGACCGGTGCACCGAAAAATTCTATGATCGCATATTCCCCACTTTTTTTCCGGAAGGGGACAGTAATCTCCACAGACGATCTTCCACCAGTAATATCAGAGACGGATGCCTGTAACAGGCCGAGGTTATCAGGAGAGATAAAATCCATGGGCTGTTTCCCGACTATTTCTGCAGGTTCCCAACCCAGAATTTTTTTAACCGAGGTTGAAACATACGTTGCTCTCCCGGTTATATCCGTGACAATAATAATATCGGAACTTCGCTCAGCAACGCCCTGGAACTGCATCGCACTTTCCTGAAGGCGGATTGTAAGGAATGAGACAACGGCCGCAATTGTGACAAACACCATGACCCGTCCCGCGGTGGATAAAATTTCCACGGGGATGATGGGATGAACAAAGAATGTCATACCGCAATAGATCGCTGAAATGACTGCAGAGAAGAGTATCCCCCGGCGGGGAAAGAAGTACGCGGTGAGAATGATAGGGATGTAAAAGAGATGAGGGAGAACATTGGTAATCCCCATCATGAGCCCGTAACCGTTCAGGATAAGAACCGTGATGGAAATAAATGCAATAAGGATCGCAAGTATACGCGGCCTTTTTTGCAGGTCAGAGAGAAAGGAACTATTCATATACGCCCACACTCGTATTCAGGTCATAAATGATTGTTCTTGGGGTGTGAGTAATGATAATACTTCTCGTAGTCACGGTCAGAATAATCCGCCACCCGGGCATCCCCCACTTTGCAACAGCCGGTCGCGGAGCGGGGGCGGGCACGGCAGAGCTGTGCGATATAAGCGGCGTTGTATCGTCACCCATGCCGGGCAGATGATAACCGTGTTCTCCCGTAGTCGCTGGTGTTCCGGCTCGCTTCACATCATCCCGCTGTTACCAGCGATTGATAGGGCAGATGTTTTAACACCTGCGGATCATTGCGATGCTTTTTGCACCAGCGGCTGCTCAGGCCCACTCCTCACACCATGCTTCGCGGGATCTTTTCGCTTGAAATTTGAGATCATTGCAGCAAAACAGAGATATGCATAAATATCGCTTCGTTACAGTTCTGGTGTACAGGGAATGTTTCGACGAAAGGAAAAGGGTAACTGTAATTTTTCTAAAAGCCGGATCTCCTTGCAGACACCTGCACCGGGAGTGAAGTGCTACCTGGTACCTGAAAAGGAGCACAACCGTTCCCTTTGCAATAATCTTACAAGGGGTTGTTAATGAATGGATGTACAACAAATTCCGATACGTTATTGCAGGATACATTGCATCCCTGCTTATCAATGGTCTGATGAACTAACGGAGGGAACACCATGAAAAACGAAGAGTCGTTAACGGTCGCCATCATTGATGATGCCCATAAGACCGACTCACCGCAGGGGCGTGCAATCCTGCGAATCATTAACGGGCTCAAGGAGTACGGTATCCGGGTAGGAGAAGCTGCCTCGCCTGAAGATGCCCGGGCTGCCTACGCATCGCTCCCCGAAGTTGACTGTATCCTGATCAACTGGAACCTTGGAGGCGACACCCCTGAAAGGCATGTTGTGACGGAAAAACTCATTGACGAGATCCGTGAGCGCAATGAAAAAATTCCTATCTTCCTGATGGGCGACCCGACCAATGCCCCGCAGACATCCCTTCATTTAAAAACCGTCCGTGAGATCAATGAATACATCTGGGTGATGGAAGATACTCCCGAATTCATTGCCGGGCGTATCACTGCCGCCGCAAAACGGTACCGGGAGAATCTCCTCCCCCCGTTCTTTGGCGAACTGGTAAAGTTCTCCAAAGATTTCGAATACTCGTGGCATACCCCGGGGCATGCCGGGGGAACGGCATTCCGCAAATCGCCGGCAGGGCGGGCGTTTTTCAATTTCTTTGGCGAACAGCTCTTCCGGTCCGATCTCTCGATATCGGTAGGTGAACTGGGTTCACTGCTTGACCATTCGGGGCCGGTCGGTGATGCAGAAAAATACGCCGCAAAAGTATTCGGCGCGGATATGACCTACTTTGTGACAAACGGCACGTCCACGGCAAACAAGATTGTATTTTTTGGCCGGGTGAGCAAGGATGAGATCGTTTTAGTTGACCGCAACTGTCACAAATCAGCCGAGCACGCGCTGACCATGACGCACTCCGTTGCGGTATACATGATCCCGACAAGGAACCGGTACGGTATCATTGGCCCGATTCCCCCGGAAGAGATGACGCAAAAAGCACTGAAGGCAAAAATTGCTGCCTGCCTGCTCGCAAAGACCGCCCGCAGCCAGAAACCGGTGCATGCGATCATCACCAACTCCACCTATGACGGACTCTGTTACCATGCCGTACAGGTTGAGGAAAACCTGGGAAAGAGCGTTGACAGCATCCACTTCGACGAAGCATGGTACGGATATGCCCGGTTCAACCCCATTTATAAGGACCGGTTCGCCATGCGGGACTGTGCCCATGACGAGAAGGGCCCAACCATCTTTGCCACCCAGTCCACCCATAAACTGCTGGCAGCCCTCTCGCAGGCATCCATGGTGCATGTCAGAAACGGGAGAATCCCCATTGAGCACGGTCGGTTCAATGAAGGGTTCATGATGCACAGCTCGACTTCCCCCCTCTACACCATCATCGCATCGCTCGATGTAGCTTCAAAGATGATGGACGGGGTATCCGGCAGGATGCTGACCAATGAATCCATTGAAGAGGCGATCCGGTTCCGGAGAACGATGGCACGCATCAAGCATGAGATCGAGACGGTAAAGGGAAAGAAGGACTGGTGGTTCCCGATGTGGCAGCCGGATACCATCACGGACCCCAAGACCCGGAAGAAACTTGCGTTTAAGGATGCATCGCTCGATACCCTGCGAGACAACCCGTCCTGCTGGGTCCTGCACCCGAACGAGATCTGGCACGGGTTCAATGGCCTGCCGGACAACTACTGCATGCTTGACCCCATCAAGGTCACCGTGCTTATGCCCGGCGTGAACGATGATGGGACGCTTGCCGGATGGGGCATTCCGGCAGCGCTGGTGGTCAAATTCCTCGATACCCGGGGCATCATCAATGAAAAGTCCGGCGATTATTCCATCCTGTTCCTTTTCTCGATGGGAATTACCAAAGGAAAATGGGGAACGCTCATCACTGAACTCTTCGAGTTCAAACGGTTGTATGATGAGAACACCCCGCTCGAAGAGGTCTTTTCGGACCTCACCACGGGGTACCCGGAACGCTATGGCGGCATGACGATCAAGGAACTGGCCGAAGAGATGCACCGGTTCAAGAAAGATCACAAGATGTGCGACATTCTCCAGAAGGCGTACGCAGTCCTGCCGGAACCGGCTATTACCTACGCTGAAGCGTTTGAAAAACTGGTGCACAACGAAGTCGAACATATCCCTATAGAAAAGGCAGGGGACCGGATCGTGGCAACCGGAATATTCCCGTACCCACCCGGTATCCCGATCCTTGCACCGGGAGAGCGTTGCGGAAAACAGAATGGCCCGGTACTCCAGTACCTCAAATCCCTGCAGGATTTCGACCAGCATTTCCCGGGATTCGAGCATGATACGCATGGAATAGAATGTGTCAACGGGGAATACCGGATGTACTGTATCAAGGAGAAAAAATAATGATTGACGAAGAAACCGCCGGGAGCACGGGGCTCCCGTCAAAAAAAGTGCTGGGACTTTTTGCCCTGGCGATGATAAACGTGGCCGCTGTCCTGAGTATCAGGAACTTCCCCTCGATGGCAGTCTATGGATGGTCGTGCATCGGCTGGTATATTTTAGGAGCGGTCATGTTCCTCATCCCTATCTCTCTTGCCGGTGCTGAACTGGCAACCGGCTGGCCGGAAGGGGGCGGTGTCTATGCATGGGTGAAACAGGCATTCGGGGAGAAGGGTGGGTTTACCGCCCTCTTCTGCGAATGGTCGAACAACCTGGTCTGGTTCCCTACCGTCCTTTCATTCATTGCATCCACGCTCGCGTTTGCCCTGACTCCTGCCCTTGCAAACAACCCCTGGTACATGTTCAGCGTCATGATGATTGCATTCTGGGGCACTACCGCGATCGCGTATTTCGGCGAGGAGGCGTCAACAAAATTTGGCAACGTGGGCGTTATCCTGGGAAGTATCATTCCTGCGGTCCTGATCATCCTTCTCGGAGTATGGTGGATGGGATCCGGACAAGCCATTGTGCTTCCGCCCCTCACGCTCGATGCAATGATCCCGGTAATCAATGTTTCAACCCTCCCGTTCTTTGCCACGATCATTCTCCTGTTCGCGGGAATGGAGATGGCCGGGTTCCATGCGCTGGAGACAAAAAATCCCCAGAAAGATTTCCCGCGGGCAATGGCCCTGTCAGCAGTCATCATCGTGGTCTGCACGGTGCTTGCAACGCTCGCGATCGCGATGGTCATCCCGGCAAACCAGCTCAATCTTGCTTCCGGTGTCATGCAGGCAATCGAGTACTTCTTCAAGGCAGCCGGTATGTCATGGCTCGTGGCACCGATGGCAGTACTGATCACGCTGGGCGGAGTTGTTTCGCTGGCAGCCTGGCTGATTGGCCCGGCCAAGGGTCTTGGCATTGTTGCCGAGGAAGGCAACATGCCTCCGCTTTTTGACCGGACCAACAAGTACGGCGCTCCTGTGGCAGTACTTGTCATACAGGCGCTTATCGGTTCTGTCATCTCCCTTCTCTATGTCTTCCTCCCGTCCGTCAACCAGGCATACTGGATTCTTTCGGCAATGACCGTTGAACTGCTCTGCATTGTGTATGTCCTGGTCTTTGCATCGGTGATCAAGCTCCGGTACAGCCAGCCAGATACCCCACGCCCCTTTAAGATCCCGGGAGGGATGGCCGGCATCTGGCTCGTTGGGGGACTGGGCATGTTCGGGACCATCTTTGCATTTATCGTGGGTCTCATGCCCCCCTCGTATTTCACGACAAGCGGATTTGTATACGTAGGCTCGGTATTGCTCGGCACTTTCCTGCTTGCGGTGCCACCGCTGGTATTCCTGAAATTCAAAAAGGCCAGCTGGCTCAAATCAGCGGGAGGAGTGAGGTGAATGATAATGAAAACAACTGATACCATCATGCGGAAAGGAGGGGAATCATGAGCACTTACACCCGGCTGGAGATCGGGCTCTTCATACTCGTCATCATGGTGGTCCTGCTGCCATTTATTTTGATTATGGGAATTGCGGACGCATCTCCTTACCACCCGATATCCGGTGAACCGGTGGATGAAGCAGCGCAGGCAACGGGAATTACCGTTGCGAGTGTCAGGGATTCAACCTGGAGCCTGCCCGGAGCCCTTGGAGGGAAAACCTATGTCCTCACGGACAATACCGGAGAGACCGTTACCGTATCCACGCAGTCATTTGACAGCGCAGAATCCCGGGATGCAGCGGTCCGCGTGTATCACACCCAGCAAGTGGGACGTGGCATGCCGGTCGGTAGTCTCGTGGTAATCGGCCAGCACCTGATCTACGTGACTCCGGCTCACAGTAATATTCTTGAGCGCCTGGCACCGCTCCTGAAACAGAGGATATCACCATAATTTTTTTAATGATTTGAGATGAGAAATGAATCGTTTGGATGTTGAATTGAATATCGAACGGTTTGGTGTTAGCGAAATTATGAAAAAAATAAAATGATTGGCATTAAACGACGATCCCCCGACTCAGAACCTTTCTTCAGGCACGGCGGGGCAAAACGGTTTCTATCATCTCTTTTATGAGTCCCTGATCCGCTCCGGGGGCGTCCCTTCGGGGGCGGCGGAATTTATCGTATTTTGGGGTAGGGGGGTCTCAACCCCCATCATTAAATCTATAGTATTTTTATTGGAAATGAATGAAAAAAATAAAAACCTATCATTCACCGCTTTTTAAATCATCAAATTGCCGAAACAAATTTTATCCTGATTTTTAAAGACCGGATAATAACCAAAAGAATATCGCATTCTCACGATTTGCACACAACCTGAATCGCATAACCTCACGGTTGTGCGAATGAACCAGCACAATTTTTTGATTTTATATTCGCATTCGGCACATGTCTGGCTAAGAATCCTTATGTCCGATCATACTCCCGCATCCCACCATCACCAGAAAAAGCTCCATGTCCTGGGTGTCAGCAGAAAGAAAAAATATCTCAAGGTCCTGATCATCATTCTTTGTGCAGTTGTCGCTGCGCTTGCCTGGTTCACCCTGTCATCGGGAATCCTTACAGATGAAAATCCGGAAATTCCCCGGCACATGATCGCGTGGATAAATACAGAGCGTGCGGCATCCAGCCTTCCTCCGGTTATTATCAGTGAAACACTCGCCCATGAGGCATTGCTCGCGAGCCAGGAAATCCGGGTATCCCGGACAAGTTATACATCCTGGCAAAAAACTCCAGCGGACCAGGAGACCAATGTTTTCATCTATCCGAAATTATCCTGGGCCATGTCCGGTATCGGACTGGAACCCATGCTCTTTGATGCGTGGCGGACAAGCGATTCCGGTTCTGTATCCCCTGTCCTGGACAAGGATGCAAGGGATGTCGGAATCGGGGTCTCAAGCGATGGCTACAATTATTACATTGTCACAAAATGGCAGTAATTGTTCACGTGGATTTCTCTGGCCGTCCTACAGAAATTTATCTGTGAACAACACTAACATCATGTAAATCATGGACGATGCTCGGGAAGTTGCCCGCCTGTTGGATATTCTCGGGAACCGGAACCGGCGGCGCATCATCGAACTGCTCCGGCAGAAACCCTGTTTTGTCACCGAGATCTCTGACACGCTCCTGCTCTCCCCTAAAGCAGTCATCGATCACCTCCAGTTGATGGAGCGCGAATCAATCCTTTCCTGCGAAACTGACGACCGGCGCAGGAAATACTACTACCTGGAAAATGACATCCTGATCGATGTGAGCCTGAGGCAGGCGCGGGTACCAAGTGCCATGACGGGCATTAAGGGCGAGCAGAACGAACAGCTGAAGAATGCGGTCGTCATGCTCGCGCGGATGATCAAGGCGCACGACCAGATCCTCTCTTCGCTCGAACAGGTCAACCACGACATCGATCTCAAGATTTCCGATATTGCCCGTAACCATAAGGATATATTTTTGAGAGAGAGAGATTTTACTGTAATAATCGCACTCTCGCATGATTCGCTCACGCTCCCTGAACTTGAGGAAGCAACCCGGGTGCCACGGGAAGAACTTGTCACCCTCCTCAAAAGATTCGAGCGGGCGGGGATCGTAAAGAGAGCAAAAGAACAGTACTCACTTCGAGGCGTTCATGCAGAATAACCCGAATAATCCCTACGACGATGTCTTTAACAACCTCGCAAAGATCGTTGAAGATATTGTCAAGAACATGCCGGACAATGAGCATGCCCGTATCGTGGGATATACCATCATCAGCCGCCAGCCGATGAATGGCGAGCCCGGGATCTTCAGGGGGGGTATTCCGGAGGATGATGGCGAGATCCCCTACGAGCTGACCGAGAGTGAAGACCAGATATTCATCACCGCAGAGATGCCGGCCACCATAAAGAACGCGCCCATCGCCGACATCGAACCGGGGGTTGTGCGAATTATCGCCGATGAACGTACTACTACCATCATGCTCGAGCATAAGGTAGACCGGATCCACAGTTACTACCGGGTCCACCGGGGCGTGATGGATATCACGCTCAAGAAAGAGCCGGTATATTCCCATCTCTGATCCTTTTTTTTATCATTCACCTTTCCGGTGAAAAACAAAAAAAACTGATGGCTATCAGCCGAGTTTCCAGGCAGCCCGGTCATTGCTGTCAAACTGGATCTCAACGTAGGTATCCGCCGGTTTCAGATAAACCGGAACCTGGTAAATCAGGTAGCCATCAACCGCATTTCCCTGCCCGGGATAGACAAAGTCCTGGGTGGTTCCGTGGGAGTACCCGTAATCCTCGACCCGTTCCAGGTTGAAATAATCGGACTGCGTCTCGACTTCCTTAATCTCGACTGGTATTGCATCGCGATCCGTTGACTTGTCCGGAAGGTGATGGCTGGGGTCGACATAGTAGACATCGCCATCATTGTGTACACGGATCATGCCGGACTTCGGGTAGGGATACCCATCAGTGCCAATATTTTCGATATTTACAAAGACAAACAGGTACTTGAATCCCTGCTTCGGTTTCTCCGTGTAGTAGCGGTTGTCCATATCGTTGTGCCACTGGTAAGTCGCATTCATCCAGTACCGGTACACGGTTGCTCTGCTGGCGTACCTGCCTTCGTTAAAGCTGAACAGCTCCTTTACCTGATATGCATCCGGAAACGGATCGGGAACTGGGGTCGGAGGTACCTCAATGGTCGCAACCAGAGCAGGTGTCGGTTCAGTTACCACGGGAGTAGCAAGAGGAGTTGGGGTTCCCGTTGTTCCGGGAAGGACCGGAAAAAAAGATCCACCGGACAGTTTTGGCAGTGCAAAAATATACGCTGCCCCGGCCAAGAGAATCAGGACGATTACGATTCCTGCAACAATTTTGAGGGGGGGAATTCCTTTCGGCATTCCTGCCGGTGCGGAAGATAATGTTTCTCCGGATGAAGGTGAGTCTGCGGCCGGAAGCGAGGAGGGGTGGGCCGGTTCAACCGCTTCACCACAACTTTCACAAAATTTTACCCCCGGGGAGAGTACAGCCCCACAGGCCGTACAAAATTTTTGTCCCATACTGAATTAGTCACCCCGGCGACTTATAAAAAAAGCGGAATTTGTCCGGTTACACGGCCGCAAGGGTAATTGGGCACGGGCAACCGGAGGATTATGCTTTCACGGGGATATCAGAAGGTTCCCACTGGCTGATGGATTTCTTTTCCGGCCGCATTTCGTGGAACTGCTTGAGCGAGACCGTGATGTCGCGGGTGAAAGCAAAATACCCGATCTGGGTGGTGCGGCAGAGTTTCATGGCCATATCCATAAGACCCCGTGGATCGGGCCGCCCTTCTCCTAACCAGATATGGAAGATGTTGCCGCCATCTACGATCGGGAAGAAGACATGCTCGATCTCCATGCGCTTTGGCAGGGAAACATTTGCGCCCGGGGCCACGTGCGTACCGTTCGTGTAATAGATCGGGAGATCCCGGGATTTGCCCAGTTGTTCGAGGCCGAGCTCGACATCCCCTTTGATCACTTTCACCGCAAAATCATGGTAGCGGCGGTCAAGAAGATCGGCTACCGCAAACCGCTGGCCGGTCGTCTCGGCCGGTGTGCGGGCAAGCGCAATGGTCATGTTGTTCTTCTTGCTGAGTTCGCGCCCGTAGAGTTCCAGCTCGGTCATTGCCCGGATGGCAAGCCTGAAAGCGTCCTTGGATTCGTGCAGTTGCTTTCCGATGTGGTGCTGCACCATCTCGTTGACGCCAACCACGCCAATCGTGTACACGAGACCTTCGAGATCAACAGCGATTGCCCCGCGATCGCCCGTGTTGGGATCCTTGGGGCGCTGCATGGCAAAGGGCATCCGCCCGTTCCCGCGGATATTGTCCATCCAGCGGCGCTTGATCTTGAAGATCTCGACAGCCACGTCCATGAGTTTCTTGAGCTCGGCAAAGAGACGGGCATCGTCCCCCTCCGCATTATACGCCGCACGCGGGCAGTTGACCGAGACCACCTGCCACGAACCCATCGAGAAATGCTTACCTTCTTCAAAGAAGAGTTTCCGGTCAAAGTCCGAATCCTCGTCCGCAACCGCCGAGAACTGGTACGCGCAGCACTGGTAACAGGAGATGCCCTTGCCTGCTCCGCGGTACGCGGGAAGCTGGTTGTCGTAATAAGGAGTACCGAACTTGGATGCCAGCTCGAAGGTCATCAGGTACAGTTCCTGGTAGGTGGGAAGATCCGGGTGCTTCTTGTTGAACTCCTCGCGCTCCTGCATGAAATCCGGTTCAATGCTGATCTCGGGCTTGGGGAAGTTAAAGGGCTTGCCCCAGTAGTCACCCTCCAGCATCACCTCCATGGTTGCCTTGAAGAGGAGCCGCACCTCGCGCTCGAACTCCCCGTACGTCCGCAGGGGTGCGGATTTCCCGTCCCAGACCTTGCCTTTGTACACGCAGGGCTTGTCCTGCCAGAGCGTGGGGACACCCGGGGAGAGCTGGATGGAGGAGAAGACGAGCTGGCCGCCCCGGGCAACCATCATCTGCGTCATCTCGTACACAAACATCTGCACCAGCTGCTTGATCTCTTCGTATGCCATGCTCTCGACAAAGGGCGCGAGGAACGTTAAGAAATTATAATATCCCTGGCCGCCCGCGAAATTGGTCTGCGCTGAACCGAGCGCCTTGACGGCGTGGAGGATGGCAACTTCAGCACGCTTGGCCGGGCCCGCAACCGAGGCTTTCGTGCCGGTGCCATCCGGCATCAGGCCGTAATAGAAGAAGTAACGCAGGTCCCAGTCCTGGCAGAACGGGCGCGTACCGAAATATTCGAGATCATGGATATGCATCTCGCCGGAAAGGTGGTAGTCAGCCAGACTCGGAGGGAGCTGGAGCAGGTACTGTTCCTTGGAGATCTTGTCCGCCTTCTTCTTGTGACTGGTCTCGGCATTCTCCTGGAGGTTTGCATTATCGTGCGCTTCAAATCCCTTACCCACGTCAATCATGTGGGCATCGTAGACCGGCGTACCGACACGGGTAGAGACATTACGATATTGTATCATTCCCTTTTCGAGCAGGGTAATATTCACGATTTCGCGGATGAGGGGGCCGGAGAGGGACTTGAGCCCCATGCTTTTTATTTTGTTCTCCACATCCCGCGCAATCTCCTGCGCAGTGGCCTCGTCCGCACCGTGATAACCGTAAAACGTTTCGACAAGCTTGGTCTCTTCTACAATCTGGCGGATGATCCGGTCACGGTCCCACTCGACAATATGCCCGTCGCTGGTCCGCACCGGGGGGAGGGTTGGGGCATATGCACCGAAGATAGTCTGCTGGCGGGTCTCCTTATGGGGCATCATTCACCCGCAATCAGTTTTGTTATATGTGCGCCATCCAGTTTACCTGAGGGAAAGAGATCCGCAGAGATAAAGAAATCATCGTTTATCTGCAGGACGGGCGCTTCATTCACAAAAACCCCGTTCAGCCGCAGCTCGGTGAGCGACTCCGCAGTTGAAAGATCGCGTTCGGTGAAAGCATAGCCGCCCGTTTTTAAAAATCCTTTCAGGAGATCGCAGTTCGGGCAATATTCAAGCGTGTATACAATCAATTGCGGATTTGGCATAAAAAATACCCTCACTCTGTTATTTATCAATTAGGTATTAGGTGAATAAAAAAATCATGGTTCGTGCACGCATTTTTTTCCAAACATAAATTCATCAATACAAAAGAGGAACATAAAAAACGATCACCATTTGTAGAGGAATGGAATAATAATACAATCAATGGTAAGGGTTTTTGTTGCACTCGAACTTTCTTTAGAGATACGAGAGCAGCTTGCGGCAGCGCAGGAAGTGTTGCGCGGATGCAGGGCGCGTCTTACGTTCGTGGAACCAGCGCTCATTCATATTACCGTCAAATTTTTGGGCGATGTCACCGGGCAGAAGATCCCTGCGGTCATGGATGCACTCCGCACGATCCGGGTTGCCCCGTTTTTAGTTACAGCACGTAAAGTAACCCTCAACAACCCGTCACGTCCGCACACGGTCTGGTGTACGATTGATGATGGCGGTAGATCCGGACAGGTATTCCAGCGCGTTGAAGAAGCACTTGTTCCTCTCGGTTTTGTCCGCGAAACCCGCAGGTTTACCCCCCATGCAACAATAGCCCGGGTCAAATCTCCGGATCCCTCGCTCTTTGCAGCGATCAGCCAGCTGGATTCAAGAGAGTACGGGAGCTGCACGATCAGCGGGCTGAAATTAAAAAAGAGCACACTGACACCACAAGGGCCGCTGTATGAAGATCTGCTGGAGGTTGTATGGTGACCCGGCTGCCGCTTGAAGAGGCGGTGCTAGCCACTCTCCGTCCGACTCCTGAGGAGCGCGAGCATGTCTGTGGCATTGCAAAACGCCTGCTCGAAGCGATAGCAAAGAGCGGGAAGGCGCAGGGCATGGTCGTGGGATCGATTGCACGCCACACCTGGGTGCGGGGGGACCGTGACCTTGACGTGTTCATGCTCTTTGATGCCGGACTATCACGCGAGGCACTGGAAGAAGAGGGGCTTGCCCTTGCACGAAAGATTGCCGCAGAGTACTCGACAAAGTACCACGAGAAGTATGCCGAGCACCCGTACATCAATGCGGTGATCGATGACGTTGACGTAGACCTGGTGCCATGCTACAATGTGGACAGCGCAGAACGGATCCAGAGTGCGGTCGACCGCACCCCGTTTCACACGCGCTATATCACCGAAAAGATCAATGGTCTGATCGATGACGTGCTCCTGCTCAAGCGATTTACCAAGGCAGGGGGCATCTATGGCTCCGACCAGATGACGGAAGGTTTCTCCGGGTATCTCTGCGAACTGCTGGTGCTTTACTATGGCGGGTTTACCCCGCTCCTGAAAGCTACGGCGGAATGGCATCCGCATATGATTGTGGACCCTGAACATCACGCGGCAAAAGAGTTTGACGAACCGCTCATCGTGATCGACCCGGTGGATCCCCGGCGCAATGTCGCAGCAGCAGTATCGCTCGACCGCATGGTGGAGTTCGTGGAACTTGCCCGGGGATATCTCGAATCTCCTTCCAAAAAATATTTCCTGGTGCCAGCCCCGCAGATGATCACCAAAGAAGAGCTTGGCTTGCTCCTCGCAAAGCGGGAAACGGGGCTCTACGCGATCACGTTTGCCACGCCCCCCTATATCGAGGAAGTGATCGTTCCGCAGTTGAAGCGGAGCATGAGTGCCATCGCGGAACATCTCGAACGGAACGGTTTTGCCGTGCATCATGCCCACTACACGATGGAAGAGGAGCGGTGCATGTTCCTGATGGAGCTGCTGGTGACGAAGCTCCCCAATGTGCGCATCCACCAGGGACCCCCGCTCTGGAACCGGGTGAATGCTGAGAAGTTCCGGGAAAAGCATGTCGTCTCTTCCTTACCGGGGCCCTATATCAATGAAGGGAAATATGAGATGGAAGTGCCCCGGGAATTTACCCGGGTCGAGGACCTGCTCACGTCTGAAAGCCTGCTTCAGGTGAGGCTGGGCAAGCATGTCCGGCAGGTGCTGGCTGGCGGGTGGGAACTTCATGAAGGGACGGAGTGCTGGAGCGAGGAGTTCGCACCCTTCATTGCGGGATTTTTTGACCGGTGCTCTCCGCTGGTGCGGGTCAAACGGGAGTGAAAAATCTTTTTGTGAACGTTCAGGTTTAATTTTAATGAAAATGTTTTTTTTACGATATTTTTGCTCACGTTCTATTAGACATTGGGAGAGTGACCCCCTCTCTCCCCCAGAGGGGGAGGCAGCCCAAGGGGAGCACCCCTTGACCCCCATCAGGTTCTGACGGTTTCATCACTTTGTAGAACTGCACGCAAAGATTTGAATGATTATGAGATCGCGTTAAAAAGTATCAAAACCGCCGCGGGGGCGCCCCGTCAGGGGCGGCGGGGTTCATCGTTACCGGGGGTATGGGGGTCTCAACCCCCATGATGGATAATGAAGATAAATCCGCCCTATACGGGCTCCTTTTCCGGGTTTTCGTTTTTTGCCAGTACCGGAAAACCCCGATAATTCCTTCTTTTCAGATCCAGTGGAAAATACGCCTGTTTTGCGCCCCGTTTGCCCAAATAACAGCGGAAACGACCTCACATAAAGCCCGCCAAGGGCCATTAAACCGAGGCATTTTTCGCAACCTAGTTTACCCCATCCGGACCCGTAATCCCTGCCAGAATGAGAGTGTAAGGGTTGTTTTTTTCCGGGAAGGGATAAAAAATAGGATACGCCCAGTGAAACGGAATACGCCGGGTTCATGAAGAGCAGGTACATGAGAGGTGAAACCTTCGATACCGGCAATGATCGATATCAGTGTGCAAATGTTTCGAATGTGGAGACGCTCAACGGGGCTTCGCCCCTCGCCGCGTGGGCTTCCCCATCTGCTATCAAACGATTATTCGGAATAATTGGCAAAACAAAAAATGAAAAATAAAAATTGCCGGTTTTTTTTTGCTGCGATACACCCGGCAGCCGGATCAGTAACTCATTTCTTCGAATTTTTCTTAATCTTGGCCGATGCCAGCTTCTCAATGGGAGCGGTATCGGCACCCGTAGCCAGCGTAAGTTTATGATTCTGCACAGCACTGTCGACAAATCCTTTGCCCGTGGGGGTGCGAATGATCAGGGTCGTGTTGCCGGCAGGGCTCCCAATCGCACCTGCGGAAATATCTGATAACACCGCGGTGAGATCCGTGCACGAGTGGCAACCTTTGCGGATGCAGGTCTCCAGTTCTGCGAGCGGGACAATCGTTGTTGTTCCATCGTGTTTTAGCACTTCGAGTTTTCCTTTTACATCCAGTTTTTTGATCTCGTGCGGTTCTAACTTGTAATGAGTGCGGAGTTTTCCCTGGATGAGGGATGTGTAATCGAACGTCTCGGTGCAGAACAAACCGATGACCAGCCGGATGGCTTTTGCATAGGGCCTGAGGAGATCGTTGTCGCTCTCCCGCATGCGTGCAACTGCCTGCACTGCACAAGGAACG
>Ga0074198_1001347_pt1 | contig 16612 bp, 15 predicted proteins | sample EPASupsiteSAE323_FD_64527 | JGI IMG/M metagenome (GOLD analysis project Ga0074198, IMG submission 64527) | Bioremediated contaminated groundwater from EPA Superfund site, New Mexico - Sample SAE3-23 | ecosystem: Environmental > Aquatic > Deep subsurface > Groundwater > Contaminated ...
TTTCATTATCAGATATTGCAATAATTGGAACAGATGGTTTTGCCTTTGAAAGAAGTTTTCCTGTAAAACCGGTTCTTGTAAAAGCAACTATTGCTGCAATTTCTACTTCAGAAAGCATTCTTATTACAGCAGATGCAATTGCCTGAGAGTCTACCTCATAGATATGTTCTTTATTTGATGTAAATTTATTACCTACGTAAAAGGGACTTTTTTCTATATTTTGAGCAATCATATTCATCATGCTGACTGATTCTATAGCATATTTCCCGACAGCTGTTTCTCCTGAGAGCATAACAGCGTCAGTACCATCTAAAATAGCATTTGCAACGTCACTTGCTTCAGCTCTTGTCGGCATAGGATCTTCTATCATGGATTCAAGCATTTGAGTTGCAACTATAACTTCTTTTCTATGGGCATTAGATATTTCTATAATTTGCTTTTGTGCAATAGGTACCCGCTCTGGAGAAATTTCAATACCGAGATCTCCTCTTGCTACCATTACTCCGTCAGAGGCCATAATTATTGATTCGAGATTATCAAGAGCCTGTGGTTTTTCAATTTTTGCAATAACAGGAATATCACCATTAAATTTCTGGACATAACTTTTTGCTTTAACAACATCGTCTTTTTTACGTACAAAAGACAAAGCAAGATAATCCACGTTATTTTCAATTGCAAACTTAATAAAATCAACATCTTTGTCGGTAACAGCCGAAATGCTGGCTGTTGTTCCAGGAATATTTAGCCCTTTTCTGGATTTTAATATACCGCCATAAATAACTTCAGCAATTATCGAATCTTTCATTACCGAAAGAACTGTTAGTCCTAATTTCCCGTCATCAAGAAGAATTTTGTCCCCCTGTTTGACGTCATTGACTATTCCCATATAATCAACAGGTATAATTGTGGGATCTTCCTGATCCAAAGCTGGCTTTAAAGTAATTTTAGTGCCTTTTACAAGCTCGATAGGCTCTTTTAAGTTACCCACTCTAATTTTTGGCCCTTGTAGGTCAAGGATAACAGGAATATGTAGATTCAGTTCTCCTGAAATTTTTCTTATAATTTCGATTCTTTCTTTATGAATTTCTTTTGATTCATGAGAAGAATTTATTCTAAATATTTTTGCACCTGCGAGTATCAGTTCTTTTATTTTTTCCTCTGTACATGTTGCAGGACCTATTGTTGCTATTATCTTTGTTTTCATTAGTTTTTGCATTTTGTTCCTTCCTGATCTCTTGAGAACCCTATTGTTTTATAAGGTTTTTTGAAAATTAAAATGATGCTGCCTATTTATTATATATTTTTTAATTAGCTATTACTCTTTCTGTGTATAGTTAATCATCTTGAAATAATTTAAGCAAGAGTATTCTATACTGAGAGACCGAAATAACTTTACATAAATATAAATTTAAAAAATCATCAGCAGCTCTGACGAAGAGAGCGAAGTGGGAGCGTTTAAAAAGGAAATGAATACGGAATGGGAGTGAAACAAGGCTCAGCGGAAGTGATGAACTTTCGATTAGACTTGTTTCACTCGTTCCAGAAATTTTCTTTTTAAAAAGCTCATTCCTGGTGTAGAGGATTTTTTAGTTCATTTTTTATGTAGAATTATTGAGCTCGTTTACTATACAAATTTGTTTTAAATTGTGCATAATATGATTTGGTAAAAATATGCTTAACATTTTGCCTTTTTTTGGCAAATTCAGGTAATTATGCGTTTTAATTGTTTAGGCTAGTAAATGGAAATAATTCTCATGCGGGGAAATAAAATTTTTTTCAAGGAAATCTGGAACGAATAAATGGTTAAACCTGTACAAACAACAGTTTGCAGGCCAGGTTTGCTTGGCCGGTGTGCACAAAAAGCGATTGCTGATTTAAGCAATCCCAAGGCGTTAGCGCCGGTTATACTACTTGAAAGTTCAGTTCTTGCAGGCAGATGCTATCATGCAGAGAAAAGAGGGGGAGTTGTAGAGTTCAGGGAAAGATTTATAGAAGAATTCTTAACTGCTCTTGTCTGGTTTTTTGGAGTATCTTCGTTAAATGCAGCTGGAGATTTCATTGCAAAAGGATTTAATCTCGATACTAAAATTGATGTTGGAAAAGATAAATTATCCGATGAATACGGCAAATTAAAGAAACATATTAAAAGTCCCCTTGAAAGATTCACTGACGGAAAGTCAAAAGGATTTAAAGATCTGCTTACCAGAGTTAAATTTTCCAAGATCCTTCTTTGTACTTTAACAAGTGTATATGTTGTTGGAAGCATAATTCCTAAATTCAAAAATTCTGTCACTGAAAATAATCCGGATCCGAATCAAAATAGTATCGCAGCTTCTATGTTCGGAGGACTTTTTAGAGGTAAGTCTTCTGAAAAACAAGCATCAAAGATAATAAACAGTAATTATTCTTCAATGCCTAAATTCCTTGAATCTGCAAGAAATACTGATATGCAGTTTAGAGGCGGATTAAATCTTGCGGCTTTAAGTCATAATCTTGAAAATGACAATATATATAAAATGTTGACTGTCGATACAGGAATTGTTGGCGGAAGAGCAATAAATGCCAGAAATGACGATGAAAAAATTGAAATTATAGTGAGAGATGTCGGTTCGCTTTATTTCTATATGGCATCAACACATCATGTTGCACATTTTCTCTCTGATGATAAGTTTAACTTTTTTGGAGACAAAAATGCCAGAGGCGTGAATTTGAATAAAAGAATGGGCATTTCAACAAATCTTGATCCAAGAATTGTCCAATATCTTAACGAACAAATGGTAGAAAATTTTGGCAGTAATACAAAGTCAAAACAAGAATTTGAAATCTTTATGACTGAAATATTTGGAAGAGAAAATAAAGAACTCGTTAAAGTTCTGAAAGAACAATCTACAAAAGCTGGTCATACAGTAAATCTGGATGATTTTCTTAGAGAGGTTAAAAAACATACTCCTGATAATATGAGATTTATTGAAAAAAATGCTATAAATGCGGCAAAATTAAATAATCAGGTTATAACAGGCAGTAGTGTAATGAGAATAGCAAGACATCTTGAAGAACTTGATTCTAAAGAACCTGAACCTGTAGAAGATTTTATTAAATCCTTATATAATGAATCTGACAGGATTTATAAAGCTACTGCTGAAGGATTGGATGCAAAAGTCAACAATAATCAACTTATTAAAATGATTGATAAATTAGTCGAATTAGAACTCCCTGTAGATAAAGAAGAACTTGACAAAGCCATTAAATTTAGAGACAAACATCTAAAACAGATAAAACTTGAAGGAGACTTTGTTGTAACTGCTCAAATAGAAGATGTTATACATGATGGACTTGTTAGAAAACAAAGTTTCTTCAATGAAGCTTTTAGCAAATCAAATCCTGATATTAAAGATCCAAGAAAATATGTTTCAATTAAAAGTCTGAGTGATACCAGAGAGCATATTAACAGTTATGCTGAATGTTTAAAGGAGAATCTTGCAAAAGTATTCAATGACAAAACAGAAATTACAGTAAATGATCTGAGAAAAGCTCTTAAAATGTTCCAGAATAAAAATCTTGGAATGAAAGCACTTTATACATCTATTGGGCTTGGTGTATCCGCATATTTTCTATCTTGCGGAATCCCAAAATTTCAATATTATATAACAAAAAAAAGAACCGGAAATGATGATTTTCCTGGAGTTAAGGGATTAAATACAGCTCAGTCCAAATAGTTATTATTTTTGGTAAATTCAAATTTTTAGAGTTGGGTTTTTATTATCTGGTATACACTTGTCATTGCGAGGATTTCGAAGAAATCAGTGGCAATCTGCCCAATTTTCGCTTATTACTTTCTGACTTAATTGGTAAGATCCTTTGACTTCACTTTGTGGAGTTTATACTGAGCGAGCGAAGCGAGTCGAATGTGCTCAGGGTGACAATTCGGAAATTCCTCGTTTTATCAGTAACAATTTAATCACTACTATAAAATTAAATTAAATAAATGTTTCTTTTTTCGAGTGGATAATTATAATTTTAATATGCCATAATGAAAAATAAGCAGCATTTATATAAAATAGCTGTTTTTGTGTAGGTTAGAAGATACCGGATAGAATTTATTCTCCGGAAATAAGTAAAGGGTCAATAGATGCGGGCAGCAAGTGTAATTTTAATGGCTTTAATCATGCCTTTTGTTATGGCGTTTTCAGAAATGGAAAGTGTTGCGCAAACACAAGATTATTCAGCAGTAACCGAAAGTTCAAAATTTATTCAGGCTTTAAATTTAATGGATGGAACATCTGCAGAATGGGCAAAAAGGGCAATTCTTGGTGATAATATTACTCACAGGCCAATTAAAATTATGTTTAAGGATTTGGGAAAAATTTCACAGGCATATGCTACTTTCGATGCTCTGGGATGGAGAGGGGAAGACGGCCAGCTTTACATTTTCATAAGCAAAAGGCATATGGATTCATCGCCTGAGGCTCTCGCAAGTATTTTATCCCATGAATCAATTCATCAGGATGAATTTTCATCTATAGAAGAGGAAACTTACGGCTGGTGCTATGAAGCAGTTGTATGGTCCCAGATGAAAAAGAAAAAGCCTCAGTTAAATGATTACAGTTATGGCGAAGATTCTCTTGTAGACAGGCTAAATACTCTTGAAAAAATGTTCAAAACATCAGGAAATACCGATAAAGAAATAAGACATGCAGTTTCCATAAATCCCGGATATAGTGGTCTGCCTACATATTCACCGGGTTTTAATGGTAAAAAAGAATTAATGCACTAAAAATAAGACCTCAGAAATTATTTCTGAGGTCTTTAATAATATTAATATTTACCTTTCATTGCTCTTTCAATTTCTCTTTTGACAGTCTTTTTTGCCATAACTTCTCTTTTATCATAAAGTTTTTTACCTTTTGCAAGGCCAATTTCAACTTTAGCCCACCCGTTTGAAAGATACATTTTTATTGGTATCAATGCATAACCGGTTTCTTTTGTTTTTCCGATAAGTTTTCTTATTTCCTGCTTTGTTAAAAGCAGTTTTCTCTTTCTCTCAGGTTCATGATTATACCTGTTTCCCATATCGTAAGGGCTGATATGAGAATGATAAAGCCAGGCTTCACCATTTTCTATCTTTGCAAAACTGTCTTTCAGGTTGATTCGGCCTGCTCTTACTGACTTTATTTCAGTTCCAGTCAGCACAATACCTGCTTGAAAAGTTTCAAAAATATGATACTCATGGTAGGCTTTTTTGTTGGTTGAAATTTCCTTTATTTGACTCATTTTACTCCAATTAAAATAAAGTATTATATAAATAGATGAATATGTATAAGGATATTAAAGAAATTTTTATGATATCCGATAGACATTATATATTGTATTGTCTTATTAAGAAAGATCAATTAAAAACATGAATCTTATAAACTGTAAAAAGTGCGGAGTATTATTTCAGAAAAAATTAAGAGATATTTGTGATAAATGTCTTGAAAAAGACAATATGATGATTGAAAAAATTGAAAAATATATATGCAATTGTTCAGAACAGTTTATTTCGTTTGAAATGATCAATGAAGCAACAGGTATTGAACTTGAAGAAATAGAAGAATTGTACAAAAAAAATAGGTTAACTATTATTACAGGCAGATTAATCACCAAATGCAAGATTTGTGGAGCAGAAATCAAAAATATTTATGGTAAAGGCAATTTTTGTGCAAAATGCTTAAATGAAGTAATTAACGAAGATAGTGGAGGCAGGAAACCAGTACTTGATCCTAAAAATGTTAATGTTGATCTTAGGAAATACGATAAAGATATACTTCATACAAATAAAATCATTCCCCCCTCAGAGAGAATGAAATACGGCTTTAAGAAAAGCTACGAATAAAGCTTTTGAAGAAGCAGAAAATCAGAATTTTTCTTCACCCTCTTTAGGCTATAACAAGAGCTTCTTCAAGTATTTTATTTGCTGCTTTGACCATTTCTTCAATATCGTCATTAAAATACTGTTTAGCAACTCTTTTTATAGCTGCATCGCCAGCATTTATTCTTGATGTAGCTGATCTGTAATAATACTTTTTGCCCTGTTTAATTCGCTCAACATGATTTTTTTCAGCAAGTCTGTCTAAAACAGTCTTAACAGTAGTATATGCCCATTTTTGCCTGGCAGAATTTATTTCTGTCTGAATATTTGATACATCTATTAAAAGTTGATCATTTTCTTCCATTTTCCAGAGAGCATTTAAAATTATGTTTTCAAGATTACCATGCCTACGGTTCATCATATATCTCCCAAATTAAAAACTACAATTATAGTATATATAGTATAATTGTAGTTTTTACTAATTTCTAGTGTAATGAGTATATTTTTTTACAAATTTTATAATTACGATAGTGGGAGTGAAACTGATTCGTAAAACGACGCGAAGGCGGCGGTTGAAGAATCAGTGCAACTCATTCATGTGCGTTAGCGAAAGCGAAGAAAAGCTCGTTCAAGGGTGAAATTAGAGTGAAGTAAAACTTTCTTGGTGAAATTATTCGGGATTTACTTTTTTAGGTGAGAAATTTACCTCTGAAGGGCCAAAATGAATGGGCTTTGCAGGTGCAAAATTAATTCCTGCATAACCTGAAGGGGATGGAGTAGTTGTCTTATCTCTATATATCACTACGCCATTATGGAGTTTTACCATTTCATGATTGCTTTGTGCCTGATCACGTTCATTATATGACATAATACCCAGGCTTTTTGTATTTATAAAGGAATTTTTAGTCTTGTCACATCCTGTTAAAGTAAAAAGCGCAAAAATACAGACAAAACATAAAAAATGAAATTTTTTGCATGATTTTAGCATACTGTCATATTTCTCCATTATTACTTTCTTTAATTATAGTATAGTTTTACACGTTTGACACTATACTTTAGTTTGAGGTCATTTTATACTTTAATCATTATTTATAGCAAAATAAACCTCTTTCAGTCTTTTTTTGCTTATATGAGTGTAAAGTTGTGTTGTAGAAACATCACTGTGACCCAAAAGTTCTTGAACAACTCTTAAGTCAGCACCATTTTCAAGCATATGTGTTGCAAAACTGTGCCTTACAGTGTGCGGGGTTATGTGTTTGTTTACATATTTTCCAAGATTTTTTATAAGGTTGTAAACTTCCTGTCTTGTTATATTTTGTCCATATTCTCCAAGGAAAAGAATCGTTGTTTTAAGGGATTTTTTCTGAATGATCAGGTTTCTTTCCTTTAAATATAGTTTTATAGCAAGCTTTGCCTGATCTCCAATAGGAACAAGTCTTTCCTTTGAACCTTTTCCAAAACATCTTACATAATTTTGATCAAGATTTACATTGGAAATATTTAAATTTACAAGTTCTGATACTCTAAGACCCGAAGCATACAACAGTTCAAAAATAGCTCTTTCAAGTCCTGAAAGGTTTTGGGAGAGAATATTACTAATTTCACTCATTGTTAAAATTTTTGGCAGATGTCTGCTGAGTTTTGGCTGTTCGAGGCTGACAGTCGGATCGTGATTAATCATTTCCTGCGACATCATCCATTTAAACCAGCCTCTAAGAGATGCTATTTTTCTGGTTATGCTTGTTGGAGCAAGTCCAACTGTTCGCATATCTCTGATATAAGAGTTAATAATAGAGCGTGAAACATCGTCAAAACTGTTTATCAGATTTTTATCAAGAAAACTGATAAACGATGTCAAATCTCTTCTGTAGGCCTGTTCTGTGTTACCGGAAAGGCCTCTTTCTATATAGAGATATTCAATATATTCAGAGAGATTTTCAAAAAACGGACTTTTAGATACTGCTTCCATAATCGACTCTTATTAAACTATTAATATGTTTAATTTTATTCCTATTTTTTGCAATAAGCAAAAACATTGCAGTTTTAAAAATAGTACTTATTTTTTATAAAAGGGTTTATCATTTGACTTTTTTGATATTTGTATGCTGGGATCGCAAAATTTTTTAAATTCGCTCTGGGAATATATCAAAAATATAAAATATTGATTCAAGTCAGAGCTCACCCACAAGGGGCAGTAAAAAATTTTGCTGAATAGTGTCGTATCTAGGGGGTTCGGGGGCATAGCCCCTGACTGAACACAGCTTACTGACACTTGCCCGCCAATTTAGCTATAGCGCATCTGTCTGAGCGAAGCGAGTTATGCGCGTCATGGAATGTAAATAATAAAATTAGGGCTTAGTGTCAGTAATGAACAATAGTTTTTTCTTTCTTTGTTTCATTTCTTTCTTTTTTGCGCCAAAAAAGAAAGAAATGAAAAGACCGTTAAAAGATGTGTGGTGGGTAAGAGACTTGAATCGTCATTATAATTATTTATTGACAACAAATACCCACCCTAATGTTACTGAATTTAAGGAAAACAAAAAACTGATATAAACTGAAAAGCAGGCTAGGATTCAATCCTAGCCTGCTTAAATATCTATACGATATGATGAATTACATCATTCCGCCCATGCCACCCATACCGCTCATGTCAGGCATACCGGCACCTTTTTCTTCAGGAATATCAACGACAGCTGCTTCAGTTGTAAGAAGCATAGCTGCGATTGAAGATGCATTTTCAAGAGCTGTTCTTGTAACTTTTGCAGGGTCAACAATACCGGCTTTGATCATATCAACATATTCATTGTTTTGTGCGTCAAAGCCCATTGATCCGCCTAATTCTCTAACTTTTTGAGCAACAACTTCACCTGATTCTCCTGCATTTACTGCAATTTGTTTTAATGGAGCATCAAGAGCTCTTAAAAGAATTTCAGCACCAGTTTTTTCATCAGCTTCAAAACTGCCTAACTTGTCAGCAAGAGCTTTTGAAACTTTTATTAGTGTTACACCGCCGCCAGGAACGATACCTTCTTCGATAGCGGCTCTTGTAGCATTAAGAGCATCTTCGATTCTAAGTTTACGATCTTTTAATTCAGTTTCAGTAGCAGCACCGACTTCGATAACAGCAACGCCACCGGCTAATTTAGCAAGACGTTCCTGTAATTTTTCTCTGTCATAATCGCTGTCTGATTCTTCAATCTGACGTTTGATTTGTTTTACTCTTTCTTCAACAGTTTTGGAGGTTTCTTCTCCGACAACGATAGTTGTGTTGTCTTTTGTAACTGTTACTCTGCGAGCTTTACCCATCATTTGAGTAGTTAAGTTTTCAAGCTTAATTCCTAATTCTTCAGTAAAGAGTTGTCCGCCTGTTAAAATAGCGATATCTTCAAGCATAGCTTTTCTTCTGTCACCAAAGCCAGGAGCTTTAACAGCAACTGCTCTTAATACTTTTCTCATTGTATTAACAACCAATGTTGCAAGAGCTTCACCTTCAACGTCTTCAGCAATTATGAGGATTCCTTTTCCTTCTCTTGCTACCTGTTCGAGAACAGGAACTAATTCAGATATGAGGTTGATCTTTTTGTTAACGCAAAGAACAAATACATCTTCAAGAACAGATTCCATTCTTTCAGCATCAGTTACGAAATATGGGCTGATATAACCTTTATCAAACTGCATACCTTCAACAACTTTCAGTTCTGTTCCGATTGTTTTTGATTCTTCAACTGTGATAACACCATCTTTGCCAACTTTATCCATAGCGTCAGCAATTAAATTACCAATAATTTTATCATTACCGGCTGAAATTGTAGCAACTTGAGAAATTGATTCTTTTGAATCAATTTTCTGGTTAGTTTTTTTAATTTCTTCAACGATAATTTCAACTGCTGAATAGATACCTCTTTTGATACCCATTGGATTAGCGCCGGCAGCAACGTTTTTAAGACCTTCTCTAATAATAGCCTGAGCTAATACTGCTGCGGTTGTAGTTCCGTCACCTGCTACATCATTTGTTTTGCTGGATACTTCTCTAACGAGTTGTGCACCTGCATTTTCAAGGCGATCCTGTAATTCGATTTCTTTTGCTATGGTAACACCGTCATTAACGATTTGAGGTGCGCCAAATTTCTTTTCTAATATGACATTACGACCTTTTGGTCCTAATGTAACTTTTACAGCATCAGCAACCGCGTCAATACCAGTCAGTAGTGACTTGCGAGCTTCTTCATTAAATACAATTTTCTTTGCCATGAGTAGTTACTCCTTTATATAACCCAAAATTATTCAATTACACCGAATACTTCTTTAACTGAAAGGATTTTATATTCAATGTTGGCTACTTTGATATCCTGAATGTTGCCATATTTGGCAAATAAAACTTTGTCTCCAACTTTGACTTCCATTTCTTCTTTTTTGCCGTCTTCGAGTGTTTTTCCTGGCCCTACTGCCAGAACTTCACCTTTTTGTGATTTTTCTCTGGCTGAATCAGGTATAAAAATACCTCCCGGAGTGGTTTCTGTTTCTTCAATAACCTTTACAACAATTTTATCGCCTAAAGGTCTGATTTTTAATTCTCCTGCCATACGTATACCTCCAATAAAATTACTTCTTATACTATGTTCAATCCATAATACAACAAACAAGATTTTTAAATTTAAAATCTTACATTTTAATTTAATACAAGATTTTCAATATGAAGTGAAATTTAAGGAAATTTTAATTTTTTAGTTTAGGTACAGCAGAAAAAATCATTAAGGGAATTCATCATTTCCCTCAACGATTTTTGCAGACTGCTTCTTGTAATCAGCTATCAATCGAGCAATAAAAATGCGGCAGGTTGATTTGCCGCATTTTTATAAAAAATTTTGCGAAATTTAAAAATTTATTATCAACTGAATAATTACAAAGCCAGCTATTTTTTTGCCATTCTAAAAAGACCGTATACAATAAGCCCTAATCCTGCAATGGTCATAAGACCGCTTGTCGGATGTTTCTGGATTCTATGCCTGATAAAGCTTATATTGGGATTTTTGCTTATATAATCCCCCAGATATACAATCTGATCCTGAGCGTATTTCATTCCGTCCGAAACTCTATCAGAAAGAATATCTCTGCCTTCCATCAAGGAATTTCTAAATGATTTCATAGTATGATTTTTGGCTTTCATTTTAAACATTTATTATTTCCTCCATAATTGTTTATGTTGGTGAAGAAACCTGTTTTACTGCAGGTGCCTGTTTAGCCTCCTGTTGTAAATTACCTTTTATTCCCTGAAAAATCATATATCCAACTACTATAACACCTAAAACAACGGCAAGTCCTATTATACCTTTAAGCCAATCCGCTGATTCCCTTCTTTTTTCTTCAGGACTAATCTTTGTCATAATTAAACCTCAATAAATTTGGGTGAAAAAGTTTGAAAAAACTTTTACCTTATTATTGTTTATATATACATAGTAGGGTTTATTTTACAGTTATAAATTCCCCAACTGTATTAAACATTGGATTCATTTACAGCTTGTCTTATTGAAAATTATAAAACTGCTCCTTGAGAAAACAGTGCTTTTCTAAGAGCTTCAATATTGACTGTTTCAGCAAAAGCAAAATGATTATTGGTATTTTTTACTGCGATAGCAGCAGCAGTGCCTGCTGCCTGTCCTATTGCCATACAGCAAGGGATCTCTCTGATCATATTTATAAGTTCATGAGAGATAGAAATACATCTTCCAGCAAATATTATATTTTTAATTTTTTTTGATATCAGGCATCGGTAAGGGATTTTTATTGAACCATTACCAATTCCTGTATAATTTGGCGCAAGTGCAATTGTATCATCAAAATTCTTTGTTATATCGTCTATTGTAAAATGATAAACACCTTTTATTCTTCTAGAATCCCTGACACCAATTTGTGCAGCTGTATCAATAAGATAGCCGTTTTTAAAACCCGGAATATTTTTTCTGAAAGACTCCATAATTCTGAATATTTGTTTTCTTCCCTGTATTTCTGCTCTTGTAAGATCTTTACAGTTTGTTGAATCAGTGTTTTCAATATTTGAAATGTTAAACCAGGCTTCATTAGGATGTAAAGTTTCTATCCATCCGCCTATTTTTGTTGAAATTCCCAGTCCTTCCATTAAATTTAAGTATTCAGTTATATTTTCATTTGTATACTGTCTGACTTTAATAATATCAATGCCGCCAACCCTGAATCCTAAAGTTACAGGCAAAAGATCATTCCTGTTTTCAATGTCAAAAAGAATATTGCAGTATTTTGCAAGATCTCCGTCACCTGTCGCATCAATAAAGATACGTCCTTTAATAATATTTCTGCCCGATTTCCCTTCGATTATTACTCCTGAAATACTGTTTTCTTTTATTAAAGTATTTGATACATAACTGTGATAGTAAGGAGTTATGTTGTTTTCTTCTATCATACAGTCAAAAATATACTTCATTGATTCAGGATCGAACAAAACATTAAGATCAATGTCTTTCGTAGCCTTCATTTGTCTGAGCCTGTTTATGGTTTCTTCGCAAAATCCTTTAATAATTTTTTCTTTGCCGTCAGTGAGTCCGACAATAAGAATTACAAGACCGCCTGTCGCCTGCCCTCCCAAATAACCGTATCTTTCAACTATAGCAGTTTTTGCTCCGGCTTTTGATGCTGAAACAGCAGCACTGACTCCTGCAGGTCCGCCTCCTAACACAACAACATCATATTCACCTATAACAGGTATTTCCTGTGGAGCTTCAATCAGATGTTCCATTAATCCTCCATAATAAGAGGTATTCTATTCAGATCAAGAAAGACTTCCGGTATACGGTGGTATGGTTAAATCAGGTCTGGTTTCAATATTAACTTTAATACCAAAAACCTCTAAATATTCTACTATGCCTCCTCGCATTTTTAAAGCAGATATCATGGTATCCGATGGGCCTATTGCTTTTATTATATAGGGGGAAGTCAGCCTTGACTGGTTGACCATGATGTTATTGCCTGCAGTAATAATCTCACTTGTTGTAACCAGTCTTTGATTGTTTATAGCTATGGCTTTTGCGCCTGAGGCTTTTATTTCATTGATGATTTTTAAAATGTCATCACTGTGAACAAGACCATCATTATCAGTGGAGGACATGTCAATATTTCCTGAATCATTGAGGCTTAAAATGATCCCGTTTCCTTTAACAGGTGTTAATCCTGCAATCTGGTAAAGCTTTTGAAATTGAAGATTAGATAATCCGGCAGGCAGAGATTCTTTGTCAAAACTATGCATCTGCTGTCTAAGGCCGGCAAGCTGTTTTTCTAAATCTGACTTTTTGTTCTGAGTTTCTTTGAGAATTAAAACAAGTTCATTGAGTTGTCTTGAAGCCGGTATTCCTGAATTTTCCGCTTCAATATGCTTTTTTGTCTGAGTTGCAATGATTAAACCCAAAACAAAAAATACTATCATCATAGAGCCTATATAACCTATATTTGGTCTCAATGAGTTCTTTTTTATATCCTGTTCATTTTCAATCATTTTGTTTTTGTGCCAAAAAAAATCTTCTTCTTAATAACAGGTATAGTACATTGGTTAAGAGAAAGCAAGTAAAAATAATGTAATTTTAGATAAATTAAATAAAAAAATTTTTTATCTGTTTTGTTTTAAAAAAATGTCTTTCTCTTTAAATTATTTTTTGTTTAGTCTTAAATGGGTAAGAACTGAATTAATGTTTAAATAAGGCTTTGAATAATGGTAAACAATATTTTTATAAACCGTGCAGAAAAAAAATTAATCGAAATTTTCGGTGAACTTGAAATAATCAGGGATATTAATCAGGAAAAAGTATTACAGGCTTTTCAGGATAACAGAATTGGCGAAGAACATTTTGCAAGTGTCAGCGGATACGGACATGATGATCTTGGAAGACAGGCGATAGACAAGGTTTATGCTCAGGTTTTTAACTGTGATTCTGCAATAGTCAGGAATCAGTTTGTATCAGGTACGCATGCTATAGCATGCGCTCTTTTTGGTATTTTAAGGCATGGAGACAAGCTTATTTCTGTTGCTGGAGCTCCTTATGATACTCTGGAAGAAGTTATCGGCAAAAGAGGAAATATAAAAGCTTCGTTAAAAGGGCATGGAGTTGCTTATGAAGAGGTTGAACTCAGAGGAAACGGGGAAGTCGATCTTGAAGGCATCGCAAAAGCGGTTGATCAGGATACAACAATGGTTACAATTCAAAGATCAAGAGGATATAGCTTAAGAAAACCTATTGATATTGAAATGATGACTGAAATTATAAAAACTGTAAAAAGCAGAAACCCTGAATGTGTCTGTTTTGTTGATAATTGCTACGGAGAGTTTACAGAATCATATGAGCCGACAGATGTTGGAGCAGATCTTGTTGCGGGATCTCTTATAAAGAATCCGGGTGGCGGAATTGTTGAAGCCGGCGGATATATTGCAGGAAGAAAAAAGCTGGTTGAACTTGCAGCTATGAGATTGACAGCTCCGGGCATAGGTTCAAAAGGCGGGGCAATGTTCAATCAGTCAAGACTTATATTACAAGGCTTTTTTATGGCACCATCTATTGTCCATGAAGCTATAAAAGGTGCTATTCTTGTTTCACAAGTATTTCATGATATGGGCTATAATACTTCGCCATTACCTGATGAAGTAAGGACAGATATAATACAGGCAATAGAGTTTGGTTCTGCCGACAAACTTATAAAATTCTGTAAGGCAGTGCAGTTTAACAGTCCGGTTAATTCTGGTCTGACACCTGTACCGGATGAAGTTCCGGGTTATGATGATAATATTGTGATGGCAGGGGGAACTTTTATAGAAGGTTCAACTATAGAATTATCGGCTGACGGTCCTTTAAGAGAGCCTTATGTAGCTTATATGCAGGGCGGATTGAATTATTCTCATGTAAAACTTGCTTTAAGGGGAGTTTTAGAGCAAATAGGAATTTCCGAGCCTTAATAAGGTACTTATTAACTTTTCTGATATTTATATGCTGGGACCACAAAATTTTTTAAATTCGCTCTGATATAGTAATTATTTAGAAGGAATTAATACAAGCCAGAGCTCACCCACAAGGGGCAGTAAAAAATTTTGCTGCTTATTGCCGTATATAAGAGAGCCTAATAAACAGTTTTATAGCTACGATTTTCCTAAAACTTACACTTTAATTAACGATTATATTTTTTTATTCTAGATTGAGAAGAAATAAAAAGAAGAAACTTTTGCCATGATTGATGCAAAGTATGAGTTTGTTGAGTTAGCAGGAAGCATAAGTTTTAGGAAAATCTCCGCAAGAAAACTCTTTAAATGCTCTCTAATATACTAGATGGTCGATTATTTTCTATTTAAAAAATTACGAAATTCTTTTATAGGGAATTTTAAAATTATTACGTGTCATCCCGAACTTGTTTCGGGATCTAACAAATTCTCAGATGCTGAAACAAGTTCAGCATGACAAAATATGCAATAAAGTCGATAGGGGTTCGGGGGCGTGCCCCTGACTGAACACAGCTTACTGCTGCTTGCACGTCATTATTATCTATAGAAATTCTGTTTGAGCCGGAACAACGTGGAGGTGAGTTAATTTCGTCAAAGTATAAATACTATAGTTTAAGTGCTTAGCAGCAGTGATAAACAAAAGTCGTTTCTTTCTTTGTTTCATTTCTTTCTTTTCGTCAAAAAAGAAAGAAATGAAAAACCCGTTAAAATCTTACAATATTGACGCTATTTATAGATTTAAAATCGTGCATTATTTTTTTAAATAAATTTAGAGAAACTTTTTGTAAAAATCAGCTTCTTAATAACAGGTGTTTAAAATTTCTTGACTACCAACCTCCATAGGTGTTACAGTAAAAAGTTGTAAAACCCTGTGGGCGAGTGGCGAAATGGTAGACGCGCTAGTCTTAGGAACTAGTAGGCAACCCCTGTGTGAGTTCGAGTCTCTCCTCGCCCATTTTTATTTTTTACAATACTAAAGCATTTTATAGCAAGTTACTGATATTTTATGCATGTTCTCAATTATAGTTGAGTATAATTAATGATTAATCAGGTATCGACAAGTAAATCTCAAGACAAATCAGGCTTAGCTCAAATTTTTGAGCCGGTGAGCCTGGAACTTTCTGTTTTAAATAAAAAACTTGTAGAAAATCTTTCTTGTTCTAGTACTGTTTTAAACAGTATAACAGAGTATATTATTGAAGCGGGCGGTAAAAGGCTGAGACCTGCTGTTACCTTTTTAATTGCTAAGGCTTTAAACAAAGGTTTTTTACCGTCAGATCATTTTCAGGTAGGTATTGCCCTTGAAATGATTCATACGGCAACTTTGATACACGATGATGTTATTGATAAAGCTGAAACAAGGCGTGGTAATAAAAGCCTACATAAAATCTGGAATGATAAAATAGCCATTGCAGCCGGAGATTATCTCCTTGCAAAAGCTTTAGCCAGACTTGCATCAATAAATAATAATCTTGTAGTTGATCTTTTTGCAAGAATAATGGGTGAAATATGCGAAGGAGAAATTGAGCAGGATACACAGAATTATAATTTTATAAATCTTGATCAGTATATTGAAAAATCCGCAAGAAAAACTGCGAAATTATTTGTGGCAGGTGCAGAAAGCTCGGCGATTTTAACTTCAGGTGTTGATAACCTTTGTGTAAAAGCAGCAAGAGAGTACGCGCTTAATTTTGGAATAGCTTTTCAGATAGTTGATGATATTCTCAATTTTACATCAAATCCTGATGAACTTG
>Ga0074198_1001351_pt1 | contig 16542 bp, 11 predicted proteins | sample EPASupsiteSAE323_FD_64527 | JGI IMG/M metagenome (GOLD analysis project Ga0074198, IMG submission 64527) | Bioremediated contaminated groundwater from EPA Superfund site, New Mexico - Sample SAE3-23 | ecosystem: Environmental > Aquatic > Deep subsurface > Groundwater > Contaminated ...
TCACGAATAGCGAAGCGTTGACCAGCTTGCATAGCAACCGGTTTAATCAATTTAACAGTAACATTGGCATTATCGCCTGGCATGATCATTTCAGTACCTTCAGCTAAGGTGATATCACCAGTAACGTCGGTAGTACGAATGAAAACTTGTGGACGATAACCACTAAAGATTGGAGTGTGACGACCACCTTCTTCTTTTTTAAGTAACAAAACTTCAGCTTTGAATTCAGTGTGAGGAGTAATTGAACCTGGTTTTGCTAAAACTTGACCTCGTTCAATATCATCTTTTTCAACACCTCGAAGTAATAAACCGACGTTATCGCCAGCTTGACCTTGATCAAGCATTTTGTGGAACATTTCCACACCGGTAACAACAGCTTTTCGAGTATCTTTAAGACCAACGATTTCAATTTCATCGTTAACTTTAACAACACCTTTTTCAATACGACCAGTAGCAACAGTTCCTCGACCTTTGATAGAGAAAACGTCTTCAACTGGCATTAAGAATGGTTTATCTAATTCACGAACAGGTTCAGGAATATAAGTATCCAAAGCTTCCATTAATTTCTTAATGCTTTCGACACCATCAGCATCTCCGTTGAGAGCTTTAAGAGCAGAACCTCGGATAATTGGAGTTTCATCACCTGGATAACCATATTTGGTTAAAAGATCACGGATTTCCATTTCAACGAGATCTAAGAATTCTGGATCTTCGACTAAATCGACTTTGTTTAAGAAGACGACTAATTTTGGAACGTTGACTTGGTTAGCTAACAAAACGTGTTCACGAGTTTGTGGCATTGGACCATCTGGTGCAGAAACGACTAAAATAGCGCCGTCCATTTGAGCAGCACCAGTAATCATGTTTTTGACGTAATCAGCGTGTCCTGGACAATCGATGTGAGCATAATGTCTGTTGGCTGTTTCGTATTCAATGTGGGAAATAGCAATAGTAACGATTTTAGAAGCATCACGAACAGTACCACCCTTAGCAATGTCAGCATAAGATTTGGCACTTCCTTGAACTTTTGAGATAGCTGCGGTTAAAGTTGTTTTACCATGATCAACGTGACCAATGGTTCCAACGTTAACGTGTGGCTTAGTTCTTTGATAAGTATCTGCCATATTTTTCTCCTTTTATTTTTTTATATATAGTCTTTGTTAAGACAAAATTTCTAATTAATAATATTCTAGAGCAAAACGCTTTTGAATTGTATCAGCTAGTTAATAGCTTTGCAATATTTAAGATAAAGTAAATCCGCATACAAATGCGGTAGAGGAATTATACCTGTTTTTTGACAAAAATAAACCCAGCATTTAGATAAAGTTGAACGCATGCGCGTGTCAAACAGTTTCTATACTGGGGTTTATATGTTGGCTAAGTTGAATATGGAAAGATAAAAAGTATCTCAGGGTGTTTTTTATCACAAAAGAGTGATAGTAATAAGCGGCCCATCAATAAAGACAGGGGAAGTTACTCCAGAAAAAGGACCTCCACTATCTTCGATTGAAAGAGATTCCTCGCTAATACGAAAAGGTGTAGTTTTTCTTATGACATCGTCTCCGATTGGGTCTTCGTTGATGACATAGTTTGCATCGGTTCCTTTAATTACCAGTCTACCTTTGATAGTGATATAAGCTTCTACCGTTTTTCCGTTCAATATAATGGTCATTTTTAAAATATTTTTTCTTTCTCCTGTTATTCCATCTTGATGGCAGGAAGCTAGTCCGAGATATCGGACCAAATTTCTGCCATCAATAACAACCTAACTTTAAAAGTACAATTTATATTTAATTTCGCGATGAAAATAGTATAAATATGCAGCTATTATAGGATATTTTTGTCAAAAAGTCAAGGAGAATACCTATAAAACTTATCTTTATGCCAATTGATAACATTATTTTGAATATAGTTTTTGATGATGAAATATTGTTTTTCATCCTTGATTATAATGTCATGAAATCTTGATTGCCAGGCAAAAAATATGGTTTTAGAATTAATTTGACGAGTAACGGCAGATTTAAATAGTTGAATTGCTTTTGGAATTGATTGATTGGATTTTTCGTTCAGTTCTTTATATTTATTTTCTGTTTGTAAAAATATTAATTTGGGTTGTAGAGATGGTTTGTTGGGTTGTAGAGACGATTTGTTGGGTTGTAGAGACGATTTGTTGGGTTGTAGAGACGATTTGTTGGGTTGTAGAGACGCCATATATGGCGTCTCTACATGGAATAGAATATGCACATGATTTGGCATAACAATATATTCATCCAAAAAAACATTTGAAGAATGCTTTGGGATATCTATCAAACATTGTTTAGTAATAATCCCCATTTTTGATAATTCCATTTTTGAATTAATTATTTTGCCAAAGAAATTATTTTTATTTAAGGTACAGATGGTAATAAAATATTTTCCAGGAGAAGAATAATCCCAATTTTGAAGACGAGATGATTTTAATTTATATTTGGAGGCAAATTTAGTTGGATTATCAATAATCACAAATAATTTTAGCAACAAAAATACCCTCCAATATTCTTCGGAGGGTATTTAATTTACTATTTAGAATTATTTATCCGAATTGGTTTTGATAGTCAATTTTTCTTGAATATCACGAGGAACTGGATCGTAATGGCTAGGTTCCATATAGAAAGATCCACGACCTTGAGTAAGAGATCGGATAACAGTGGCATATCCTTGAACAGCTTCCAAAGGAATGAAAGCATGAATGGTGGTGAAGCCATGACTATCTTCAGTACCGTTGATTTGACCACGGCGTGAAGAAAGATCTCCAATAACTGAACCTAAAAATTCAGATGGAGTAGCAACTTCAAATTTCATGATTGGTTCGAGTATAAGTGGTTTAGCGGCAGTAAAAGCATCTTTAATAGCGTAATTACCAGCTAATTTGAAAGCCATTTCGGAAGAATCGACTTCGTGGTAGGTTCCGTCGTAAACAGTGACTTTAAGATCGGTACAAGGATAACCAGCAACGATACCTTTTTGAAGAGTTTCTTTGACACCTTTTTCAATAGCAGGAATAAAGTTAGCAGGAATAGCACCACCTTTGACAGCGTTGACAAACTCATAACCTTCTCCCCTATTTTTAGGTTCAATTTTAATTTTACAGTGACCGTATTGACCATGACCACCAGATTGATGGATATATTTACCTTCACCATCAGCGTTAGCAGAAATAGTTTCACGATAAGCAACTTGTGGAGCACCGGTTTTGACACCGACACCAAATTCGCGCTTTAAACGATCAACGATAATTTCAAGATAGAGTTCTCCCATACCAGCAATAGTAGTTTGACCGGTTTCTTGGTTGTAACTAACTCTAAAAGTAGGATCTTCAATAGCTAATCTATTTAAAGCTGCACCCATTTTTTCTTGATCATCACCAGTTAATGGTTCAATTGAAAGAGAAATAACTGGTTCAGCAAATTGAATTGGAGAAAGAGAAATAACGTTGTTGGCATCACAAAGAGTATCACCAGTAGTAGATTCTTTTAGACCAATACAGGCAACGATTTCTCCAGCAAAACCTTCTTCAAGACCTTCTCGTTTGTCAGCATGCATTAATAATAAACGTCCGATTCTTTCGCTTTTTTTCTTGGTTGTATTGTAGACTTCAGTACCAGCTTTGAGAGTGCCTGAATAAACACGAACATAAGAAAGAGTACCAACGTGTGGATCGGATTGAACTTTAAAAAGAAGAGCAGATAAAGGTTCAGTTCGAAGAGGTTTACGAGTAATTACTTCATTAGTTTCTGGATCATAACCTTCAATTGGAGGTAAATCTAAAGGGGATGGGAGATAATCAACGATACCGTCTAGAATTGGATGAATACCTTTGTTTCTCCAAGCAGCACCACAGTAAACTGGGAATAATTTTCGATCAATTGTAGCTTTACGTAAAACAGCTTTTAACTCTGGAACAGAAATTTCCTCATCATTAAGGAATTTTTCCATTAAAGCTTCATCTTCACCGGCAATTTTTTCAACCATTTCAGCACGAGCTTTAAGAGCTTTTTCTTTGAATTCATCAGTAACTGGTTTACGAGTAAATTCCATGCCTTCTTCGTCTTTATCATAAACAACCATTTCCATGTTCATAAGATCGACGACACCCATGAAATCATGTTCTTCGCCGACAGGAATAACGACTGGACAGATAGGAGCACGAAGTTTTTCGTTGATACTATCAAGAGTTCCTTGAAAAGAAGCTCCGATTTTATCCATTTTGTTGACGAAAGCAATTCGAGGGACACCGTATTTGTCAGCTTGACGCCAAACAGTTTCTGATTGAGCTTGAACACCAGCATTTCCATCAAAAATCATAATAGCTCCATCGAGAACACGAAGAGAGCGTTCTACTTCTGCAGTAAAATCAACGTGTCCGGGAGTATCAATAATATTGAGACGATATTCTTTCCAAAAAGTAGTAATACAAGCAGATTGAATAGTAATACCTCGTTCTTTTTCTTGGATCATGGAGTCGGTAGTGGTTGAACCTTCGTCAACAGAACCAATTTTGTGAATTTTTCCGGTATAAAAAAGAATACGTTCAGTGGTAGTAGTTTTACCTCCATCAATATGAGCAATGATACCGATATTACGGACCTTTTCCATAGGTACGTCTCGATTTTTAGTTAGTTTAATTTGATCAGCCATGTTTAGTATTTTAGCGTTTTAGCTTTTTAGTTAATTAGTAGAATAATAAAAACCGTTGCAATTAAGCAACAGCGGATGGACTTATGATACCATATTTTATGAAAAAAAAGGTTGTAATTATAGGGACTGGAATTGGCGGTTTAACGGCAGGATATGAATTATTAAAAAAAAATAATGAAGTAACTTTCTTTGAAAAAGAAAAACAAGTTGGTGGATTGGCGGCGGGATTTAAGATGGAGGGTAAAATGTTGGATAAAAGTTACCGACATATATTTAAAACTGATAAAGAATTAATCGAATTGATTGAAGAACTAGGTTTAAAAAATAAACTAAATTGGTATAAAAGTTCGACTGGATTATATTGGCAAGGAAAAATTTATCCTTTTTTGACAGCGATGGATTTATTGAAATTTAAACCATTAAATGGGCTTGAAAAATTTAGAATGGGAATGGTAGCTATGTGGCTAAAATATGATAAAAATTGGCAAAAATATGAGAACGTTTTGGCCTATGGATGGATGAAAAAGATGATTGGCGACAAACCATATAAAGTAGTTTGGGAACCATTATTAAAGGGGAAATTTGATGATATTTACAAAAAAATTTCCATGGCTTGGCTTTGGGCTAGAATCCATACTCGAGGTAATTCGACTAATGAGCAAGGTGAAGAAGTATTGGGATATCTTGATGGAGGGTTTGAAACATTGACCGATGCATTGGTAAAAAAAATAAAATCAAAAGGCGGGAAAATAAAGTTTGAGGAGATAGGGCAACCACAAGAGTTGCCCTTACAAAAAAAATTCGATTTGGTAATCGACACTAGACCAATTAAAGAAATAGATTATTTGGGGACGGTAAATATAGTGTTTAGCTCAACCCAAGATTTGGGAAAGTATTATTGGAATAATATAAATGACTTAGGCTCCCCTTTTGTAGCCTTATTACAACACACCAAATTGGTCGGGACAGAAAAATATAATGGAAAAAATATTTATTATTTGGGAACTTATGTATCGCAAAAAAGTAAATATTTTAAATGGAGTGATCAACAAATTATTGATGAGTGGTTAAATTATTTACCAAACGTATTTCCAAGTTTTGATCGTAAAAAAATTAGCCAAATTAATGTATTTAAATTTAAAAACGCTCAACATGTAGTAGTTCCAGGTTACAAAGTTCCAAGTTATAAAGTGTCGGATAATTATTATCGATTAAACTTTGCTCAAATATATCCACAAGATAGAGGGATGAATTACGCCGTAAACGAGGCAAAAAAGTTGGTTAAAGAGATAATTGATTTTTGATTTCTATTAATCCTTCTTCTAGAGTTTTGAAAGTTAGACCTAATGATTTAGCTTTTTGATTTGAAGTAATTAAATTTTTTTGCCAAGGACGAGAACCATCTGGTTGCGATTTAGTATATTCATCTAGACTAGATGATTGAACTAAATTTTCATCATACCCAAAAGTTTTGGCTATAAGTTTGGCCATTTCATAAGGAGAATGAGAAGAAGAACCGACCAAATGATAAATACCAGTGTTTTTGTTTTCTAGAAAGTTGCCTAAAGCAGCGGCAATGTCATCAATAAAAGTATAAGTACAAATCTGATCGGAGAATAATTTTACTTCTTCACCGTTTTGGAGTTTGGTTAAAACTTTTCGAATGATATCTGGTTTAGTGTCAAACTTAGCCCGGTAAGGATAAGTAATACGAGAAATATTGTAATTATTATAATTTGAATCAGTGATGACTTTTTCACCTAAATATTTAGTTTCTCCATACCATTCGATTGGACTTGGAGTATCGGTTTCTAAATAAGGTGTAGTTTTGTTACCATCAAAAATAAAATCAGTGGAAATATAGATTAAATATTGATTGTATTTTTGAGCCAATTCTAAAATATTTTGAGTGCCACCGACATTTAGTTGATAACAAATGGCTGATTTATCCCCTTTTTGCTCCCAAGCAGCATTGGTATCAGTAAAGGCGGCCATATGCAAAACAGCCACGGCGTCTTTGTTGGTTTCAAAAGCTTTAGCCAAACTTTCTTTATCTAATAAATTTACACCGGTATCTAGGGAAAAATCGACAAATTCAAATTTATCTTTTAACAATTCAACTATACGAGTACCGACTAAACCAGAAAGACCAGTACCAATTATTTTTTGTTTCATATTAAACCCTTTGTCACTTCGTGACATTTCCCTTAAAAAGGGCAACTAATAAATAATTAAATCCTCTCTTTACCATTCAATTTTCATTAAATCTTCTTTTGTTTGAGCAAGAGTTGGCCATGCTTGATCTTTTAGAGAAAGAATAGGATTACCATCAGTAAACCAAGAGATATTTAATTCTGAATCGTTCCATAAAAGTCCACTTTCTGATTCTTTATTATAAAAATTACTGCACTTATAGAGAAAATCAACATTTTCACTAATGACATAAAATCCATGAGCAAAACCTTTTGGAATAAAAAACATTTTTTTGTTTTCAGCGGAAAGACGAACAGCTTCCCATTTACCAAACGTTGGAGAAGTTGGACGAATGTCAACAGCTATATCAATCACTTCACCTTGAGTAACTCTAATTAATTTATCTTGAGCAAATGGTGGTTTTTGAAAATGAAGACCACGAAGAACACTTTGAGATGAGTGAGAATGATTATCTTGAACAAATTCAACATTAATACCATTGTCGGCAAATATTTTTTTGGAATAGGTTTCCATAAAAAATCCTCGATCGTCTTCAAAAACTTGAGGTTCGATGGTGACAATGCCTTCGATTTGACTTCTAATAAAGTTCATTTAAATTATTTTTTTAAACCATTAAGTTTTTTATAAAATTCTTCAGCTTCAAGTTTGGTTTCTTGCCACCAAGAAGTATTAGCAGTATACCAATCGATAGTTTGTTTTAAACCTGATTCTAAATCATACTGAGGCTCCCAACCAAGTTCACGGTTAATTTTATCCCAATTAACGGCATAATTATCATGAGCTGGACGATCGTCAACATATTCAACTGAAGATTCATCTTTGCCCATAAGCTTAAGCATAAGTCTGACTAACTCCATATTGGAAGTGCCTTTTTTAAGACCACCAATACAATAAGTTTCCCCAATTTTGCCTTTTTCTAAAATAAGCTCGATAGCCCGACAATGATCTTCGACATGAAGCCAATCACGGAAATTTAAACCTTGGCCATAAACTTTTATTTTTTCACCATTTAAAAGATTGGTGATTGATCGAGGAATCATCTTTTCGGGATGTTGATAAGGACCGTAATTATTGGAACAATTACTGATGGTGGTGGGAAGTCCAAAGGTTTTATTAAAAGACCTAACTAAGTGATCTGAAGAGGCCTTGGAAGCAGAATAAGGACTAGAAGGATCGTAAGGTGTAGTTTCAAAGAATTGAGAGGTGTGATCGTCTAGAGCAATAGTTCCAAAAACTTCATCAGTAGAAATATGATGGAAGCGTTTATTATATTTTTTGGCAGCCATCAAAAGATTGTAGGTGCCCAAAACATTTGTACGTACAAATAAAGAAGGATCATCAATAGAACGATCAACATGAGACTCAGCAGCAAAATGAACAATAATATCTACTTGAGAAACTAAATCATCAACAATTTTTTCATCTAAAATATCGCCTTTGATAAATTGATAGTTTGATTTTCCCTCAAATTCGGTTAAATTCCTTGGGTTGGCAGCATAAGTCATCTTGTCAAGATTGATAATAGAATCCTCGGGATGATTTTTAAACCAATGCTTAATAAAATTTGAACCAATAAAGCCAGATCCACCAGTGATTAAAAGTTTCATATGAACTCATTATATGTCAAAAAGAGGGTTTTGTGCAATTTTAGCTGAAATATATATAACTAAAAATCCCCCTTCGACAAGCTCAGGGGGATTTAAAATTTAAAATAAATATTATTCGGTTACAGTAGGAGTAACAGTTACTTTTTTAGTTGGAGTGGCAGTGGCGGTTTTAGAAGAACCACCTAAATCAGTGCCGATGGTAAAGATAGCATCGTAATTTGAAGTAGATTTTAAATCACTAGTATATTCTCCAGAAAAATAATCCCCTAGTATTGATTTAAAATAAGCAGATGTTTCTTTAGTTTTGGATTGAACAGAATTGGCAGTGGCGTTAGCACTAGCATTACCAACAGTGACATTTTTAAAACCAAGACTAACTAATTTAGATTTGATAGTAGCGGCTTGACCGTTAATATCTGTAGCATTTAAAACTTGGATTTTAATATCTTTTTCAATTTCAGCTGCAGCCACAGTTGGTGTAGCGGTTGGAGTTTCCTCGACCATTACAGTTGGGGTGATATCTTGAGTTGTTTTATCGGTATCTTCTGAATCTTTATTTGAAACAAAATAAACGATAAAAGAAACTAATGCTGCTGTAAAAACAAGAACAGCAATAATTGGCAATATATTTTTCTTATTATTCATTTTTTTTACTCCCGATGAATTAATATCTTTAGGATTATTGATTATAACACTAAACTCTCCTAATACAGGTAGTGGTAAATTGGCTGATTTATTTAAATTTTGAGCAATTTGACTCTCATTATAGGAGGTTTTTTCGATTTCAGCAGTGGTAATAATTTCTAGGTCTTTGCTTTCTGGAAAATATACTTTGTTGGCTGGGGTAGAAAAATAGAGATTGGAATAATTAATTGTTTTTTGGATATCAAGTGCTGGACCTTTAAAATTGTTGGTAAGATAGATGATATTATCTTTTGATAAAAGTAAAGTATATTCATTATCATTAAGAGGATAGATTAAGAAAAATTGATTGGAATAAATACGAGAAAGAACTTTGGAGATAGCTGCAGAAACTGGAGTAAAATTATTGACTTCGAGAGAAAGTTTTTCTAAATTCTTTTTGAGAATGGCCATTTTGGTCATATCAAAAATGGTTGATTGAATTATTGTTTTATTAGTTTCCTGAATTAAAGTGTAATTGATTGATTCTGGATCTATTTTAAAAGAAACAAAACTTTCGGCTAAACCGATTACTTCTTTTTTATCAATTTGATCAATTTTAGAATCGTAGATGAATGATTTAGTTAAAATTACATCGTCGGGCAAAAGAACTGAACAGTTACTTATTTTGTTTTTTTGAAGATAACTTACAAGTGGCTCAAGATCTTTATCACTATTTTCTTGCCATAAATTAATATCAATCGTAAAGTGGTTATCTTCCTTTTTATCAACATAGATTCCTAGAAACTTATCTTTAGGCCAGAAGACGACTTTTGGTTTTGAAAATAATGACATATATTTTAAGTATAACAAAAAAGGCACTAGATCGTAGATTGTAAGTCGTAGATTTTTATAACAAAAAAATAGAGACCTGTTACAGTCTCTATTTTAGATTTTTGAATTAATTTTTACCAACGTAAATGAGCAAATGCTTTATTGGCATCGGCCATACGTTCGACTTCTAATCTTTTGGAAACAGCGGCTCCGGAATTATTGAGAGCATCATTTATTTCAGCAGCGAGTTTCTCGGCAAATGAATGAAATTGTTTATTGGCACGAGCACGAGCAGAATTAACAAACCATCTAATAGCTAAAGAATTTTGACGATTACCACGAACTGGAGTTGGTACTTGATAAACAGCACCACCAATACGACGTGGGCGAACTTCAACTTTTGGACGAATGTTTTCCAAAGCTCTTTCAATAACATCAATTTCTGATTCATTTGGAAAATCTTTTTTGATAAGCTCTAAAGCTTGATAAATTTGTTTTTCAGCAACAGCTTTTTTACCATCTTTCATGGCATAGTTGATGATTTTAGAAATAGTGATACTACTATAGATAGCATCTGGTTCAACTTTTCTAATTTTACTGGTTCCTTTTCTGGACATAAGCTTTATTAATTAGTTTTTTTGGTTAATTAGTTAAATAGTAATTAAGCGTTTTTAACGCTAGGTTTTTTGGCACCATATTTGCTGCGTGATTGAAGACGACCTTCAACTGATCCAGCATCAAACTTACCTCGGACAACATGGTAACGAACACCTGGTAAATCTCGGACACGACCTCCACGAATAGAGATAATACTGTGCTCTGCAAGGTTATGACCAATACCAGGAATATAAGCAGTGACTAAGTTACGATTGCTTAATTTAACTTTACAAATTTTTCGTAAAGCTGAATGAGGCTTTTTAGGAGTCATGGTTTTAACAACAGTAACGACTCCTTTTTTAAAAGGGTTAATACTGGTGATAAAATTATTTTTAACACTATTAAAGTTTTTACGAAGAGCACCAGTCTTAAGTTTTTTAATTCTGACGACTCGGCCTTTTTTTATAAGTTGATTAAATGTTGGCATATTTTTATTGATTTTGATGCTTACTCACAGGAATAAGACGTCCGATAATAACATTTTCTTTTAATCCAATCAAGTTGTCGACTTCAGCAATTAAAGAAGCCTCGGTTAAAACACTGGTAGTTTGTTGGAATGATGCAGCAGAAAGCCATGATCCAGTACTTAGAGCAGACTGAATAAGACCCAATAAAACTTGTTTTCCAACGGCCAATTTACCTTTTTTAGCTTCAATTTGTTTATTGGCAGTATTAAATACAGCCATGGTAACAATTTGTCCAAATAAGAAATTAGTATCACCTGGATCTTCAATTTTAATTTTGCCACTCATTTCCTTAACAATGACTTCTAAGTGCTTGTCATGGATAGTGATACCTTGAGATTCATACACTCCCTGAATACTATTGATAAGATATTTTTGAGCTGATTCAATTCCTTTAACTGCCATGATTTCTCGAACATCGAGAGATCCTGAACAAAGTTGGGTTCCTTGACCAACTAAATCACCATCTGCAACTAAAAGATTAGCATTAAGAGGCAAAATATAAGTAATTACTTTTGCAGCATTATTTTCGTCTTTACCAGTAAGTTTAATTTCATAGCCATCAATAGTTTCCTTAATTTTTACTTTACCGTTAATTTCGGCTAAAGGTGAAGGAATTTTTGGCATACGAATTTCAAACAATTCTTGGATACGAGGTAAACCTTGAGTGACGTCGGTTCCAACAACACCTCCAGTATGTTTAGTTCTGAGTGTTAATTGGGTACCTGGTTCACCGACTGATTGAGCAGCAATAGTTCCGACTGGAACACCGATATCGACAGTTTTTCTGGTTGAAAGATCCCATCCATAACACTTACTACAAAGTCCAGTTTCTGCAGTACAAGTAAGAGGAGAACGAACATCAACTGATATTATTCCTTTAGATTCGATTAATTCAACTATGTTGTGATCAATCAAAGTACCTTTTTCTAAAATAACTTTTTTAGTTTTTGCATCAACAACATCATTGGCTAAATATCGACCTAAAATTCTTTTACTAAAATATCTTTCTCGGCCTTTTTCGTTGGCATCAACTGTAATAAATTTATCAGTACCACAGTCATCAATTCTAATAATAGAAATATGAGCAGCATCGACTAATCTTCTGGTTAAGTAACCAGCATCTGCAGTTTTAAGAGCGGTATCAGCCAAACCCTTACGAGTACCTCTAGCACCAGTTACATATTCAAAGACAGATAAACCTTCACGGAAGTTTGATTTAGTAGGAAGTTGAACGATTTTACCAGTAGGATCAACCATAAGACCTCTCATACCAGAAAGCTGTTTAATTTGATCTTTTGAAGCACGTTTGATACCTGCGGCAGAAACGATACGAATTGGAGAATCAACATCAAGAGTAGCCCAAGTTTTTTCAGCAATTTCTTCAGTTTTTTCTAACCAAAGATTTTGAGAAAGACGTTTTTTCTCTTCGTTACTGATTAAACCAGATTTATAATTATCTTCAATTTCAGCTACTTGTTTATTAGCTTGTTCAATAATTTTTTCTTTACCGGCTAAATATCCACAATCAGACATGGATAATGAAATACCAGAAAGAGTAAAACCTTTAAAACCAATTTCTTTAAGAGAATCGATTAATTTAACAGTTTTAATACGACCAGCAATTTCTAATGATTTAACAACTAAATCATTTAATGCTTTTGAACCGGCCATTGGCTCGTTAACATATCCAAATTCCTTTGGAAGAATTTTGTTAAACCAGATTCTACCAAAAGTGGTTTTAATAAGTTTGTCATTAATCCTAACAACAACTAATTCCCTTAATTCAATTTTCTTTGATTGATAGGCCAATTCGGCTTCGTTTTTATCAGCAAAAATTGATAAACCTTTAAAACCTTCTTCAGTTTCTTTGTTTAAATCTTCAGAACGAACTGAGGTGATGTAATAACAACCGACAGCCATACCTTGGGTAGGAATAGAAATAGGGGTACTATCGGCAGGTTTTAATAAGTTACGACTTGGCAACATTAATGTTCTGGCCTCTTTTTGAGACATGTCGGAAAGTGGTAAATGAACACCCATTTGATCTCCATCGAAATCGGCGTTGAAACCTTTACAGACACATGGATGTAAGCGAATTGCTAATCCATCAACTAAAACTGGTTTAAAAGCTTGAATTGAAAGTTTGTGAAGAGTTGGAGCACGATTTAATAAGACACATTTGTCTTTGGTAACTTGTTCCAAAATATCATAAACCTCATTAACGCGGCGATCAATTAAGTTTTTGGCACTTTTGATGTTTGGAGCAATTCCACTAACCATCAAATCTCGAAGAATAAATGGTCTAAACATCTCTAGAGCGATTTCTTTTGGTAAACCGACTTGATCAAGTTTAAGTTCTGGACCAACGACGATAACTGAACGACCAGAATAATCGACACGTTTACCAAGTAAGTTGCGACGGAAACGTCCTTTTTTACCTCTTAAAAGATCAGATAATGATCGAGGGACTCTCTTTAAACTCTTACGTTTATTTTTAGAACTTTTTTGAGCATCAATTAAAATATCAACTGACTCTTGAAGCATTCTTTTTTCGTTTCGTAAAATGATTTCTGGAGCACCAAGTTTAAGTAATTTTTTAAGACGATTATTTCTATTGATTAAACGACGATATAAATCATTTAAATCACTTGTCGCAAAACGACCACCAGTAAGTTGAACCATAGGACGAAGATCTGGTGGTACAACCGGAACATTGGTCAAAACCATAGAACTTGGTTTGATTTCGTTTTCAATCATGCCGTTTAAAATACGGATTTTGTACATGATCTTTTTCTTTTTAAGTTTTGAACTGGTTTTATTGAGTTCTTTTTTAAGATTTTTGACAGTTTCAACTAAATCAATCTTGTCGAGAACTTCATATAAACTTTCAGCTCCCATTTTAGCTTCGAAGAAAATATCAGCTTTAAATTGAGAAAGATAGAAACTTTCTTCATCTGACAAAGTTGATAAAACTTGAATAGATTGAATTTTATCTTCAAGATATTTAATTAAACCTTCGATACGATTTTTTTCCGAAAGAGCCTTGTTTTCTAACTTTTGAATATCTTGCTTAAGTTTTACATTTCTTTCTTCTTGAGCAATTAAAAGTTGATCTTTATTTTTAATTTTTTTCTTGAGCTCTTTTTTCTCTTCTTCAGTTTGATCAGTTTTTAACTGAATCATTTTCTTAGTATCGACATCAATTTGTTCGATTCTTTTTTGAGAATGTTGATGTAAATTTTCGACAGCTTCTTTTCTTTTGGAATCTTCAACAGAAGTAACTAAATACTTGGTAAAATAGACAACTGATTCCAAATCTTTTTGAGGAACATCAAGAATCACTCCAATTGGAGATGGAGTATTGCGAAGATACCAAAGATGAGTAACTGGAGCAGCTAAACTGATATGACCCATACGTTCACGTCGAACTTTTGAAGTAGTAACTTCAACTCCACAACGATCACAAACTACGCCCTTAAATCTAATTTTCTTGTATTTTCCACAGTAACATTCATAATCACGTGATGGTCCAAAGATTTTTTCACAAAATAAACCATCTTTTTCAGGTCTCCAACTACGATAATTAATTGTTTCTGGTTTGGTAACTTCACCATGAGACCAAGAAAGAATATCTGCTGGTGATGCTAATTTGATTTTGAGTCCATCAAAATCAACAATATTTTTAAAATTAAACATTATTCTTCCTCCTTTATATCATCTAATGATGCCGATTCATCGGTAATATTTAATCCTTCAGCTTCTTCCTCGGCAGGGATGGAAACTGGAGTTTCGGTTGCTTCTAAACTAATTTCTGGATCTATAGGTAATTCTGTGTCGCTACCAATAAGATCAGTAGCTTCTTTAACACCAACTGGGGAAATATCTAAACATAGACCAGCAAGTTCTTTGGTTAAAACCTTGAAAGATTCTGGAATAGCTGGCTCAGGAATTTCTTGACCTTTGATGATGGCTTGGAATGTATGAGTTCTTCCTTCAACATCATCAGATTTTATAGTTAACATTTCTTGAAGAGTATGAGCAGCACGATGTGCTTCAAGAGCCCAAACTTCCATTTCTCCAAGTCGTTGTCCTCCCATTCGAGCTTTACCTCCAAGAGGTTGTTGAGTAACTAAAGAGTATGGACCAGTAGCACGAGCATGAACTTTATCGTCAACCATGTGGACAAGTTTAAGAATATAACCGACACCAACAACAGATTTTTGATGATATGGTTCACCGGTACGTCCATCATAAAGTTGGATTTTGCCATCTTCTGGTAGACCAGCAGATTTTAATTCTTGGCCAATTTGTTCTTCAGAATATTTTTCAAAAACTGGAACAGCGTATTTTTTATTTAAATAAAGACCAGCATGAGCTAAAGTAGTTTCTAAAATTTGCCCCAAATTCATACGAGAAATAACAGAAATTGGAGACATAACTAAATCAATTGGAGTACCATCTTCGGTACGAGGCATATCATATTGTGGCATAATACGACAAAGTACACCTTTATTTCCATGACGTCCGGCAATCTTATCGCCTTCTTGAATTCTTCGGATTTGAGCAACATAGACTTTAACAATTTTATTAACACCTGGGTCTAATTCATCGCCTTGTTCTTTATCAAGAATATCAACTTTGATAACGACACCACCTTCACCGTTGGCAACTCTTAAAGAAGTATCTTTAACTTCACGAGCTTTTTCACCGAAAATGGCGCGTAATAATCTTTCTTCAGCTGATAATTCTTTTTCTCCACGAGGCTCAACTTTACCAACTAAAATATCATTTGGACCAACATTGGCACCAATCATAACGATACCATTATCGGTAAGTTTGGCTAATTCAGTTTCTGAAACATTAGGGATATCTTTAGTTAATTCTTCACTTCCAAGTTTAGTCTCAACTACTTGAGCTACATATTCATAAATCTGAATATTGGTAAGAACATCTTCTTTAACTAAACGATCAGAAATTAAAAATGAATCTTCATAATTTAAACCATCAATTTCAGCGTAAGCTACAAGTAAATTTCTACCAATAGATAATTCTCCGCCATCAGTTGATGGACCGTCGATAAGTAAATCACCGGCTTTAATAACATCACCAACATTAGCAACTGTTTTTTGGTTGTAACAAGTACCATATGGTGAAGTTCTTTCAAATTTTGTTAAAAAGTAAGTTTCGGTTTTTCCATCAGCACTAATTTCGCTTTGATCAAAATGAGTTGGTTCAACTTTTTTATCTAAAGTGACAACTATTTTTTGAGCATCAGCAAAAGTTACTTTACCTGAATGATTGGCTAAAACACTTCGATTCATAGCAGAAGCAACAGCTGATTCGATACCAGTACCAACAATTGGTGATTCTGGAGAAATTAAAGGTACTGCTTGGGTCTGCATGTGGGATCCCATAAGAGCACGAGTAGCGTCGTCATGATCAACGAAAGGAATTAAAGAAGCCGA
>Ga0074198_1001355_pt1 | contig 16454 bp, 14 predicted proteins | sample EPASupsiteSAE323_FD_64527 | JGI IMG/M metagenome (GOLD analysis project Ga0074198, IMG submission 64527) | Bioremediated contaminated groundwater from EPA Superfund site, New Mexico - Sample SAE3-23 | ecosystem: Environmental > Aquatic > Deep subsurface > Groundwater > Contaminated ...
GGAGCTTATCAGGAAGTTTGGGAAACAACTGCTCTCCACCCTGTATGACTCCAGTGGTATGCCTGCTCTTTTCTTAATCTTCGGACTGGGAAATCTTCGTGTCCATGATATCGATGCCATAGCCGAAGTATTTACCAAGAGTGAGCTTAAGCAAATCAAGGTACAGAACGGGATGGGAAGAAATGGCCTTGAAATATTCAATGAAATTTCCCGGTCAATAAATTACCTGGCAGTCCTGGAAAAAACCATGGCAGCAGTCATTCCTGCAGAAAAGGGAGATGAAGAGGAAGCTGGTGCCAGACCTCAGAATATTTCCCCCATTCCGGGTGAATGTGCCAGCCCCCTGCCCACAAAAAAGATTTTGAGTGAAAACGTAAAGCCGGAAAAAATTGCCCTGCCGGATATCACCGGCATAGCCGGGCCAGAGATGCCGGAACTCAAAGAAAAATCCGGAAAATCAACAAAGATCATGATCGTAGAAGACAACCCGGCAATCCGGAACCTTCTGGAGAGACAGTTGAAAATTCTTAACTATGACCGTATCTACATGGCAGATAATGGCGAGAATGCAATGAAACTCAACCAAGAAATAAAGGCCGATATTTTCTTTATTGATATGAACATTCCCGGAAAATTCAATGGCGTTGATGCGGCAAGGGCAATAAAAAATACCCATGCAGGTTCACAGATTATTTTTCTTACCGAATCCCATGATGCAGAAACGATCAGCCGAGCAAAGGCGGTCAATCCCACCGGATATATCCTCAAACCATTCACTGCAACAAAAATCCGCAGCGCCCTTCACCTGCTCAATTAATTTTATCAAAACGAAACGGGCACCGGGTAAAAGACGATGCCCTCATCTGCCTGCAGGGATTTGGGAAGAAATTATAATTTCAGGGAAGATGCCCCGGTAGTTCCCGGTTCCGGAGGTGGAACCGATCCGATATACCGGGCAGTAACCGGTTCATGACAAGTTTACATTTCTTATGCAGAAAAAATTTAATTTAAAACAAAAGAACGCTAAGTATTATAGAGAGCCGATAGTTTACTACCGACATTTTACGGTGAAATATCATGAGCAACGATCTTGATTTACTCCCCGACCAGCAGCCGCTCGGCGCGGTGACCTTTGCAGAAAACCCGGAGCCGCGGTGCCCCTGCCTCTTATTGCTCGATACCTCGGGATCGATGGCGGGCCAGCCCATCACCGAACTCAATGCCGGTATCCGTGATTTTTATAATGAATTGCAGAACGACTCGCTCGCGATAAAAAGAGTTGAAGTCGCGCTGCTCTCGTTCGGGCCGGTGCGGCTCATCTCCGAGTTCAATACCGCTGAATGTTTCTTTGATCCCGAACTTAAGGCAGAAGGCGATACGCCCATGGGAGAAGCGATCCGGAAAGGCATTGATCTCATCAAGACCCGGAAAGAACAGTACCGGGCAAACGGCATCTCGTTCTACCGGCCCTGGATATTCTTAATCACCGACGGCGCACCAACCGATGAGTGGCAGAGCGCTGCGGCCCTGGTCCGCGAAGGCGAGAATGCAAAATCCTTTGCCTTCTTTGCCATCGGGGTCAACAAAGCGGATATGAAAGTCTTGAAACAGATCTCTATCCGGGAACCGGTCAAGCTCCAGGGCTTAAAATTCCGTGAATTTTTCCAGTGGCTCTCCAATTCCATGAAATCTGCGTCCCGGAGCAATCCCGGGGACAAGATCCTGCTCGCTCCACCCCTTGGCTGGAGTGAGATATGAGATGGAAGTACACCTGTGCATCGGTAACCGGAAAAGCCCACACGCAGCGCGGTGAGAACGGCCAGGACGCATCCCGGGCCGGCACCATCCAACTGGGAGACTCAGAATTTTTTATCGGCATTGCCGCAGATGGGGCGGGAAGTACCACTGACGGCGGGCGTGGCGCAGAGATCGCGTGCGAAACACTGTACACGCATATCGCAGAAACACTCCGCGAACAGGATGATATTTCTCAAATCCCCGATGAAACGGTGAAGGCCTGGATCACCGCGGCCCGGGAGGCAATAATTGCCGAAACGCAGGTTGGCGGAAAACGGCTGCGGGAATTTGCCTGCACGATCCTTGGCGCTGTTGCGGGAAATGGCGGGGCTCTTTTTTTCCAGATCGGCGATGGCGCGATCGTGACCGGGACCGGCACAGAGTACCAGACCATCTTCTGGCCGGAACAAGGCGAATACGCCAACACGACCTATTTCATAACCGATGAACAGTACCTCGAACGCCTGCATATTCTCCACGCTGCATTACCGGATCAGATTGCGTTATTCACCGATGGCTTGCAGAATCTCGTCCTCTCATTTGCGCTGAAAAAAGCCCATCCCGGTTTTTTCCAGCCGCTCTTTTCCGCACTGCAGCAGTACCCGGAGAGCGGTTTTTTGCCGTTCTCGACACAGTTGGAAACATTCCTCTGCCGGGAAGATATTGCTGCGCGAAGCGATGATGACAAGACGCTCGTCTTAGCAGTCCGGCTTACCAGGTGATCGTTTGGCTGCTGTTCCCCTCAGGCCTTTTTATACCAGTGCCGGCACCCGGATTACTCTGGGCAGGAAGATCGGGAGCGGCGGCGAAGGGGACGTGTACGAGTGCCTACCCCTGCACAAAAATGAGGTAGCCAAGATCTATCACAAGCCGCTCGAGCGGCAGAAGCAGGAGAAACTGCTTCTCATGGCGCGGGGATGCAATGACGAATTAAAGAGCATCTCGGCCTGGCCTACCGACGTACTCTATGCAACAGAACGCGGCCCGGTGGTCGGCTTTCTCATGCCAAGAATCTCTGACTATGAACCGGTGCACAAGGTGTACGGCCCCACGCACCGGAAAGAGCATTTCCCCCACGCGGACTGGCGGTTTTTAGTCCGCACGGCAAAAAACCTGGCAGCCGCGTTCTTTGTGATCCATAAGTTCGGGTATGTGATCGGTGATGTCAACGAGGGAAATATTCTTGTCAATGATGAAGCCTGTGTCCGGCTCATCGACTGCGACTCGTTCCAGGTCCGGACCCGGGACCAGCTCTATTACTGCGAAGTGGGCGTTGCCCAATTCACCCCACCCGAAATCCTGCATTCAAAACATTTCCGGATGGAGCGGACAGCAAACCATGACAATTTCGGCCTTGCAATCCTCTCGTTCCAGCTCCTCTTTTTCGGCCGGCATCCCTACTCGGGCGTGTACGCGGGAAAAGAGGATATGCCGCTGGAAAAATCCATTGCCGAATTCCGGTTTGCCTATGGGAAAAATTCCCCGCTCAAGTCCATCGCCCCTCCGCCAAATTCCGTGGGCCTCTCGGTTGTCCCGTCCCAGGTAGCCGGGCTCTTTGAGCAGGCTTTTTCCGAGACCGGGGCAAAGCCGGACGGCCGGCCTGCTGCCGGGGACTGGTGGGATGCATTCGAGGACCTGGAAAAGAGGATGCGGCGGTGCAGTGCAGACTCCGTGCACAGTTATTATTCCGGACTTGCTTCATGCCCCTGGTGCAAACTCGAAGAGAGCTCCGGTCTCCTGCTGTTCCTCAGCGCAGACCGGATCACCCGGATCGATCTCCAGCGCGAGTGGCAGAGAGTTGAGACGATCGCTCCCCCGGGGCCGATACCACCGATAAGTCCTGGAAATTTCCTTGTCCGGGCAGAGCCCATCTCCCCGGGCATGGAACAGTCCCTCGGGTTCCGGAATATGCGCCTGTTTATGGGTGTAGCAATCCTTGCCGGCTGTCTCATCCTGGCCCTGATGGATATGATCACCGATTACCTCATGCTCCTTCCCATTGCGGTCATTGTCACCGCCCTTCTCCTGTACCCGGGCGACGCAGCCGGGGAGAAAAAGCGAAGGAAGACCAACCTCGAAAGCGCACGATACATGTGGGATTTGTGGAACCGGAAATGGATCGCCGAGGCAGGAGACGGGGCTTTTTTTGCGCAGCTGAACCACCTGCGGATGCTCAAGGGAAAATACGAGCATATTGAACGGGAGTACCGGGCAGCCCTCCTGGCATTGGAGCGGACCGCAAAGGAACGGCAGCAGAAAAAATTTTTAGAGCACAGCAGCATCGACAACTGCACACTGCCACGGGTCACACCAGCACTGAAAAATACCTTAAAATCTGCCGGGATCCGGAGTGCTGCAGATATTTCCCCGATCCGGTTGCGCGGCATTCCCCAGCTCGATTATACCCTGATAAACAGTCTTCTTCACTGGCGCGAGAAGATGGAGAGCAATTTCCTCTACGAACCTGCAAAAGGAGTCGAGCATTCTGATATCAAACCGGTCATCCACAAGTACCAGCCAATGATAAAACCCGTTGAGCGGGATATTTTACAGGGCATCCCGAAATTGCAGCGGGTACAACAAGATATCATAAAAAAACGTGTCTCACTCAAGTCTGCTGTCGAGAAGCGGGCCCGGGAACTTGCCAAGGCCGAAGCGGATTTCGAAGTATTCCGCTGCACCCCAGAAGAACTTATCATGAAAGAGCTCGACGGGATTATTCTTCCGCTGATATCCCGCCGGTGAATGGGATATTTTGGGTTGTTTATGAGGATATGCGGTTTTTGGTTAATTCCGTATATCGGTCAAAAAAATCTGCTGAAATATTAGGAAATTGATTGAGTTTGGATCATTGCTTCAAGAATTTCTTATCTAGAGCGATGCTTCCCCGCCTCAGGGCCTCTCCGAGGCATGGCGGGGCAATGAATATTCTGGCACATTATTTTCAGTTACACTTTTTTTCTGTCACACATTTTTCCGTTTTTGAGCTTAGTCATCAATCCGCCGCGGGGCGCCCTTCGGGGCGGCGGAGTCTATCATTTTTGGGGGTATGGGGGTCTCAACCCCCATCATAATTACTGATAATTTTCTTTTTCATAAAAAATCTGGAGAAAAACACGAATCGCTCTTGAGAGTTCCAAAAAAATATCCTTCATTCCCGGCAAAATCGCCGCCATTCTTATCATCGCTCTCACCCTAACGATAATCACAGATGCCTTCCGATCCTGAACCGCAAATTTCCGAAAGTAACGATACCAATATTCCATCGTCAGCGGGAGATTCGCTCTCCTGGTCCCCTTGGGTACCATTTACTGCCGACAAACAGGAATTCCGGCAGATTCCAACAGAGCCCGGGCTCTACCGCATACGGCCAATGGGAGAAGATTTTTTCCTGTATATCGGTGAGACCCGGACCTCGCTTTACAAACGCCTGGGCGATCTTCGCCTGGAACTCCGTAACAGGAACCTGATGCCATGGGCCGATCCCCATGCAGAAGCAGCGTGCCTGTGGGCATGGCAGGATGCAGAAGGATTTGCCTACGAGTGCTCCGCAACCCCGCTCGATGCCACAGCAAATGGGAGGATGGGGATGAGGGCATATCTCCTGTACCAGTACCGGCAGGAACATGGTGAATCCCCACTCTGCAATTTCGGGCGGTTCCACCCGCGCTACCGGAGTTCCTCGCGCCGGAGCGGGAATCTGCGTGGCGGGAAGTTGGAAGAAGACCAGAAAGACAATCCGGCTGGAAGTCCCAGTCATGCCCCGCTCAACCCAGCGGGAAAACCCGGGGAACCGGGCTGGATGAGACTTGCCTGGAACAATCCTGAAATCCTTGCACCGGAAAAAACCCCGGCAACACATGCAGGACCATGCCTGTATATCCTGTCCGATGCTGGTGCGGGAGAGATTATCTCCATCGGCCAGTCCGGGGATTGTGCACACCGGCTGGCAGACCTGACCCAAAAAACGGGAGATTATAGGACACTTCATGTCTCTGTCCATTGCCCGGAAAAAGCAATTTACGCGCACCAGCTCAGGGAACTGGAAACGGATCTTATCGGCAATTATTTCGGGCTGTACCGGAAATCACCGTCCGGACAGTATAATCGCCGGTAATTTTTTTGCATGCGGGATTTTTTCGTTAGATTTTATCCCGTTACGGAAGCCAAATCAAGATCTCCTTTTGAAAAATATTATTTTTAGTAGAGTATTCCGATAAACCCCAGATAATTCAGATAGTTTCACCATATTGACCTAAAATAGTGGATGAGATTGCATAATTCACTCTTATTTTCTTGTCATTGTACCTGATTTCTTTTTTTTTGAGAGCGTACGCTAGATGACCCCCTGTTTTTTCAGAGTCCCGAGTTGGTACAGGTTAAAGCTGAAAGCAGCAAACATCATTTTCACATGAACTCGAATTACCGTTGTCACGTAAGTGTGAGCGTGATGGAAAACATTCTTGATGACGGCGTAGGGTCTCTCGCCGGGAGATCGTTTTCTTGAAATCCGTTTATTTCTGAGGATATCCCGGATACCAATAGGATGGCCTCTCACACCTCGTTGCATGGTTGCATCAAAACCCTTCGGTTCAGCACCAAAATAACCCCGGTCCCGGTAGACAACTTCACCTTTTTCTGACAGATCGATCTGGCTATCGTGCACAGATGCCGTCGTAGTCTGAAGTGCCCGAATCAATCCAAAGTCACAGTCTTCTTTCGTGTGAAGTTTGAATCCAAAATAGGATTTTTTTCCCTTTTTTGTCCAGGTACCTTCTTTGTTTCTCCGGGTTTTTGCATCGTCTCCCCGGGGAGTGTCGACAGTTGCATGTCCCGGATCCGCCGTGATGAATGTCGCATCCTGGATCACTCCTTTCCGGATCTTCAATCCTTTTTCGTCCAGTTGTCTTTGGAGTTCGTTCCAGATCGCTCTATCTTTATTCGTTTTGGACAGACGTTCCCGGAAATACCAGACCGTTGTCTGATCGGGAATTTTCTCGGGAAACCCAAGAAATCTCAAAAAAGAGATCTTGTCGTTTGCCTGACGTTCTAGTTCCGGATCGGACAATCCGTACATGGATTGAAGGACCAGTAATTTGATCATGAGAACGACATCGATATTCGGTCGCTCTCCCTGCTCGGTTGTATTTGTGTAAAGGTCTCCAACGATTTTCCGGAAGGGTTCCCAGTCGATGAGGGTTGCAAGTTCTCCCAGTCGATCACCGAGATCTTTTACCTGCTTGTACCGCTCCTGCAACGCAAAGTCAACAAGAGATTCCATATCGTTTGTTCGGAGTTCTAAGATAAAGTACTTCCGGTGGGGTTATTCGAAATTCTCAGTAATTATTATGGGGGTTGAGACCCCCATGCCCCCGATGCGATAATGCCGCCGCCCCGAAGGGCGCCCCGCGGCGGATCAATGAACGGTGTATTAAACCTCTTTGCCCTGCCGTGTCTCGGAGAGGCCCTGAGGCGGGGAGCATCGCAAATATTTTCATTTTTTTATATCCGTCTCACGCGAGACTGCTAAAAAAGAATATGTAGTTAAAAATAAATTACCAGCCAAGGAACAGCGTTTTGGTCCGGCTGTAACTTTCCAAGGCATGCGAACCGTTCTCCCGCCCTGTGCCGCTCTCGTTCATGCCGCCAAACGGTATCTCAGGGGGCACGGTGAGATGGCGGTTCACCCAGATGATGCCGGCATGCACTTCGTCAAACACGCGTTTTGTGGTTGCAAGATCAGAAGTCCAGACCGAAGCACCAAGACCGTAACGGGACCGGTTTGCTTCTTTAATCGCCGTGTCGAGATCGGGGACCATCATCACTGGCAGGACCGGCCCAAAGATCTCATCGGTCAGGAGCCGGGCACCGGGCGTGACGTCCGTGACCAGCGTGGGGGTGTAGAAATGCCCGGCATCAAAGGACGGTCCGGTCAGGGGGCATCCCCCGGTAAGAATCGTTCCTTCCTCTTTTTCAATTACCTCGTTCACCATGCCAGAAATCCGCTGCCGCCCTTCCGCATTGTTCATGGGTCCGAGGTCGATTCCCGGTTCGAGACCGTTTCCTGCCTTTAAGGCTTCCACACGAGCCTTGAGTTTTCTGACAAATGTCCCGGCAATTTTCTCATGCACGTACAGGCGCTTGACTGCGGTGCATGTCTGGCCGGCATTGTAAAAGCGACCGCGGAGCGCACCTTCCACGGCCTTATCGATAGCGGCATCATCCATGACTATCATCGGGTCCGATCCGCCGAGTTCCAGCGTGAGATCCTTTAGCTGCGCTGATGCCATCTGGCGGATCTTTTCGCCGGTTGCACAGTCACCGGTAAAGGAGATTTTGCGGATGAGAGGGTGCCGGACGATCGCGGTTCCAACCGACTCCCCGCTGCCGGTCACTACATTGAGCACACCCGGGGGAAGGCCGGCTTTGTCGAGTATTCCTGCGAGTTTGAGGCTGGAGAGGGGAGTTGTTGACGCGGGTTTGAGCACCATGGTATTGCCGGCAAGAAGTGCAGGGCCGACTTTCCAGCCCATGATGATGACCGGCATATTCCATGGGATGATGGCGCCACAGATACCCAAAGGTTCGTGCACTACCATGCAGTCACCGGCCGGGCCGAGGCGGACGGTTTCACCGGTGGAATGGGCGGAGATCCCGGCATAGAACTCCAGGATATTGGCAAACCCCCGCACCTCGTCAATGGATTCCCGGAGCGGTTTTCCCTGCTCCCGGGTCAGGAGCTCTGCGATATCCTTGTGCTGTTCCCGTACCAGCCCGGCCGCGTGGAACAGGATCATACCCCGTTCCCGCATGGATTTTTTCTTCCAGCCACCAGTTGCTGCATCCGCAGCATCCACGGTATGAGCAACATCGTCTGCTGTCCCGGAAGGAACCCGGTCAATCACCTCACCGGTTGCCGGATTCTTTACTTCTGTCCAGCGCTCATCGATCGCGCTGGTATCTTTCCCGCCAATCCGCATCAGCATAAAAACTAAACTCCCGTAATAGCTTATCGAGATATGCACCGGCTGTGCAATAAAAGGAAACGGTTAGCCGGGTGTGACAAGCCGTAATCCCTGCTGACAAATCGCGGCGATCAACCCGGCCTGAACGTACCGGCAAATTTAGTAAACAGCAGTAACCCGGGAATTTTTCTGGGACCTGCTGCCACAAGGATAAACTATATGAGCAGGCTTCTCTGATTTCTGGCTGATTGGGGAATAGCTGTGACCGAAGAACTGCTCATTGAAGTCGATGATCTCACCTGGGAAAAAACCGTTGAGAAAGGGACCCGGCCGGTTGCCGTCATGTTCTACAGCCCGACCTGTGCATTCTGCCACCAGATGGAACCATATTTCAAAAATTATGCGGAAGAATTCAAAGATTCCGTCCTGTTTACCAGGATCAATATCCTGACAAATCTCTGGACTGCCGAACGCTATGGTGTGAAAAGTACCCCGACATTCAAATTTTTCTGTAATGGCAAGCCGGTACAGGAGATGGTAGGAGCCATATACCCGGCGCTTCTCAAGAAGATGATCGAAGAAGTGCTGGTTCATGGCAAAGAATGTGCCAATAATTCTACTACCATCGATTACGAGATCACCGGGTACGGGTAGGGATGGAGATGGATGCGTTTGAACAATGGCTGGATACAATCTGGCAGGTGCCTGCCCGGGAGCGTAAGGAGTACATGGCGGTCAAAAGGGCGGCCTGTACCTGCCCGAAATGCCCGTCATATAACCGCTGCGCTGAGGGGAGTAAGGAACGGGTATACTGTATTACCGGAAAAAGCCCGCTTTGTATATCAGAAAGCCGGGGATGCACCTGCAGGAACTGCGCGGTACCTTCCGGTCTTGGCCTGAAGTACCATGATTTCTGCACCATGGGAAATGAAGCCGCACAGCGCTATAAAAACGAAGTGCACTGACGAGTGGTAATTCAGAGAGGCCGGCTGCACCCGCATTGTATCGCAGCTTCTGCCACGGCTTTTGCAACTGCTTTTGTCACATCCTTGTCAAGGATGTTGGGCATAATCCGGTCGCGCTGGGGTTTTGCAACGCAACTGGCGATTGCATGGGCTGCTGCAATCTTCATCTCATCGGTGATGCGGGTTGCCCGGGCATCGAGAGCCCCCCGGAAAATGCCGGGAAATGCGAGCACATTGTTGATCTGGTTGGGAAAGTCGCTGCGTCCGGTGCCGACAATAGCCGCACCGGCATGCTTTGCCGCATCCGGCCAGATCTCCGGCACCGGGTTTGCCATGGCAAAGACAATGGCATCCTTACCCATCGATCTCACCATCTCCTCAGTTACCACGCCGGGTGCCGAGACTCCGATAAAGACATCGGCACCGATCATTGCATCTTCGAGTTTGCCGGAGAGTGCCGGGCGATTCGTCTCTTCGGCAATGATAAACTTGTACTTGTTTTTGTAGAGCCCTTCCCTGCCCCGGAAGATCGTGCCCTGCGTATCGCAGACAATGATCTCGTTTACCTTGGTGCAGACATTGGGATTATACCCGATGCACTTTAACAGGCGGGTGATGGCAAACCCGGCCGCTCCCGCCCCACAGATAACGATATTCAAATCCTCGAATTTCTTACCGGTTACCCTGCAGGCATTGAGCAGTGCGGCAAGTACCACAACGGCAGTCCCGTGCTGGTCGTCATGCATTACGGGAATCCCAATATCCTGGAGCGCATCTTCGACTTCAAAACATTTCGGGGCAGCGATATCTTCGAGATTGATGCCGCCAAAGACCGGCGCGATATTTCTCACCTGGTCAACAAAATCCGTCTCGTAATTTTCAAAACATATGGGAAAAGCATCAACACCGGCAAATTCCTTGAAGAGGATGGCCTTTCCCTCCATCACCGGAATTGCCGCATAGCCGCCGATATTTCCCAGTCCAAGGACTGCCGAGCCATCGGTGACAATGGCGATAGTGTTGGCTTTCAGCGTGTATTTATACGCGAGATTCCGGTCTTTTGCAATTTCGCGGCAGACTTCTGCCACCCCGGGTGTGTAGGCAAGGGAGAGATCGTGTTTGGTTTTCAACGGGACTTTGGACCGGATCTCAAGTTTGCCCTTATGTGCTGCATGCAGGGCAAGCGCTTCTTGGTAGATCTCTTCACTTCCCGGTGTAAACAGCATCGTGACTGCTCCTTATACGAAAAGAGCGCGTGTAAGGCAATGAATGTTGCCCTGAAAGCAAAGTTGGATACTTAACCGGGTTAAAACAGAGTATCCAACCTGCAGCTGACAAGAATTATGCGGCATACCGTAAAAAGCGAGGCAAGCAATTCCGGAATAATTACTTTATCCCGTTTGATCTCTTAATAAACAATGATAATCACCCAAGTAAATAGGATCTATTTCAGCACCAGAACGAAAGTTACATTTTAATACACGAATGAACAAAAATATACATCAGCGTATAACTTAGTCAACCCGACTGGTTACCGGAGTCGTATGCTTCCTATCACCTGCTTACCAGAACCTGAATAACGATGTGTTTACCATGAAGTCAAAAGATATTGCCATAGTCGGAATCCTGCTTGCCATCGGTGCAATCCTTCGCTATTTCCTCGCGATGCTTCACACGCCCCTCACACCGAACATGATCATCGCATTTTATTGCCTTGCGATCATTCTCATCCGCCCCAAGGTCTTTGAGGCATTCGGTATCGGCCTTGTTGCCGGTATCCTCTCGATGCTGATATCGGGTTCCATATTCCCTCCCGCAAACCTGATCAGCGAACCGGTCGGTGCCCTGGTCTGTTTCGGCATCTATGCACTGCTCCGGACCAAATCCCAGTTCGCCCCGGTTGTCACAACATTCCTTGTAACCCTTGCCAGCGGTTTTACCTTTGCCGCGCTCGCGCTCATTGCAGTTGCACCGCAGATTCTTGCGAAATATGCTACGATGGAAGGGTTCATAATTATCTTTGTGCCAATCGTTGTCATAACTGCGGTATTTAATGCGATTATCGTCCAAATCCTCTACATACCCTCAAGCAGGGTATTGTCACGAGGACAGGAATGATAAGGCTCGAAAATATCAGTTACACCTACCCCCACACCGTGCAGAAAGCCCTGGATAATCTTTCTTTTTCATTACCCCAGGGCAGCTGCATCATGGTGACCGGGCCATCCGGTGCCGGAAAAACAACGCTCTGTCTTGCAGCTGCCGGCATCCTTCACCATGAATACGGGGGTAAAAAAGAAGGAACGGTAACCGTTGACGCAAAAGACGTGAAGGATTATCCAGACTTAACGGCACTTGCCCAGAAGATCGGTATTGTTTTTGACGATGCGGAAGCCCAGATGATCTTTACTACCGTAGAAGAAGAGATCCTCTCGGCCATTGAACACCGGGGACTGGATGTTGCAGCAACGGAAAAGCGACTGGCAGATATTATCACTACCACCTATCTCGGCGAGTTGCGCAACCGCTCGCCACACAATCTTTCCGGCGGACAGAAGCAGCGGGTAGCACTTGCAGCAACCCTTGCGCTGGGAAATGATATACTGATTCTCGATGAACCCACATCCGAGCTGGACGAGCATGCAACAAAACGGATCGTTACCATTCTTACGGATCTGAAAAAACAGGGAAAGACCATCCTTCTCATCGAGCACAAGTATGCGCATTTTAAGGACATGGTGGATATGCTTGTCGTGATGGAGAACGGGACGATCAGTGCTATCGGAAAACCCCATGAGATCCTTGCTGATAAACGGCTGGGCAGAATCGTTGTGGCTGATTTTTCCGGTATCCGGAAACCCGGCCATCATATCCTGCCGGATACAGGAACTACGGCCTCTTCTCCAATCATCCAGGTGCAGGACCTGTCCTTTGCATACGGGGATATTCCGGCGCTCGATACAATCAATCTAACAATCCAGCCCGGCGAATTCATTGCCCTTGTAGGGGAGAATGGATCCGGAAAGACCACGCTGGTCAAGCATTTCAACCGGCTGCTGACACCTACCAACGGCGATGTTATTGTCCGCGGTAAAAACACCCGCGACTGTACGATTACCGAACTTGCACGGCATGTCGGCCTCGTCTTCCAGAATCCGGACCACATGTTCTTTGCTGACACGGTTTACGAAGAAGTTGCATTCGGTTTGAACAACCTCGGCATTACCGATTGCAAACCCATTATTGATGCTGCGCTTGCCGAAGTCGGGCTTGAACCTACAAAAGATCTCTATCCCCGGTGGCTTTCCCGTGGCGAGCGGCAGCGGCTTGCCATTGCCTGCGTGATTGCCATGCAGCCGGCAATTATTGTCCTGGATGAGCCGACCACCGGTCTTGACGGGAATGAGGCGCGTCTTGTCCTTGAAATATTAAAAACACTCCAGGAAAAAGGACATACTATCATCATCATCACCCATAACCGGGATATTGCCATAACCTGCGCTGACCGGATCGTTGCCATGGAAAAAGGCAGGATTATTTCTGATTCATTGATACCGGGAGGCGCATAAATGGCAGAAATTCTCGCTTATGTCCACAAGGACGGTTTCTTCCACCGCCTTCACCCGTTTACCAAGATCGCATTCATCCTCCTGCTTGGCATAATGTCCATCCTGTCGACCAATCTGGTGTTCCTGCTGCTGCTGGTTGTAGCGATCCTCATCATTTCCTATTGCGCCAGTCTCAGTGCGGAAGTGATGCAGCAGTTTAAGCTGATTGCGCTTATGAGCATCATTCTCATTGGTCTTACCATCGTCACGATGCCCAGCGGCGAGACGATTGGTTATTTAATCCCTTCAATAATTCCTCTTATTGGGGGTCACATCCCGATAACTACCGGGGCAATTGATTTCGGGCTGGTCCTGACGCTCAGGTTCATGGTACTCATCTGCGTCTTCCAGCTCTTTGTGATCTCAACCCAGCCGCGGGACATTGTCCATACCATGGAGCGCCTGAAAATTCCGGTCGATTATACGCTTATGTTCCTTATCGCCCTGCGTTTCATCCCAACTCTCCAGATTGAGGGGAAGCGTATCCATGAAGCACAGATGGCACGCGGGTATAATCCGGGGGCCGGAATTATCGGGAAAGTCCGCAGTGTTGCGCCGATTGTAATACCCCTCGTATCCAATGCCCTTGCCCGGGCCACCGTTCTCGGTCTTACCATTGATATCCGGGGATATCGTACGGGTACCCGGACAAGGCTCAGGGAGTTTGCATTCCAGAAAAGGGATTATGCCACCATCGCGGTTCTTGTAATTACGGGATGCGGGTATACGGCATTGATCCTGCAACAAATACTCTGAGTCACTGATCAAAGAGAGATACTTACGGGAACCTGTCGGGCAAATCCCGATTTTGGTCCCTTTTTTTTAATCGTTTAGACTAATTAAAAAAACTTAAAAAAAATCTCAAAAAAAACTTCATGAAAAATGTTGTACGCCCCGGCCGGGACTTGAACCCGGGTCAAAAGATCCGCAATCTTTTAGGATGTCCACTACCCTACCGGGACCCGATTACTTTCTGCTTTACATAAAATGTTGTCATCGCTTAAATAATTCACCGTTATAAAAAAATGACTCTTCAGGTAAAACCTCTTTTATGAAAAATAAATATGGCACATTTGAGATGCAAAAAAAGTGAAACGCAACTACTTGGTATTCTTCTGTCCAAATACCCGGGTGATCTGCAAAAACGATGATCATTTAAAAACGGCAAGAAAATTCCCGGTTAAGAAAAACACACGGAAAAAATTATTGGTTTATTGGGATGAAAGGAAAACCCGGTTTATCCAGCGGTCTGGTTAATATTGCCTTCACGTTTTACAGAAAGATTAAGATTTGCTGTAAGCTTGTTGCCGCCAAATTCAATGAGATAATTTCCCGGACTCATAATTTTGAGGTGCCGGGGGTGTTCCGAACCATATTGTCTGGCCTGGCCAAATCCATCCTGGAGAACAATTATTCCTGAACTTTTTTCCCTTACTGTAATTTCAAACCAGGCACCGGGGTCGAGATAGTCGGTTTTCACGAGGAGATCTTTACCGGAATCGGTCCCGGATCGTCCCGTATATGTCCTCTCCCCGGTAATATTACCTGCTAAAACATCGAAATCTATCAGCATCGGGGGATTTTTCAGGTCAAATGATACGGCACTTTTATTGTAGGCAAATGGCTGATTCGTAATTGAATAGATAACCACATAATCTTCCGGGACTGGGGTGATGGGAGATAGGGTGTGGTATGTGGCAGGATTTGCATCCGGTGCCGAAACGGGTTCGAGAGTTACATAAGGAGTCTCTATTGTTACAAAACCGGTAATTGGCGTAGGAGTCGTACTCTGCGCAGAGACTGGTTGATCCGGTTCATAGGTTCCCGCAGGAATTCCCGGTTTTTCTGCAGGAGGTGCAATGCATCCCGATATGCTGACTGAAAATAGTAAGACAATCCCAAGGATCAGGCAGCAATGCAGCGCATTCATCAAATGAATAGTGAGTGTTTCATTGTAAATAAGGCTTTTTAAGAAATTTTAAGGAAATTTAGCCCTCCTTGGAGTCTTTTACAACTTTTTTGGCATTATTTGTTCATGGTTGATAACAATAATATTGATTTTAACGTGCAACAAATCAAAAAAAATTCATTATCCTGTATCGGAGAGGTTAAGACAGATAATGCCGGCCGGGACTCCATCCTTTAAAAGTTGGATTTTCGGATAGTGCGACTCGCTCAAACGGGAAGAATGATAATTCCGGGGTTGGTCAGCAATCCTGGTTTTAACATCCTCACCATTATATGAACCCGGGATACGGGCTGTTTCCGGGTAATATCTTTAAAAACTATGATCAATTCCTGTCTGCCATCATCGAAAACAGCGGGATGTCTCTTCTGGCATTAAAACAGTGATGCCGGCTTTTTATGTCTGACACCTTATCATAAATACCGGTTATTAAGTATTTACGGATCTGTTCGATAACTTCCTCACCCGGGGTTCTTCCGTATTTCAGTGAAGAAAATAAGGTCATGAGATTTCCAAATCTCGGCTGTTGCATAATGTCAAGGAAATGATCGTTAATCCGGACAACATGTTCATGCCGGGCAGAGGCAGGAATCATATCGTCAGTATAACCGAATATAGCCAGCCATGAGGATCTGTAATGTGAGTGACAAAACTTTTGATTTGCCATAATTGTGCATCTGCATAAGGCCGGATACTTGCAGAATGCCAGGATATTTTTCTACGGAATGTTTGTTTTTGCTTAAGTGCGCATGCGATCTCTGTTATACTCATTCCAAGGGGGGATTAAAAAAATTCCATTCCAGTCTTATCTTTTTTTATCGTGTAACAAATAAATGTTTTATTTGAATGTAACACATACAGGTAACACATAAGCAGAATAATATCTGTCAATCAAACAAACATTTGTAACACATCGGCGGCATTATCAGCAAAATTTACACGCCCCAAAAACATATCTGATTAAACTTGAACAAATGAAACCAGCAAGTACAAGGAGAGAATAAACCGATGGCAAATTATGGAACACGAACATGCATTTTATTCATTCTTTGTGCATGCCTGATTGCACCTGCAATGGCAGGAACAAAGTATATGGCCGGCAGCCCGGAGTTGTCCGCATATATTTCGGGTACCAATGAGTTCAGCCCGGGGC
>Ga0074198_1001358_pt1 | contig 16444 bp, 15 predicted proteins | sample EPASupsiteSAE323_FD_64527 | JGI IMG/M metagenome (GOLD analysis project Ga0074198, IMG submission 64527) | Bioremediated contaminated groundwater from EPA Superfund site, New Mexico - Sample SAE3-23 | ecosystem: Environmental > Aquatic > Deep subsurface > Groundwater > Contaminated ...
CGGCCTGTCAAGCCGGAGAGCGTGGGTTCAAATCCCATCGGCGTCGCCATATTTAATGTTCTCTGCCTCGGTAGCTCAGTTGGTAGAGCAGCGGACTGAAAATCCGCGTGTCGGTGGTTCAAGTCCGCCCCGAGGCACCATGTATTGTGCGGAAGTGGCTCAGTGGTAGAGCATCGCCTTGCCAAGGCGAGGGTCGAGAGTTCGAATCTCTTCTTCCGCTCCATGAAAATCAGCGCTGCTCAAGGGCAGCGCTTTATTTTTGCCGAGGCGCTTTTAATATCATACTGCTCTATATTCTCCCTTGTCAGGGGTTGGGAAAGCTGTTATAATAAAAATCGCGCCAAATGGCTGTACAAGGGCGGGTGGCGAAGAGGCTAACGCTGCGGTCTGCAAAACCGCCATCCACCGGTTCGAATCCGGTCCCGCCCTCCATATGAAAAATAGCAACACCCTTCTGCTGAACAGCAGAAAGGTGTTTTATTCTTGTAGGGGCGGATTCCATATCCGCCCTCTGTTCATACGGGCGGACCGAATCCGCCTCTGCAAGAAATTATAGTCAGTGGGTTGCAGGAAAACTCGTTTCCGAGATAGAAAATAATACATGTTTTAGATATACCGTCGCCCGAGCGATAAAACAAAAAGTAAACGGAGGTAAAAGCTTGAGTGACTTAAAGAGAAAAATAGTAATGACGGTAGCCTTGCTGATATTAATAGTAGCCGTCGGTACGATCGGTTACTATATCATAGCCGACGGCAAGGCCAGCCTGGTAGATTGTGCTTACATGACCATGATAACCATCGCCTCGGTAGGTTTCGGCGAGATCACCAAGGGGGCAGACAACCCGGCGGGACGGGTTTTTACCATGGCAATGATAATTGTAGGTGTCGGCGGATACCTGGTAATAATGTCAAACCTGACCGCTATTCTGGTTGAAGGCAATCTACTCAATATCTTTAGGAGGAATTCTATGATTAAAGCGATCGAGAAATTGAAGGACCATTATATCCTGTGCGGGTGCGGTGAGACCGGCATACATATAATTCGTGAATGCATTGCCACCAGCCGGCCGGTCGTGGGTATTGAAATAAATCCGGGCCGGGTCGAAGCATTGCAGGAGATGGTTGACGGTAAAGCCTTTTTCCTTCTGGAAGGTGATGCTACCAATGATGAGTACCTTATCAAGGCTGGAATCGAAAGATGTAAGGGTATCATAACCTGTGTGTCGGAGGACAAGGATAATCTAGTGGTAACCATTTACGCGCGTCAGATCAGCGACCAACTGCGGGTAATATCACGCTGCACCGAAACACGCATGATGGAACGTTTGCGCAAGGCCGGTGCCGATGCCGTCATATCTCCCAACATGATCGGCGGCATGCGCATGGTATCGGAAATGGTAAGGCCTTCCGCTACCGGTTTCCTGGATATCATGTTGCGCGATAAGGATAAGAACCTTAGGGTGGAGGAGGTAAATATCCCATATGGCTCACAGGTCAATGGGAGGAAGATGGGAGAGATGGATTTCTGGAACAAGATAGGACTGTTCCCTATCGCCATACAGGATACGGCCGGCAACTGGACCTATAATCCGGGACCTGACACCGTCATAAAGGATGGCTGCACCTTGGTTATCATCGGCAACCCTGAACAGAGAACCAAACTGGAGTCGATTGTTGCTTAAACCAGCTTGAAAAATAGCCGGTCACTTGGTATACTAATGTTTGCGCGAACCCATAGGGCTTGGCGCTTATCATGCCCGGATGGCGGAATAGGCAGACGCACGGGACTTAAAATCCCGCGATGGCAACATCGTGCCGGTTCGACCCCGGCTCCGGGCACCATTTAAAAAGACCATAAAATAGGCTTTTGGAGTGAATCCGAAAGCCTATTTGTTTTATATGTCTAATGATTCTTCAAGCTTCTGAGCCACTCTTTTTTGAATATCTTGCTGGACGTGGGTGTAGGTGTCGCCGGTGAGCATTATGGTGCTGTGGCCTAAACGGTCGGATATTACTTTGATATCCTCACCTAGCTGTAATAAAAATGTGGCGTGGGCGTGGCGTAAATCGTAAAAGCGCACTTGTCTTAATCCCGCGCGCTTAACATCTTCTTGAAATTTGTGCGTTACATAATCAGGATAATAGGGCCGACCGCTGGAATTGCAAAATACAAAGGCAGAGGGATTATAGTCTATTTTCTTCCGGCCTTCATCTTTCTGCATTTGCAGATGTTCTTGAAGTATGAAGGTTGCTTTGCTTGGTATAGTTATTGTCCTTCTTGATAGCTTGGTTTTGGGTTCCTGCAGTACAAGACCACCTTCGATTTTTACAAGGCTTCGCCGTACCTTTAGCTGATTATGCTGAAAGTCTATGTCAGGCCATTGAAGCCCTAATAATTCTGATCGGCGCATACCAGTGACCCAAGCTATGAGGTATAGGGGATAAAAGCGTGATTCTTTGGTATGATTGAGAAATGCTTCTACTTCGTTTTTTGTCCAAGGTCTGTACTCGGTTTTATCGCGTTTCAGAAGTTTTACTTTCTGTGCTGGATTTTTGGCTATTTCTTCATCCATTACAGCTTGTTCGAGTGCGAGCCTAAGAATTGCTATATGATGCTTTCCACCGTCTTTTATGGCACCAGCAGCGGCTTTATCGTTGATGTATTTTCTGATATGTATTCCTTTAAGTTCATCAAGTGGGATATGGCCTAAGCCGGGTATGAGATGCTTAAAGGTGATTCTTCTATAACCCTCCAGTGTATTGGTTCTTACGCTATTGGTGGCATAGACATTTAGCTAGAATTATTGGAGGCCAGTACTATTATTATATTTATAACGGACATGGCGACGTAGTACAGCTTATTGATCAGAATGGTAATATAAAGAATAATTATACATATGACGAATGGGGAAATATCAATAGCAAACAGGAACAGGTAAGCAATCCACTGAAATATGCGGGTGAGTACTACGACGACGAGAGTGGATTGTATTACTTAAGAGCGAGATATTACGATCCTACTATTGGAAGGTTCATATCGAAGGATAGTTATGAGGGAAAGATAACTAATCCGCTGAGTTTGAATCTGTATACGTACTGTTATAATGACCCGCTTGGGTATGTAGACCCGACTGGGCATGACGTTTGGAATCGTTTTGGTGAGAAAATAGGAACCGCACCAGGAAAGGATTATACTGATTATAGCCCAAAAGCAACGGATACTCATGGGGGCGGAGAACAGGCGAAAGTTGCATGGAACCCTAGAACAAGTAGCAGTGATACAGGAAGTTCAACCGCATCTGGTAGTTCAATCATACATACAAACTTAGTAGCTTATGAAAATGGGACACGACTTGGTGGTTTGCAGTACTACTTTAACAACACCGGTAGTGGTGGTAATAATGGCATTAGTAGTAGCGATAGTGCTGGTCGCATTCTATTAGCAGCCAACACTGGAGCAGGTAATGGAATATTCAATAGCAAACCTTACAAATGGTTTGAACGGCAAAATCCTTATATGCAGACAGCAACAGCAATTCCAATTGCCGGAGTCATGTCTGCGGCAACATTAGGGACATGTATTATAGGTACTGAAGCTGTTGCAACTGATGCTTTAATTGTAACTGCTGCGAAGGCAGATATGTTTATAGCTGTTGGGTCAACAAAAATAGTACAATATGGAGGGGTAGTTGGACAGAAGGTTGGACCAGCAATCCCCAAGGTTTGGGATGGTATAAAAATGTACATCAACAAACCAACTAACGCAGGACCCAATTCAGAACAAATGAAAAATGCTATTAATCAGTGGTTTAATAAATAATATAGCTGATTGAGACTTTCAGAGGAGTAAATAATGGAATTACTATTGTTAGTCCAAGAATATCATAAAAAGTGCACAAGAATGGAACAGATAGTACTATATCCTCAATGTATGAATGATAAATATGTGGATACCGTGCAGAAACTATTCTATGATTACAACATAAAGAATGAAGTGCCATTATTGTTTTATATCGATGGGCCAGTGACTGATTTTTCACGGTGGTTGATGTTAACCGACCATAGACTATACTACTCATTGGTATACTATCCGAATAATTTCAAAGTCCTTAACTCGATTTCATTAAATAAAATAAGAAACATTCAAATTAAGAAGAATAGGTGGATAAGCGATACATATATTGAGATAAACGGTAGAAAAATAGGCACGATAGATGCATTGGATAAAAGAGTACCCAAGATTCTATTAGAAATTATCGAGATGGCCATGAATAACGCGAAGAACATAACGTTCGAAGAAGAGTTGCCGGAAGATGAGGATAATATAGAAAACCTTGAAAACAGAAGTCTTTTTGATATTGCAAAACAATACTTCGATGAAGCCAATCCTGGGGGGAGATATTGGGCGTTTGAATGCTTTTACTATGGACCTTTTATCCCTGACGACAAACTTGGAGAGGCTAGAGATAATTATGCTCCCTATGGTGATATGGAAAGACCGATAATATATATAGACAATTCATGGATAGGCCATATTAGGGATATTGATACATCCGGAATAGTAATAACTAACAGGTATCTGTATTACAAATTGGCGACATCGAATAAAAGCTTTAAGCTATCGACGGGCAAGATCCCTATGAAAAGCATTAACACATTTCGGATAAAAAGTGGTTTTACTGGGTGGATGTATATCAATAATACTAAGTTAAACCTTACAAGATTTATGATTTGGGATAAGAAAGAAGCTAAGGTATTAGAAAAGCTCGTGGAATTGTTTATTGAAGAATTACATAGGTCCAAGAAATGATCAACTTTCACGGTCGACAATATGAATATTAAAACTCGAAAATAATGGCAAATTGATAACTAGCATAAGAGTGTCATGGGGACGGCAGACTGTGTAACTATGGGATGTGTCCCGAACTTTGTGTAAAATCCAATAAAATAAAGTGGTAGATTTAAGGGGTCAGTTGGCCGAAAAAGGCAACTGGCCCCTTTTGACTAAAGACATACACAGTCATCTTTTATCAACCTTGATATCCATTATGCCAAATCTCGAGTTTTCAAAGGCCGGAAGACCAGCTTGGATGTCTACCTCTACTTTCACCGGTGTGGCTTCGATTCCGTTTATGACCAGGGTATTGATGGAGGCCAGCATATTATCCCACCCATTAAAACCAATAATGGGAAAATATTCTCCATATATAGCCAAAAACCTTTATCCGACCACAAAAAAATATTGCGAGGCAAGAAAATTGTTTAACTCAGCTCCAGGTCAGCTGCTCCAAGGCGACGTGACTCCGATACCAATCATCGTTCTGTAAAAGCATCTCCGGCGAACCGGCATTCTTGACTCGGCCGTTTTCCAAGATAACTACTGTATCGCTGGCGATCATGGATGATAACCGGTGAGATATTGATAATACGGTGTGGGCGGCGCTGGCCTTCTGCAATACGGAGACAATCCGTTCTTCGGTCATTGAATCCAGATTGGCCGTGATTTCATCCAACAGTAAAATCGGCGGGTTGGTGACTATAGCCCGGGCAATGGCCAATAGTTGCTTCTGGCCCTGGGAAAAAAGCGCATCACCGCTTACTTCGGTATCCAGACCCTGCTCCAGGGATTCAATATATTCCATCATTCCTACATACTTAAGGGCTTCCACAATTTCTGCCCGGGCAATGGTCTCGTCCTGCAGGCTGATCTGTTCCGCTATGGTTCCTTTAATGAGATGAATGCCCTGATCCACATAACCGAAGATTTTACGTTTCTCGCGATGGGGTATGGTGCATACGTCGGTTCCATTCAAGGTTATAACCCCTTCTGCCGGCTCTAGAAGTCCCATAATCAGCTTGAACAGCGTGGATTTACCTACTCCGGTACGGCCTACGAAAGTAACCTTCTCCAAGGGCTGCAGACTCAAGTTGATATTTTGTAAAATGTCGGTGCCTCTTTCATATTGGAAGCTTACGTTATTGAAGTTTAAACGGACGGCTGAACGGTCCGGAATGATTTCCGCCGCCGTCAGGGTCTCATTTTTCTTTGTATCCTCCGGTTCCCGGTAGAATTCATTTACCCTTTGAACGCCGGAAACCGCCTGCTGTATGTTCTGCAGTTCCTGGCCCAGGTTTTCTACGGGTTCAAATAAGTTGGAAATCAGCTCGATAGATGCCGCTATCATACCCAATGAGATACCCAAAAAGTTCAAATGCTGGGCGGAAAGCACAACGACAATGGCAATCACCGCCGCGCGCAGAGTCAGAATAAGGGGTGAAAAAACGGCGTCATAGAAATTGACTTTATCCAGGGTCAGAAAATTCTCCTGTAAATACCTAGTATAGTTTTGTTCCATATAGTCTTCTTTGCTGTAGGATTTGATCATCAGCATATTAGTAAGACTTTCCGCAATGTGATTGTTCACGCGCCCGACCAGGACGCGATTTTGCAGTTGAGCCGCCAGCATGCGCTTCTGAAACAGCCGGGTGATTCCATATATAATCGGCAAAAACAGCATTACAATCAGGGCTAATTTAGAGCTGAAAAGCCAGATTGAAATGACGATACCGATTATTTTAAAACTGCTGATGATCATGCCTACTACGCCGCTGGTGAATAGGGTATTGATCGCGTCTACGTCGTTGGTAAAGCGCGAGACTACCGCGCCGGTTTCCTGGGCGGAAAAGAAGCGGGAATGAATTTTGCCCAGTTTGCCCATCATTTCCGCTCTGATTTCTTTGGTGAACATTTGCCCCAATATGGTCAAGACCGCCTCTTTAAGGAAATCAAATAGCCCGATAAACAGTAGGACGCTCAGGTAAATTACGGCCCAGCGCAGCAAGCCGTCTTTATTGCGGGGGACCAGGTTATGATCGATGATTATTTTGAGAATCTGGGGCGGAATAAGGCTTATTACCACCACGCCCAGGACAGCGAAAACTAGCAGGAGAGCCAGTCCCCGGTTCTTCCTGATCACTTGATAGAGTGATTTTTTAGCCAGACTATCAGTCATAACGTTCACCTGCCAGTTGCTGCAAGTTGTAGATATTGGCGTAAATCTCCGAGTTCTCCATGAGTTCTTGGTGAGTCCCGTATTCCGCCGGCCGGTCGGGGTGCAAGAGCACGATGCGGTCAATATGGCTGAAAATAGACAGACGGTGAGATATCAGTATAATCAGGCACTCCTGATAGTGTTCTTTCAGATGGGATATTATCTTTTCTTCGGTCGGCATATCGACGGCTGAAAAGGGGTCGTCCAAAATGATGATTTGGCGTTTATTCAGCAGGGTTCGCGCCAGGGCGATGCGAGCCTGCTGGCCGCCGCTCAGCCGGATGCCCCGGTTCCCGACCAGGGTGTCAGCCCCTGAAGGCATGGCGGCCAGGTCGTCTTCGAAACAAACGTCCCGCAGTACGCTCTTAATATCTTCACCGCCGCCCAGGGTAATGTTGTTATATATGGTGTCGGAGAGCAGCTGAGGATTATGCCCCAGGTAAGCCAGCATATTGCTGCGCTGGCCTTCCGAATAATCGCGTAACTCTGTGCCGTCTATGCGGATGCTGCCCCGGTAAGGGTACAAACCGAGGAGGGCCAGCCCCAGGGTGGTTTTGCCGGAAGCGATGGCCCCGGTGATGCCGATTATTTCTCTTGATCGGGCGGACAGATTAAGGTTTTGAATGACGTTTTCCGTTGCCTCCGGATAGCGGAAGGTCAGGTTTTCGATAGTTAATACCGTATGCTGCTTCAGGGTCTCTGGAGCGGTAGCTTTGGCTTGGTATTCGCTGAGATACGGCTGGATGCGCTGCCAGGAGATCTGGGATTTCTGTACCGAGTTGAACAGCTTGGCGGCGCTGCTGGCCTTGGCAGCCAGGGCGGCAAACATGATCATATAAGTAGAAAAATTCCCCACCGTCCACCCGCCATCAACTACCTTCACGCCGCCCCAATAGATAACCGCGACGACTCCCAGCATAGCCACCACATTATATATAGGCTGCATGGAGTTTTCAAAAATACTGGCCATAATAGCCTTGTTTCGTAAATCTTCCAGTTCCCCATCGTATTTTTCCCGGGTTTGCTGCTCTAAGCCGTTGATACGATAAAGCATGGCGTTATCTATATAGTCGTAAATCATGCCGGTAATATCGCTGCTTTTCGTTCGGTAGTCCGTTGAAAATTTGTATATGAGATTCTTGAGTTTCTCAGCGATCAGCATGGCGACAGGAATAAACAGCGCCCCTAAAACAGTGATTTTCACATCGTAATAGAGCATGGTTATAAAATACGATGACATCAAAACCCCGGTATCAAAAACCTCGGTGGTAAATTTACGCATGCCTTCCACGCATAGATCGACATCCGCCAGGGCGCGGGTCATCAAATCGCCGGTGTTTTCCTGCTGCAGCTCAATATAGTTTTTATTCATGATGCCGTTGTAGATCATCAACCGCATGGTAGCGCTGGTGCTGTTGGCGAAGCGTCGGGTGTAAAAGCGTTTCAAGTAACGCATCAGCTGAATGGCCGCGATCAATAAAACGAAGCTTACCGCCAGCAGGATTATTGCCTTAAGACTATCCCCGCGCAATAAAGCGTCCAGCAGCTTGCCTTGATAAATGGGGCCCAGGATGGCGGACACGTTGTAGCCAATGCCGAAAATAATGATAAAGGCAACGGCGACCGGTTCCTTCTTCCAGTAATTAATGATTTTATCAGGTTGAGGCAGCGGGCCAATCTTTAGCTTTTTCATTTGCATAAATTCCTATTTTGTTGCTTTGTTATCGATACCTGATTATTTGCACCGATACTCTATTTCACCTGTATATTATCATTTTCCCAGTAATCCATCACGATTTTTGTCAAAGGGGCCTCACTTATATATAGTCATGGTTCATCAAGTAAATATAACCTGCTGCAATAGGTTATACCAAATTAGCGCCGATATTTTTCCACTGGCTGCCTAATCGCCCAAGCTCCCTATGGTTCTGGCAGTCATTGCTTTCGACAAATTGGGATCCGGTGGGTTATAAAAAAAATACCCTTAGTGAATTAGGGATTTCGACAGCCATAGTCGGGAGGAACAAGACATTGTGAAACAGATAAGGAAAGAAGGGAAAAGAAAGGAAGGGATAGATTGAGGAAAGCAAGAGATATTTTACATATTTATTTTCCGGGGATATTAGCCGCGTTGTTATTATCAGCTACCATTTTGGTTATTCCGGCCTATGCGGATGTCTATCCGAGTTCGACCAGTTTAGCGGCCCATAAGAAACTGGGGATAGATTACCGAATTGTACAGAACTACACCTCGTCCGATTCGATTGTTTTATCCATCCACGGGGGCAACATAGAATACGGAACCAGCCAAATCGCTCAGGCGGTGGCGACGCGGGGCGGCTTGGACTATTTTGGATTTATCGGCTTAAGGGGCTCTGGCTTGCATGTTACATCAACCAATTTTAACGACCCGTGCGCGTTGAATATGGTGAGAGCTTCCCAGCAGACCCTGTCGATACATGGCTGCACGGGCAGCAGCCGGGTTACCTATCTCGGGGGATTGGACAAGACGTTTATGGGCAAGGTAAAAACTCAGCTTATAAAAGCGGGATTTGCTGTAAAAAATCCTCCTAATGACCTGGGCGGCAGCGGTAAAACTAATATCTGCAACCGAAACCGCATAGGCAAAGGAGTTCAACTAGAACTTACGGCGGGCTTGAGAAACCAATTGATGAATAATAAGACCGATTTTAACCGGTATGTGAATGCCCTGGTTAAGGCTGAAAACTAATTTGAAAAAGTTGCTATAGTTTTGTGCTGATGGTTCCACCCGGATATGGCTGATGCCCGATTGTTAACAGCGGCTTGCTTTACAATCGGGCATTGTTTCTTGATGGGGGAATTCGCGGAGCGTTGGCAGCGGGCAGCGTCAGTTTTCAAGGCTAAGCCGATTGGTGTATCATAATAAATAGTTGGCGCAGCGCACCGGGAGGTTAACCGTGGATTTCATAACGGCTCTTTTTACTCATTACGGCTATATAGTGTTGTTCGGCGTTCTAACCATTGAGCTGATTGGCGCTCCCACTCCGGGGGAAACCTTGATGACCTACTGCGGATTTCTGGTCTTCCAGGGGAATTTGAACTGGGGTTTCAGTATTATCGTGGCCACTGCAGGGGTCATAACCGGGATAACCACCTCCTACTTTATTGGCCGAACCCTGGGGGTGGCCTTTTTTCATAAGTACGGCCGCTATATTCACCTGGGGCCGGACAAGTTGGAGAAGACCTCGCAGTGGTTTGAGCGGTATGGGCATGGACTGCTTTTTATAGCTTATTTTATTCCCGGAGTAAGACACGTAACCGGATACTTTTCCGGGATTACCGGTATCCCCTACCGGAAGTTTGCTCTATATGCCTATATCGGGGCCTTAATCTGGACCAGCACCTTTATTTCTTTGGGTAAGGTTTTAGGAGCGAATTGGGCAAAATTCCATGAATCGGTCAGTAAATACCTCATTGTTGGCGGAATCATAATTGCGGTCGTCTTGTTATGTGTCTATTTTTATCGGAAGTATAAAGAGAATATCGTGGACTATACCATGAAGTCCCTGGAAAAGGGGATTCTGATATTTCACTCCCTGGGCCGGATTAAGATGGCTTTGGTTGGTGTCGCCGCCGTTTTTGCCGCATTATCCATGGAATTGATTGCCCTCATTCAGAATTTTCTCGGCAACGAATTCAGTCAATTTGATGCGATTGTTGCCTATGTCATCGCCTTGATTTTCCCCGGAGAATATACACCGATAATGAGACTCTTCACCCTGCCGACGACTCCGGTTGTTCTATGGGGTTTAAGCTTGCTGACCCTGCTGTGGATTATCCTTAAAGGCCGCGATAAGCTCCTGGAGATACGCTTTCTGGGTATTACTGTTTTAGGCGGGGTACTATGGGAAGAAGGTTTAAGAGAATTGTTTCATCGGGTTGGTCCCGGCGCCGGCCATATATACACCTTTCCCAGTCAACAAGCGTTATTGGCGGTGGTGGTATATGGTTTCGCCTCGTTTATGATCCTGCGCCATGTCAGGAACAAATGGCCGGGGACCATATTATTTATAGCAACGCTGGCGGTTTGTACGGTCACGGTTTTGTCGCTGATCTTCTTTCAAGTGCAGTATCCAAGTGATGCGGCGGCCGGCTTGGTTTTCGGCGGAGTCTGGCTGAGCTTGAATATCGTACTAATGGAGATTTTCCGGGTTTTACCGCAAATCCAGCGCCGTCAAGAATAGCCAATCGTTTTACACATCGAAAAAAACCTCGCAAAAAGCAGCAAATATTATGAAACCATCCGAAATCGTAATAGGCCTGACAATAAAAACATTTGATGGAAAAGGAAGAATAGTCTAACATTAAACATATAATCAAAACGTTAATTGTCAATAAACGTTTTGCATGTATTATCCTCGGAAATGGGGGGATATTGTGGGCCTAACTTATCCCTGGATATCTTTGGTATGGTTCGTACATGGCTTTGCCACTGGTTTTTTAACCACCTGGCTGGGGTTATTGCTGGTCAATATTAGACCTAATTGGCGAAAGCTGGTCTTCGTTGGAACTTGCTATGCCGTAATGAATACAATCATACGAAGCTTTAATATTCATCTAGGGATTCAATTTGGTGTATTATCACTTCTCCTGATTATACTGGTTATGTTAACCTGGAATCTAAGATTTGTTAAGTCGCTGATTGCGGTGGTTTTGGGTACCATTGTCATGATGGTGGGGGAAACCCTCGCCATGTCTGTTATTTTGCACTTCACTGATATTACCCGGCAGTATGACCTGACTCATCCCCTGCAAAAATTATTCATGCCGACCCCGCAAATACTTCTAACATTGCTTATTATCTATTTATGCTTGAAATACCGGCTGTATATCTTCGATTTCAGCAATTTGGATTATTCAATACCCAACGAAAAGCGGTTCAAAGTAATCGTGGCGTTGGCCAGCACCATGTTGCTGCTTCTGCTGGTCCAAGTAACATTTACCCTATTTTTCGGCTTCTCCAACCGCTATATTATACCGGCTATTTCTACGCAAGCCTTAATTATCTTTTCCACTGTCGCAATGATTTCTGCCTTTATAATAATGACACTTATTATCCAGCAGCTATTTATTCTTTTAGGCAAGGAAAGTAAATATATCACGCAGACCGCCTATGTGCAGACCCTGGATGAATTATATACGGCAACTCGGGCCGAATCGCATGACCGCATTAATCACATGCAAACCCTTTATGGCTTTGTGCAATTGGGTAATCTTGAAGAAACCAAATCTTACCTGGAAGAACTTATCGGGGAAATAACCGTTTCCCGCAATTACCTGGCTACTGGTTATCCCGCTCTCTCCGCGTTGTTCTACATCAAAAGCGGGCTGGCAACCTCACGGGGGATTCAACTGGATATAACAACACAAACCCGTGTGGAAAACCTGGCTATACCTCCCCACGAACTCAACCGCATCCTGGGTAATCTGATCAACAACGCCTTTGATTCTGTAGAAACTCTGCCACGGGACGACAGAAAAGTATTTATCAGAATAACAAAAACCGACAAAAAGTACATGTTCTGTATTGGAAATTGTGGTAATCTGACCTCAGAAGCACAAAAAATGATTTTTACTCCCGGGTACAGTACCAAGCGGGGTGAACACCGGGGACTTGGGTTATACATTGTCCGCCAACTGGCGGAGAAGTATCGGGGAGAGGTCGAGGTCGATAGCCGGGAGGGCATGGTTGTCTTTACTGTCTATATACCTGAAAAAACGCAAAGGACTGATGCCGGTGAACAGCTTGGCTCAAGCTTTGGGCCGCATAATAGCGGTGAATTCACCGTCAACCTATGAGGAAGATGAGATTCGCTACGGGCTGGAGGTATTCCTGGGCGGATTATTGCAGGTCTTGCTGCTGGCAGCCATAGGATGGCATCTTGGATTACTAAAGGAAATAATGGCGATTATGCTTTCCTTCGGCCTGTATCGTCGCTGTGCGGGTGGCGCTCATTGCACCGCTTATTATCGTTGTACTCTGATGACCTTGATTACCCTTCCGGTCTTGGCCTACTTGTGCCGCTTAATCGATAATAGATTCTTCTGGGTATACTTTATGGTGGTTTTTTTGTTCAGTATGGAAGCTATTTATCTGAAGGCCCCGGTAGATACCGATGTCAAACCGATAGTCGATCCGGCTGAGCGTTCACGTCTGAAGCTCCGCTCGGCTATTTTGATTGTTCTATTGCAGGCAGCTGTTTTGGGGTTTCATTGGTTCGGACAAGACCTGCTCGCCATCGCTGTATTAATAGGCATTTGCTACCAATCTCTGACCATGACCCGCCTGGGCGCCAGCTATGTGCGCTTTTGGGATATTATCCTCAGTAAATGGTGGGGAAATAATTGGGGGAAGGAGGAGTGCTAATGCTAGCCAAAGCCAAGGGCCTGATGTTCACCTCGCTTGCGGTAGTTTTCACCTTCATCGCCGCGTCAAGCATGAACGTGTGTTGTCCAATTGTGAATTACCAACCGCAGCCGCCCCGCAAAGTATAATATATCTGAAAGTGAAACAATCTATCAGGACAAGCCTTATATTCTAAAGCTTGCCCTGTTTTTTTATTATTTGAAGTCAAATTTTGCATAGTTTTTTATACGGGATGGCATGCTAATCCTGAAACGACATTCTCTAAGAAAGGAGTCTTAATATGATTGGAACTATAGTCCGTTTCGTGGTGTCAGCACTGGTCCTGATGCTGGTGGGATATCTTCTGCCCGGGATAACGGTCTCAGGCTTTGTAGGGGCCTTGATAGCTGCCATCGTAATTGCCATCCTGGGATATCTGGTGGAACTCGTTCTGGGAGACCGGGTGTCACCCCGTTCTCGAGGCATCGTAGGCTTTGTGACGGCTGCCGTGGTAATCTACTTAGCTCAGTTTATCGTCCCCAACTACCTGTCGGTTTCTTTGCTGGGCAGTCTCCTGGCTGCATTTGTCATCGGCCTGGTCGATGCGTTTGTGCCAACCGAGATCCGCTAGTTTTTTCAGATTACTGGCTTCTCCAGAGTTATTTGACCTGGGATTATGGAGATGAAAGCTCGTTAGGCGCCATCAGTACGGCATAGCCTGACGAGCTTTTTTATTTTGCCGGGAATAATTGAAGCCAATGCGGTCACCCCAGCTGCCCATAGTGAAGGATAAGTCGAAAAGCGTTGCTATTCTAAGCAAAGAACAGTACAATGATGATTGATGACGGCGAGCCGTCTATGCTTCTGTAATTGCTAAATTATCCGAAAGGGTGAAGATATGTTTGGCAGTATAGGCCCCTGGGAACTGATTCTGATATTGGCCGTAGCATTAATAGTAGTCGGACCGGGTAAACTTCCTGAGGCTGCCAAATCAATGGGTAAGGCGGCACGTGAGTTTAAGAAGGCTACCAGTGGTGTTCAGCAGCAAATTGTGGATGCTATGAAGGAAGAACCGGCGGCGCCGGTGATCAGTGCGGAAAAGGTTCATGAGACCAGCCAAGCCAGCAACAGCGATTTTGTGGCGCAGATAGTGCAAAATGACAGCAGTGCGGCTGGGGATGCTGCTCCTGAGCCGGCGGAGGAACCGGTAAAGACTGACAACGCCAACTAAAGAATAAAACTGAATTATATAAAACTCTTATCCAGAGAGGTGGAGGGACTGGCCCGATGAAACCCGGCAACCGCCTGAAAAGGTATGGTGCCAATTCCTGCAGGGATACCTGGCAGATGAGAGGGAGAACCGACCCCTCTTATTGTGAGGGGTTTTTGTATTATAATGATTAATAGTTAAGAAGGTGGGGATGCAAGAATGGCAAGCGACATCGTATCTTTATTGAATGAAAGGGTCCTTATGCTGGATGGGGCTATGGGGACCATGCTCCAGCAGAAGGGTATGCGGCCCGGCGAATGTCCCGAGCTGTTTGGCATTAACCATCCCGATGTTCTAGGTGATATACACCGGCAGTATGTTGAAGTGGGTTCCGATATTATCGAAACCAACACCTTTGGCGGAACCCGGATGAAGCTACGGGAATATGGACTGGAAACCCGGACGGCGGAAATCAATGCCGAAGCGGTAAGGATAGCCAAAAAGGCGGCGGGCAGCCGGGCGCTGGTGGCGGCCTCCATCGGACCGACCGGACAGTTGCTGCAGCCCATGGGCGAGGTTAGTTTTGATGATTTGTACGAGGCTTTTGCCGAGCAGATAACGGCTTGTGCCGCAGGCGGCGCCGACCTGATTTCCATTGAGACCATGACCGATATTGGCGAGATGAGGGCCGCCTTGATTGCCGCCCAGCAGAACTGCCGCTTGCCGGTTATCGCGCATATGACCTTTGAAAGCGACGGCCGGACCATGACGGGGACCGACCCGGTCACTGCCGCCTTGATTCTCAGCGCCTTTCAACCGCTGGCTATTGGGGCCAATTGCTCCGGAGGAGCACGGGAATTGATAGAGGTATTACGGCAAATGAGCCGCTACAGCAGCGTGCCTTTGTCGATTGAACCCAATGCCGGGCTGCCCCGCTTGATAAACGAGCAGACCGTTTTCCCGGATAGTCCGGAAGAGATGGCGGAATACGCATTGCTACTAAGGGAGGCGGGCGCATCTATAATTGGCGGCTGCTGCGGTACCACCCCCGCTCATATAAGGGCTATGGCCGCCGCGGTAAAGGGGCTGGGCCCCGGCCGGAAAAGCAGCGGAAAATATTTCGCCCTGGCCGCTCGCAGCTGCCATGTTCTGCTGGGTGAAGACCAACCCCTGGCTTTTATCGGCGAGCGGATCAATCCTACGGCTCGTAAGAAGCTAGCCCAGGATATCAAAGACGGCCGGATGCAGATGGTGGTGGAAGAGGCCCGGGAGCAGGCCAAAGCTGGTGCGCCGGTGCTGGACGTCAATATGGGAGTGCCGGGGATCGACGAACCAGCCGCTATGAAAAGGGCGGTGCTGGAGGTCCAAGCCGCGGTGGATCTGCCGCTGTCTCTGGATTCCACCAATCCCGCCGCCCTGGAGGAAGGGCTCAAGAATTTTGCCGGGCGCGCCTTGATCAATTCAACCACCGGGGAAGAGAAGCAGATGCGTATGGTAATGCCTTTGGCCCGTAAATACGGGGCGGCTATATTGGGTCTGTGCCTGGATGACCGGGGTATTCCCGAGAAGGCCGAGGGCCGTATGGAGGTGGCTCGGCGCCTATATCAGACCGCCAAGGAATATGGATTGCGTGATGAAGATATTTATATAGATTGTCTGGTTAAGACCGCCAGTGCCGAACAGGAAAATGTCATGGAGACGATTAAGGCGCTTAAGATGGTTAAAGACGAATTGGGGGTAGGTACCGTGCTGGGGGTCAGCAACGTGTCGCACGGTCTGCCGGCCCGCGAGCTG
>Ga0074198_1001359_pt1 | contig 16431 bp, 10 predicted proteins | sample EPASupsiteSAE323_FD_64527 | JGI IMG/M metagenome (GOLD analysis project Ga0074198, IMG submission 64527) | Bioremediated contaminated groundwater from EPA Superfund site, New Mexico - Sample SAE3-23 | ecosystem: Environmental > Aquatic > Deep subsurface > Groundwater > Contaminated ...
ATGAATCAGGATGGCACCCATAAAGTTCGTTCCCATTATATTTTTAAAATATATGAAGACCGCGCAATCGATAGCGGAATAACCGCCGGATACGCTTTCGAGCGCGAAACGGCCAAAATAGTCATGGCGCGAACTATCGGTGAAGATGGTAAAACTTATGATGTCGATCCGAAAGATATTAAAGAAGGCGATATGTTTCGCGGTGCGCAATTTTATTCGAATACATACAAGATAATATCGGCCACTCTTCCAAATGTCAAAAAAGGTTCTATTATCGAATATATCATAGAAACCAACGTATTTAAGCCAATGATAGAAGATTATTTTACTCCCGCAATTTATTTCGGTTCTTATGAACCTGTTCTGGAACGCCGTCTTGAAATACACATGCCTAAATCTAAAAAATTAAAGTGGGTGGCCAAAAATTTTGATCGCATCTACGATAAAAATTTTGAATCTATAAAAAGCGCTAAAGACCCGAAAATAACCGAAAAAGGCAACGAAACCATTTACGTGTTCGAGGCTTCGAACATACCCGAAATAATAAGAGAACCTAATATGCCTCCTATCAAAGACGTCGTTGCGCGCGTTCAATGTTCGGCATATGAAAATTGGGACAAAATATACGAGTGGGACATAAAAAATCTTGGAAGCAATATAGACGATGTTTCTGACGAAATGAAGAAAAAAGTCGCCGAACTTACCGGAAAATGCAAAACCAACGATGAAAAAGTCGCCGCGATATACCATTATGTTCAGCAGGAAATAAGATATATTTCAATAAAAGGAGATACCGTGGCGGGCCGCGCGGGGCACCCGGCGAAGCAGATATTCGAAAATAAATATGGCGACTGCACCGACAAATCGGTATTGATGGCATCATTTCTCAAATTGTGCGGAATAAAATCTTATCCAGCCGCGCTGAAAGCAGGCGAAGGCGATTGGGATTCCGAAGTGGCCCACATAGATTCGAACCATAAAATATCTTTTTTGATGTACGATTCGAAGGAAATTTTTCTCGACAGCACCTCGCAGAACACGCGTTTTCCATTTTTCCGCGCCGACGATCATGGCAGAAACTGCCTTGTATCGCAGGACCGCAGAATGGTGCGCGCCGGCATGCCGCTGAGCGTCGTAAAGTCTTCGAGGGAGGTCGTTATCAAATCTGACGCTTCCATAAGCGTTTCAGGCAAACGCGAATTCAGCGGCCATTTCGAATCATCCATAAGGGGCCGCAATAAGAGCATGAAAGAAAATGAAATAAAAGATGAATTCAAGCGCAGACTCAATCAAACCCTTCCTGGCGTGAATTTAAAGAGCCTGTCTTATACCGATTTGATGGATCTGACTAAACCGGTCGTTGAAACGGTCGAATATGAAGCTCCCGACGCGGTGATTATCGCTGGAAATTTAATGCTGTTCGCGATTCCGGGTAACGAGTCAAAATTTCCTGAAGCGAGCCTTAAAACAAGAAATTACCCTATAGATTATTCATATTTAGTACGTGACGAAGTGGTTTATAATTTCAGCATACCGGCGGAATATGTCATAAAATACCTTCCGGCTAAATTCGAAGTAGATAACAAATATATCAGCTATAAATCTGAATATACGAACCTTGCCGACGGCAGGATTTGTTATTCAGAAGCACTTGAGCGAAAGTTAAGAATGGTCGATCCGGCCGATTATGAAAGCTATAAAAAAGATCTTGAAAGCATTACAAAACATTCCGGGGAAAAAGCAGTTGCTGAAAAATTAAAGTAATTTTGCTTCCTTTATTTTATGATAAATGGAGGGTACGATGATTTGTTCGAAAGTAAAAGGCGCGCTCCGGCTTGTATCAGTTGTAATTGCATGCACGATTGCAATTAATGCCCCGGTTTTTGCTATGAGCGTAACTTTAAAAAACGGCGAAACGTATAAAGCTGAAATGGAGCCCGCGCGCGATAATGAATTTAAAATAGAGCGTAACGGCACGAATGAAATAGTGATGATATCCGATGTCGGCAATATCGATTTTTCCGGCGAAGATTCAAAACTTTCGCAGGGGCAAGATAAAACTTCTTCAGTAAAATTAAGCGCAATAGCTGCTGATGTTAAGGCTATTATCGATAAAGTTCCCGATAAAAGCAAATTTCCGAATGCCGGCGGGTATGTGATAGAAGACGAAGACACATACATATTGAACCCTGACGGATCTTATAAAATACGCTCCCATTATATATTCAAGATATTCGAAGACCGCGCGATAAATTCCGATATAACGCTAAGCTACGCTTTTGAACGCGAGTCGGTTAAAATAGTTATGGCAAGAACCATACAAGAAGACGGAAGCGTTCGTTATCTTGACCCGAAGGACGTAAAAAACGGCGATATGTTCGGCGGTGCGCAGTTTTATTCGAATACATATAAAGTGCTGTCCGCTACGCTGCCCGATGTTAAAAAAGGGTCCATCACGGAACAAATAATCGAATTGAATGTTTTCAAACCGATTATTGAGGGATATTTTTGCCCTACATTATATTTCGTTGCAGGCGAGCCTAAACGTCATTGCCGCTATGAAATCCGTGCGCCTAAAGATAAAAAGCTTAAATATGCCTCTAAAAACTTCGATGCGCCCTACGATAAAAATTTCGAGCCGTTAAAAAGCGCCGCTTCGCCTAAAATAAGCGAAACTGCTAATGAAATTGTATATTTGTTCGAAGCATTCGACATCGCCGAGTTTATTTCCGAGCCTTATATGCCGGCATATACCGATGTCGCTCCGGCCGTGCAATTTTCATCTTATGAAACCTGGGATAAGATATATGAATGGTTCGATGAAAAATTCAGTGGGCACTTAAGCGAAATATCGGATCAAATGAAAAAAAAGGTTTTTGAAATTACGGCGAAATGTAAAACGACCGAAGAAAAGATCGCCGCCATATATCATTACATACAGCAGCAAAACCGTTATATTTCGATAAAAGGCGATTTGATATCGGGTTTGAGCGGGCATCCCGCGCGCCGCACTTTCGAAAACCAGTATGGCGATTGCGTCGATAAAGCGATATTAATGTCCGCGATGCTTAAAATCGCAGGCGTCGAATCTTATCCGACGCTTATAAACGCCGGAGGAGGAGAGTTACTGACTTCTATCGCGCATCTGGATCTCAACCATTCTATTTCATTGGTGAAATACGATTCGAAGGAGATATTTCTCGATTCCACTTCTCAGGATAGCCGTTTTCCGTTTTTTAGAGTTGACGATCACGATCGTTACAATATGGTTCCGCAGTTAAAAAGGCTTATTAAAACCGGAATGCCGCAAAACGAGCAGAAAAGTTATAGAAAAGTCGTCATAAGCGCCGAAGGCGGAATGGATATAATTGGAACGCGCTTATACGGCGGAGCGTTTGAATCTTCGGTGAGGTCCGCCAATAAAAGCCTTAAAGAAAGCGAGATAAAAGATAAATACAAACAGAGGCTTAACGCTACGCTTCCGGGAGTTACGCTGAAAAAACTCGAATATAGCGATTTTATGGATTTATCTGTCCAGCTTACCGAAAAATGCGAATACGAAGCGCCTAATGCGGCGATAATTGCCGGCGATTTAATGCTTTTTTCAGTTCCGGGTTATAGTTTTAATTTTGAGGAAATAGGCCTTAAAGATCGCAAATATCCTATTGATTACCAATATCTTATAAAAACTGAAAACACCTTTGAGTTTATTATTCCTGAAGGTTATGAAATTAAATATCTTCCGCCTAAAATAAGCGTCGAAAACCGTTATATGAATTTTTACGCAGGTTATGAAATAAAAGACAGAGTGACGGCGGTTTTTTCTGATCGCTTTGAAAGAAAGGCGAGGGTGGTAGCTCCCGCAGATTATGATGCATATAGAAAAGATCTTGAAAAGCTCGTTAAATATAGTGGTGAAAAAGTAGTTATCGAAAAATTATCAAAAAAATAAATATCAGGAGGGCATATTATGAAAGCAGGGTTTTTAAAATTCAGGTTTTTAATTTTTACAGCTTTTATTTTAGCGGCTTTATTTACAATTGGAAATATAGCTTTCGGCGACGTTATCCATATGAATAACGGCGATAAAATAAGCGGAGCCGTCACGCTTAAAGACGGCATGGTAAGCGTTAAACCGCCTTATACGGAAAAGCTTTTGATAGGTTTTAAGGAAATAAGCAGAATAGAAGTCATGCAGACTAAAGATACCGAAGAGCTTGCCGCGTTTGACGACAATCTGCTTAAAAGCGTTTGCGCCCAGAAAATAGATCCTGCGAAATATCCGAACGCCGGCCATGTATATTTATATAAAGAAGAAAAAATAACTTACAATGACGATAATACCGTTACGAGCGAATCGCGTCAGATTTTTAAAATTTTGAAGGAAAGAAGCCTCGATGCGGCTAACTTTGTCAGGAGTTTCCGCAAGCGGGATGAGAGCGTAACTATAGTTAACGCCCGTTCGATATCGCCTGAAGGTATTGTGTCGAATTTAAGAAGCGATGCGATTAAATATACCGACAGATATCTCGACTATCCGTTATACGACAAGGTAAAAATCGTTCAATTTTCCGTACCCGAAGTTAAGATAGGAAGCATCGTCGACGTTAAGCTGATCGCGAAATCGGGAAAAGTCGATTGCGTCAATCCGCTTACATTCAGGCAATATTTACTGGCGCAGGAACCTGTAAAATATTATAAATTCACGCTCGAACATCCTAAAAACGTAAAGATAGATCACAAGAAATATTTTGCATCCGATAGCTTGATCGATCTAAAAACTTCCACTACGGGCGAAAATGTAATAGTATCATTTGAAAAAAACGATATTGCGGATTATATAGTCGAACCTTCCATGCCTCCGTTTTCGTACTTCGTTCCTGGCGTTAAAATGGTCCAGAAATTCAGCCTTAACGAGATAGTAAGTGAGTTGAAGAAACGTATCGGCGCTAAAATAATGTTTAATGATAAAATGAAACAGGATTTAGGCAATATAATAAAAGATAAAAAAACGGCCAAAGATAAAGCTATGGCTATATATGAATTTTTAGCGACTAATATACAGCATGCCGATATAGAAACTTCGATAGAAGATTACCATCCGAATGAAATCGCGAAAATTTATAGCGAAAAATATGCGTCTTTATACGATCGTTCAGTTCTTCTTTATGCGTTTTTAAAAGAAGCGGGCTTATCCGCCGACATATGTTTCGGCACCGATCAGAATTCGGCGATGTTCGACGGCGAGCTTTTTAGCATATATGAATTTTCGAATATACTTGTCGAGTGCGAGGGCGAATATCTTTTTGCAAGCGCCGAATATTATCCGTATGGAATAATACCGGAAGAATATAAGGATAATAAATATTTTAAGATATTTAACTTTAACGGCAAACTCATTAATATAAACCGCGATAAATTTGAAAGAAGCTATTCAGATGAAGCGCTTGAATTAAACATAACTCCTGACGGCAATACCGCTTTTAAATTGAACGAAATTGCCAATGGAAGCTCCGATCCTTCTTTTCGCGCGTCTTTTAAAAACATGAAACCTATAAAACGCAAACAGGCTTTCGAGCAAACAGCTTCGAATATCGCAAGCGGCGGCGAATTAAAAAATTATACGTTATCCGATGTAGAAAACCATTTCGAAAAGCAAAAATACTTAATAGAATTCGAGTCGCCTAACTATGTTTCAAAGCTTGGCGACATGTATATGCTTATTCCAATTCCGTATGTCGGAATAAATACGCGCTTTGTTTCTAAAGAAGACCGTAAATTCGATATTTTCTTCGATAATTTCCAGCTTGATTCGATAAGCGTATCTATAAAATTGCCCGAAGGATATAAAGTCAAATACATTCCGAAGTCGATCGAAAAATCTACGGAGCATTATAAAATATCGATGAAATTAAAATACGATGAAAAAAATAATATCGTCGTTTTTACGCGCTCCAACGAAACATTGAAAAAATTAGTTCCCGTGGCTGAAATAAAAAAATTAAAGGAGCTTTTTGAAATGGCGGGCGGCCTTAAAAAAGAAAGGCTTATACTCGAAAAAGTTGAAGGAAAGGCGAAATAAATATAATGGATCAAAGCCGGAATATAGTAAAAAAAATAATAATAGGCTCGCTTTTAGGCGCCGCGGTTTTCATATTAATGGCCTTAATGGCCGATTATAAGAAGGTGGCTTCGGCGTTTTCCGAATTTCCCCTTTCCGGCTGGCCTTTTATATTATTTCTTTCACTTGCCAATTACGCGTTTCGCGTTATAAAATGGAATTTTTATTTGAGGCGCCTCGATATCGCGATACCCGCGCTATCGAGCGTCCTGGTATTTTTTTCGGGTTTTATAATGGCCATAACGCCAGGCAAAATGGGCGAGGTTTTAAAATCGCTTTTAATGTACCAACATTACGGCGTGGCCGTAACAAGAAGCGCCCCGGCAGTTTTCGTGGAACGTCTTACCGACGTCATAGCTCTTTTAATAATATGCGCGCTTGGCGTGGCTTTCGTGTTTCTTTCGCCGGGCGCTGCAATGCAAACTAGTTTCAGCGGCGATCAGATAGCGGCGCTTTTAATTACAGCAGTAATCACAATAGCCGTGATAGCCTCGCTTTCGAACCAGACTTTTATAATGAAAATATTGAAATTTTTAGAGCGTTTTTCTTTCGCGAAAAAACATATCGTCCATATAGAAACTCTGTTTAGCTCCGCGCGCGAAATATTGCTTGCCTGGCCGCTTGCGTATACGACTTTTTTATCGGTTCTGGCCTGGGCGCTTGAATGTTATTCGCTTTATTATATAATAACGATAATTTCGCCGCTGAAAGCTTTTTCACTTCAGGTTATGATATTCAGCTCGTTCGCGTACGCTTTTTCGACGATCGTGGGCGCGCTTGCCATGGTGCCGGGCGGCCTTTTTGTGACCGAAGGCGGAATGGCCCTTTTGCTGGTTAAATTGATAGGCATAACTGTCCCATGCGCGATAGCCGGAGCTTTCATAGTGCGGCTCGCTACGTTGTGGTTCGCTCTTTTAATAGGAATGGCGGCGCTTCCGGCGTTTAATGTTTATGCCGGAAAACGTAAAAATTAAATTAGTATTTAATATATTTTTATGAAACTTTATCTGGCGGCTCCTGCTTCAAAACGCTTTATGAGGGCCGCTTTATTTTTTGAGTATAAGTTGAAATCGTTTTCGACTATTAAAGCGTATTTTACGGCTATATCTTTGAAGTGTTGCTTGAAGCTGTCCGTTCCGCCATTATTTTTGATTTTTAAAAGAAACTTCGCCGCTTTGAGCGATGAATTCTGGTTGATACATTTTATAAGCATTTTAGCGTATATTTTTCCCGATGTTTCGCAGAGGTTTTCTAAACCAGACGGGCCCATTTTGTTAAATCTCGGCGAATATTTCTGGGGCGATATTTCGCGCAGCAAATAAGAATCTTTGCCGTCTTCGATTGTTCCGATGAAAGCGGAAACGTTCGAGCACATCAAATAAGTTCCGGCTAAAACCCTTCCGGCGTTAGTCGTAAACGCCGGGTCGCCCTGCTTCGGCGCGTAAGCCGAAACCACGGAATCGCGTTGCTGTTTCATTTCTATTATAAGGTTTTTTTCGTAACCTTCAGGCGAATCGCCTCCGATTAATATGTAATATCTCTTAAGGCCGAGCGAGCCGGTTCCTGAACGAAGTTTTTCGCAAACGTCGAGGATTTTGAAAAAACCGTCTTCATATTTTCTAGATGATTTTTTTATAACGCCGGCGGCGTATTGCGCCGTAAAAAGGTCTTTTATTTTAGCCGCCGTTTCCGCCGGCAAGCGTCTTAATTCATCGTTTTCCAGGAACCTGTTTCCGCGTTTCATTTGCGTAAATTTTTTCAAGAAATTTGGACGGTCCTTGCCTTTTAGCGATTCTATGGTGTTAGATACATAGCCTTTCGAATTTTGAGCCGTAACAATATATTCGCCTGCATTTTCGCCATTTTTGAAATCTTTTATTTTTTCGATAAAACCGTTCAAAAATGCATCCGCTAAATTTTGTCCGTCTTTAATTCCCTCTTCTTTCGCCATTAATAGTATGGATATCAGAAGCCTTTTTAAATCGAGGGAGTAAGAAGATATGTACGATTCGTCGAAGTCGTTGGCGTCGAACTGGATGCGGCCTTCCGAATCTATCGAAAATCCGAAATTGGCTATATGAAGATCGCCGTTGATGTGGCATTTTTCAAATTCCGGCATCGTAAAGCCTTTATCGCCTGACGATAAGTTCATCGCAGGCTCAAACATATCGCGGTAAAACAGGGCCGCCGTTCCGCGGTAAAACGAAAAAACCGACGCTCCTATCTTATTTAATTTTTCGACGAAAGCGGCCGGCTCTTTTTTTATTATTTCTGAATCGCGCGCCAGAAGCTCGTTTATTATTATTTCTTCCCTTGATTGCGTATTTTTGGCGTTGGCGCGTGAAGGCGGCATTAAAACCGACGTAAAAATTATAACAAACGAAATTATAATTAAAGTCGTTATGAATAAACGTTTGTTAATATTCATAAAAGTCGATTTCCCTTCCATCTATATTGACCGGGTAAATCATGTTAGTAAAACGTGTTTATTTTACAAAATTAGATTTTGCGGCCCTGGCTTCGAATTGCTCTATAAGCGCCGCTTTGTTTTTAGAATATATTTCGAAATCTTTTTTAACTATCGAAGCGTAATTCAGGGCGAAATTTATGAAACATTCCTTAAATCGGTCTTTCCCTCCTCCGGCTTCAAGTTTCGAAAGAAACTGCACCGTATGTGGAGGCAATTTAGGGTTTGCACATTTTACAAGCATTTTAGCGTATATTTTGCCCGCCGTTTCACAGAGGTCTTCTAAATCAGACTGATTCATTTCCTCGAAACTGGGCGAATATTTCTGAGGCGATATTTCGCGTAATAAATAAGAATCGGCGCCATCTTCTATTATGCCGACAAACGCCGAAATATAGGAAGCCATCGAACAGGTTCCGAGAAGGGCCCTTCTGGCATTTGTTTTGAACGCCTGGCTGAGGCTTTGGTTCGACGCGTAAGCCGAAACGACCGAATCACGTTCCTGTTTCATTTCTATTATATAATTTTTTTCGCAGTCATTCGGCGTATTGCCTCCGATTAATATATAATATCTTTTGAGTCCGAGCGACCCGGTGCCGGAGTGGAGTTTTTCGCAAATGTCGAGAACGTCGAAAAATCCTTTTTCGTATTTTTTTTGTGATCTTTTAATAACTTGTGGAATGTATTGCGTTATGAAAATGGAGCTTATCTTGTCTGACACTTCCTGCGATACGGGTTTTAATTCGTCATTTTCCAGGAACTTGTTGTTTTTTTTCATTTTCGTGAATTTTTCCAGGAATTCTTTGCGGCTTTTATCATTAAGCGATTGTATGGTTTCGTGGATGTAGCCTTTGGAATTTTTAGCTGTGATGCAATATTTGAAAGCATTGTCGCCGTCGTTGAAATCTTTGATTTTTTTGATGAAACTTTCTAAAAATATATTTGCGAGCTTTTCGCCGCTCTTGGATTCGGTATCGTCGGCCATCAATATTATTGATACCAGAAGTCTTTTTAAGTCGAGCGAGTAAGAGGATATGTACGATTCGTCGAAATCGTTGGCATCGAATTGTATGTCGTCTTCGTTATTTTTTAAAAATCCGAAGTTGGCTATATGAAGATCGCCGTTGATATAGCATTTTTCAAGATTGTCGGTCGAAAATTCGCTGCATTCGGGAACCGGGTCCATCGACTTATCGAACATGTCGCGATAAAAAAGGGCGGCCGTTCCGCGGTAAAATGAAAAAGCGGAAATTCCTATTTTGTTTAATTTTTCAACGAAAGCGGCCGGGTCTTTTTTTATTATTTCGGCGTCGTAGGCGAGAAGCTCGTTTATCACTATTTTTTCTCTCGAAGGTGCGGCATTTTCGGCTGCGGCCAATGATGGAAATATTGATGCAGCCGTGCAAGCTACAATAAAGGGAATCATGACTAAAAACGAAATGAATAAACGTTTAATAATATTCATAAAAAATTCTCCTTTATTTTAATTTTTTTGCGCTAAAATTTTTTTTTGTTATTAATAACTTAGCTAAAACGCCTATATGTTCCAAAAGATATAAACATCAATAATAATGCCTTAAGCTCGATAAAACTCGTGAATACAAGCAATCAATTATGTCGTAATAGCCTTAAATTTAAATTCCTTAATAATTATACTAAAAAAAATAATAATTGTAAATATAAAGAATCATTAATATTCTTATAAATCGAATTCCGCTTTATATCCGAATCTTATAGTGTTGTCGGTATAAATGATCTTTTGCGCGTTAAGCTCGTACCAGTTGATATCGACCGCCGATTTTATGAGTTCCATGTTCATGAAGCTTTTCAAATCGGAAAATTTTGAAAAATATGACATAGCGGCTAAAGCCAGCGGCTTTATTCCTTCGAGCTCGAAGCATTCGCCGAATAGCTGTACGCCTTTTATTTCACAATAATTTTTATAATTTTTAGTTATTGCCGCCGCTATTTTATGGTTTATGGAGATGTTTTGCGCGTGAATAGTTTTTGAAACAGATATGAAATAGAATTTATTGCCCTGCCTTGAAAAAAATACCGGCGTCGCCCGTGTTGCATAAGTTGCGCCGGCGGTCGATAAGACCATGACGCTTTTAGAATCGATATATTCGTATATAGGATTAAGGGCTTCAGTAATCATTATTTTTCTAACGGTTTAATATATTTTTCGATTATTTCGCTTACATCGTTTGTCGAAACTCCATGATGCCAGATTTGTTCCGGATAAACGACCATGTTCGGCCCCTCGGCGCACATCGAAAAGCATTTTGCCTGCGTTACCTTGACGTTTTTAATGCTTTTGGATTTGACATATTCTTTCACTGATTTATATATCTCGTAACCGCCGCCGTTATTGCAGCAAGGGCGGGTTTTATCTTCTTTCTGGTTCGTGCAGATAAAAATGTGCCTGTCGAAACTGGTTTTGCCGTCTATTATCATTAAAGCACTCCTCTTATTGTCATAAAGGGGCATGGACGTCAGCCGCTCATGCCCCTTTTATCTAAATTTGTTATATTCGAGCTTATGCGCTTACATCCGGTATTATGGTGTCGGTGAAATTATCCATTATTCTTTTATTTATCATGGTTTTTAATATCTTGTGAAAATCGTCGAATTTTAAGGTTTTTTGTTCCGGAGTGCAGTGCCTTCTCCAGGTGACGAGCGATTCTTCGACTTCTTTTCCGCCTATTATAAGAAGATTAGGGCATTTGCGTTTTGCGTGGTTTCTGATTTTTTTATTGAATGAATCGGCCGAGTCGTCGATTTCAACTCTTATGAAATTGTTATTCATAATTTCGGCCAGGTTGTGGCAATAGTCGAGGAATTTATCGGACACGGGAATTAATACGGCCTGAACCGGCGATAACCATGTCGGGAACGCCCCGCCGAAGAGTTCTATTAAAAACGCTATAAAGCGTTCGTGAGTTCCGAGAGGCGCGCGGTGGATGATGTAAGGCCTTTGCTTAACGCCGTTGTTGTCGGTGAATTCGAGGCCGAAACGTTCGGCCACGGCGAAATCGAGCTGCGTGGTAGAAGCTGTTTCTTCGCGGCCTATGACGTTTTTAACCTGGAAATCTATTTTCGGCCCGTAGAATGCCGCTTCGCCGTCGCGTTCCTCGTAAGCGATGCCGAGTTCGTTAACTATTTCGCGAACCAGTTTTTCGGAATATTCCCAGAGTTCTTCGTTGTTAACGTATTTATCGGGTTTATCTTTAGAGTGCATCGAAAGCCTTATCCAGAATTCGCCCATTCTGAAAAGTTCGTAATAAAATTTGTGGAGCTCTAAAACGCTTTTAAACTCCTGCTTTACCTGGTCGTTCGTGCAGTAGATGTGAGCGTCGTTCATGCACATGCCGCGCACGCGCAAAAGCCCTGAAACCTGTCCCGATTTTTCGTAGCGGTAGTTGTTTCCGTATTCGGCGAGCCTGTAAGGAAGATCGCGGTAGCTTTTCGGCAGCGATTTGAATATCATGTGATGATGAGGGCAGTTCATCGGTTTTAAATAGTATTTTTCGTTTTCTTCGCTTATCATGGGCGGAAACATCGAGTCTTTATAATACGGCAGGTGTCCGGAAGTGTGGTATAAGCCTTCCTTGGTTATTTGCGGAGTTACGACGCGCTTATATCCCTGCTTGAATTCCATCTCCTTGGCGAGTTTTTCGAGCTCTTCGCGGATGATCGTGCCGTTCGGCAGCCACAGCGGAAGCCCTACGCCTATTTCTTCTGAGATGGCGAAAATTTCGAGTTCATGGCCGAGTTTTTTATGATCGCGTTGAAGCGCGAGCTCGCGGCGTTTTAAAAAATCGTCGAGGTTTTCGCGGTTTTCGAACATAAGGGCGTATATTCTGGTCATCATCGGGTTTTTTTCGGAACCGCGCCAGTAAGCGCCGGCGATCCTGTCGAGCTTGAAGCTGTCGACCTTTATTTTAACGGTCGCTTCAACGTGCGGGCCTTCGCACATGTCTATGAACGGCCCGTTTTTATAGAATGAAAAAGTATCTATATTGCGTTCTCTGGCGAGATCTTCGAGATATTCGATTTTGAATTCCTGCTTCATTTCACGCAAACGCTCGATAGCCTTATCTTTTGGAAGCTCTTCACGCTCGAATTTCTGGTTCGACGAGATTATTTTTTTCATTTCCTTTTCAATGGATTTTAAATCTTCGTCTCCGATCGGGGCGGAAAGTATGAAATCGTAGTAAAATCCGTCTTCTATAGCGGGCCCGAATCCGAGCTTGGAGTCGGGGCGGACTTTTAATACGGCCTGCGCGAGCACGTGGGCCGCTGAATGGCGGGCTGTTTCGAGTTCGACGTTATGCTGTTTTTGCATTTTATGTTCCATTTATTATTTTCTTCCTTTCGTGCCATATGGCATGATGCTTAAATTTCATAACATTTTATCAAATTAATGGCCATATTGTCAAATGATTCATGGCATCCGCTCCAAAAAAAACGCCCGTTTTATAGCTAAAACTTTGTTTGACTTTGAGGTTTAATATATGTTATATTTACGAAACGATAGTGTAGAGAATGCACGGCTAATTTGTGCCTGTTTATATCATCTTTATGAATGTAAGTAAAAACTTTAATACTTTATGAAAACAATAAGCGGAATTGAAAATTATTCTCCTTCAGGCAAGCCTGTTTATGTGGCTCTCGGAGCTTTCGACGGCATGCATTACGGCCATTTGAGTCTCATAGAAAAAACTATAAAAAAAGCAGCGGCGAGCGGCGGCGAGTCTATGCTTGCGACCTTCGATCCTCATCCGCGCCGCTTTATTTCAGGCGATAATAAAATAGGGCTTATAAACGATTCCGAAGAGAAAATAGAAATAATTTCATCGCTCGGCGTTGATACTATGTTCGTCATACATTTTGACGAAAAAGTGGCTTCAATGTCTCCCGACGAATTCGTCCGCGTTTTTATAGTCGAAAAAATAAAAGCGTCCGAAGTTTTTATAGGCTTTAATTTTTACTTCGGCGCCGGCCGCCATGGAAACGCCGATACACTCATAGCGCTTGGCGAAAAATATGGCTTTAAAGTCAACGTTTTAATGCCGATTGAAATAGGCAACTTCGTCGTTTCATCTTCTAAAATACGGCTTTTAATTGAAGCCGGTGCCGTCGATGACGTCGTGAAATTCATGGGAAGGCCTTACCGGGTATCCGGAAAAGTCGTGCCTGGCGACGGGCTCGGCAGAAGGCTCAACATACCTACCGCCAATTTAAAACTTGCATGCGGTTCGAAGATGGCGGCTAAAGCCGGAGTATATGTCGTTAAATGCGTCATCGACTCTAAAATATATGGCGGGGTGATGAATATAGGTACGAGGCCTACGATATACGAAAAAGATTCGCGGCTTGTTACATTCGAAATGCACATACTGGATTTTAATCTCGATATTTATTCTAAGAAAGTGGATGTTTATTTTTATAAAAGGCTTCGCGACGAAAAAAGGTTTGTCGATTTCAAGGCGTTGTGCGAACAAATTCGCGAAGATATAAAAAACGCCCGGGAATATTTTGAAGCTGAAAATTTGACGCCGCTTAATTGTAATAATGAGGTTTGTTAATGCAACCTACCGATGATAATAACGTTTCAAGCCCGGCCGCGGGCGAAGCTCTTCCATGCGAAAGCGGCGAAAAGTTGATTAATTTTAAGCCTGGTTCGAGCATCGTTAAAAAATTAATATTGTATATAACTCTTCTCATATTTGGCATAATAGCAGCCACTTCTTTTTATATGGCCCGCCGCCAGGAAATATTGCTTGTAAATAAAATGATAGATAAGGCTGAAAGCCTTAATAAAATGCTTTTGATAAGTTTCGGCGAAGCCATTTTATCGAACCAGCTTACTTCGCTTCAATATTCGGTCGAAGACGTCAAAAGAAACGATTCTGATGTCGAGCTCTGCGAGGTTTACGATCTCGACTTGCGCTGCATCGCTTCTTCTATAGAGAATAATTGCGGAACTTTCAAGCTTTCGACCGGCGAAAATGAATTATCTTATAAATTAATAAAAAGTTCAATAAAAAGCGCGGTTACCGGCCGTGAATTTATTTATAGCGGCAAGCATTTCGACGTGGCCGTTCCGCTCGTGATCAGTAAAACCGTCAAAGGCTGTCTTTTAGTGAGATATTCGCTGAAAAACGTCCGTAGCGAGATAATGAGTTCATATATACATTCGACCGTCATTTTGATTATAGCTATGATCGTCGGGTGGCTTGTTTCGATATTTTTAAGCCGCAAGATAACTACGCCGATATTCGATCTCGCACGCGGCGCGAATGAAATATTAAACGGAAATTACGATTATAAGATAACCTGCATTTCAAACGACGAAACAGGCATGATATCTACGGCTTTTAATTCAGTGACAGGCTCTCTGACGCAGAAAATAAGAGAGCTCAAGCAATATTCAGAAAATCTTTCGCGCACGAATGCCGAACTGGACAAAAAAATAAGCGAACTTAAATCGCTTCAAGAACTAGGCAAAGTCATAAGCTCGATATTCAATCTTGAAGAGCTGCTGCGCGCAATAATTCAAAATGCTACGCTTGTAATGAAAAGCAAGCGCTGTTCGATAGTTCTTGTAAACGATCGGACGGGCGATCTTTATATTAAAGTAGCGAAAGGCATGGAGGAAGGCAGCGATTTTACCGAAAATCTCAAATTGAAATCGGGCGGGTTGATTATAGATTATTGCATAAAGCAAAAACAGGCGTTACTAGTGACCGATATGGAAAACGACGACCGTTTTCCGCTGCAAAAAGAAAACAAGTATAAAACGAAATCGTTTATAGCCGTGCCTCTTGTTATTAACGACAGGGTGATAGGCATGATTTCGATCACCGAAAAATATAACGACGAAATTTATAATAGTTCCGATCTTCAGCTGCTGCAAATATTTGCAAACCAGGTGGTAATCGCCATCGAAAACGCAAAGCTTTACGAACGCCTGGTCGTTCGCGAGAAGCTTGAGCGCGAGCTTGAAATAGCCCATAATATCCAGATGAGCATGATGCCGCAGAAATATCCGGATGTAAAAGGCATCGCCATAGCCGGCATTGCGATACCCGCGAAAGAAGTCGGCGGCGACTATTACGATTTTTTGCCTATATCGGAATCTAAGGTCGGAATAACCATAGGCGACGTTTCGGGAAAGGGCGTTCCCGCAGCTTTAATGATGGTAATGATCCATTCAATTCTTCGCGCCAAGGTTATGAGCGATCACGACCCGAAAGACATAGTGCTCGAATTGAATAAATTCATGTTAAACGAACTCGAACCTCGAATGTTTATAACTCTTTTTTACATGATACTCGATGTGGACAGCAAAAAAATCAGATATACCAACGCAGGGCACAACTATCCGATGATTTTTCACGCCGGTAACGACGAAGTTGATTCGCTTAAAGACGGCGGGCTCCTGCTTGGAATATTCGAAGCGCCGTTATATGAAGAAGGGGAATATCAGCTTGAACCGGGCGATATCGTCGTTATGTATACCGACGGCATAGTCGAGGCGATGAATGATAAAGATGAAATGTATGGCTATGAAACATTCTGTGAATTTGTCCATGGCGTAAAGCATAAAACCGCCGATGAAATAAAAGACGATATACTTACAGAAATGAAACGCTTCATGGGCGACGCTTCGCAGTATGACGATTTAACGCTTATAATAGTAAAGTTCAACGCCGATGATGCTTCGGTGCAGCAGGCATAATAACTAATAAATACAGGCTATTATAAAAACATAACAACTGCGGGCTCAAATAAGGTTCCGAACTTTACAAGGAACGAAAATCGGCCATTGTTTCAT